>Ga0247774_1000903_pt1 | contig 15011 bp, 7 predicted proteins | sample UWRJL001104B6_FD_179933 | JGI IMG/M metagenome (GOLD analysis project Ga0247774, IMG submission 179933) | Plant litter microbial communities from Arlington Agricultural Research Station in Wisconsin, United States - UWRJ-L001-104B-6 | ecosystem: Environmental > Terrestrial > Plant litter >... | reverse complement strand
CAGCGCTCAGCAAAGCACCGCTGAGATCCGCTAAGGTCAAATCTGCGCCCCGGAGATTTGTTTCGCGCAAATCCGCACCGTTAAAATCAGCGTAGTGCAAGTCAAAACCGCTTAAATTAGCCCCGGCTAAATCTTCATCCAGATTCAAACCAACTGTTTCTGCAAGTTGTACAAAATTATTATTTTTATCGGTTAAAAACAGTTCCCGGGCGATCGCCAATAGCTGTTGCCGATACTGGTTAGCCTTCTCGTAATCTGCTAAATACTTGTAACCGAGCTTCAAATTCTTGAGAGCATTGCGCTCAATGCGATCGTCATTGCTGGCGCGCGCGATCGACAACTGCTCGTGATAACATTCGATCGCACCAGGCAAATCTCCATTAGCATCGTAAGCTAGCGCCAAATTGCTCAAAGTTTCCAGCGTTTGGCGCGCGTCGCCACTTTCCCGCGCGATCGCCAAACGCTGCTGCTGGTAATCAATAGCCCTAGAAAAATCCTCCAGAGTACACCAAGCATTGCCCAGATTTCCCAAAGCATTCGCCTCGCCCCGGCGATCGCCAATTTCCCGCGCTAACAGCAAATGCTGCTGGTAGCAGTCGATCGCCTTTGGATAATTTCCCAGCGCTTCGTAAGCTACGCCCATATTGCCCAGCGCCGCACCCGATCGCCGCTTATCGTCTATTGAGCGATACAGCCCCAGCGCTTGCTGCCAAGACTCCAGCGCCGCCTCAAATTGGCGCGCCTGATATTGCGAAATCCCCTGCTTGATTAGCTCGCTAGCTTGTTCGCTCATACTGTTAATGTGAAATAAATAATTTACCGGAATATTCCGGTAAATGCTGGTAGATGGTGGTAACTTAGATTAAGAACATTCTACCGCCACCGATGACCAAATATGTCACACCGCGAGAAGCTTGCAAAATCCTGCAAGTCTCAGAAAAAACGCTTAGAAACTGGGAGCTTGCCGACAAAATATCAGCAATCAGAACTCCCTCCAACCAGCGACGCTACGACATTGACAGCGTTCTCGGAACAAAACACAACCGAGTCACAGCTATCTATGCCAGAGTCAGCAGCTACAAGCAGCGAGAAGACCTCGAAAGACAAGTTGGCTACCTCCAAAGTCTCTACCCGCAAGCTAAAGTCTTCAAAGATATCGGAGGCGGACTCAACTTCAAAAGAAAATCACTGCTTGCCCTTTTGGGACAAATCATGTCAGGATCTATCTCAACAGTTGTGGTCGGACACCAAGACAGACTCGCAAGGTTTGGTGGCGACCTCATCAAATGGATCTGCGAGCAAAACGATTGCGAACTCATGGTTCTCAGTAGAAGTGAATTGTCTCCAGAGCGAGAAATGGTTGAAGATATCCTTGCCATCATCCACGTCTTTAGTTGCCGACTCTACGGACTCCGAAAATACAAATCTGCTATCAAAGAAGATCCGAGTTTACCCGGAAATCGGGCTATCCGCGAAATGGAGGACTTGGATTGCAGCAAGTAGATGGTGTTACAACCAAGCAATTGCTATTGTTAAAAACGCAAGAATTGGCAAGTACGACTTAAGAAAAAAAGTAATGGACTTGGCTCCTGCTTGGGTATCAGAGCAACCTTACAACCCGCGACAAATGGCAGTATTTCAAGCTTTTGAAGCACACAAAGCAGCTAAGAAGTCAAAAGGAATAGCAAAGTTTAGAAGCCGTTTTGACGCATCTCAGACTATCAGGTTCCAAACGTCTAATTGGAAATCAGGGACTTTTTATCCGCTGTCTACTAAGGGGTTAAGCTTTAAAGCATCGGAGCCTATTATTGAAGAAATGCAACACGAACCAACACTAAGCTTGAGCGACGGGCAATGGTTTATTTGCTATGCTGTTGATGCACCTAAAATAGAACCGATGAAAAGTGATTCAGCTATTGCTTTAGACCCCGGTGTTAGAACTTTTATTACTGGGTTTGACGGCAGTGACTTTATCGAAATAGGAAAGAATGATATCGGTCGTATCTATCGACTGGCAAGACATCTAGACAAATTAATGTCGCGTATAGGGTGGAGCAAAGGAAGGCAACTCAAGCGGTTGAGGTATTGCTTGATAAAGTCAGCAGCAAAAATTCGGATTAAAATTAAAAACTTAGTCAATGAATTGCACAAAAAAGCTGCTAAACATTTGACAGTCAAATACAAATTAATTTTCTTGCCGACCTTTGAAACGCAACAAATGGTAAAGAAAGGCAAGCGCAGACTGGCAACTAAAACAGCTAGAGCGATGGTAACTTTGAGTCATTATCGTTTTAAACAAATGTTGAAGCATCAAGCCGCTAAACACGGGGGCTTTGTAGTAGACGTAACAGAAGAGTACACATCGAAAACTTGCTCAAAGTGTGGACATATCCACACTAAATTAAACGGGTCTAAAATCTTTAAATGTCCAGAATGCGGGCACACTCTGGACAGAGATTTCAATGGCGCTTTCAATATTTTATTGAAAGCTTTGAGAGATACCTCCCTGATAGAAAAGCTTGCAGCTTTCTCTATCTTGCCATACACGGCAAATTCTGGCTTAGTCCTGAATTTACCGGGTTAAATGTATCTGATGGTGATTTGAGTTTTATTGAGTCGGTCTAACCAGATTAACAATCGCCCCAATCAGTTCCTCCGGCTCAACGGGCTTGGCAATATGCCTTTGAAACCCAGCATCAAGCGCTTGCTGCTGATTAAAATCCCCCGCATAGGCAGTTAAGGCGATCGCGGGAATTTGCCCACCTTGCTCTGGTGGTAAAGCTCTCACTTGCTGCAGCAGCATATAGCCATCCATATCTGGCATCCCAATGTCGCTCAGCAGCACGTCTGGCTTGGATTGCATTAACGCCGCCAAGGCGGAGCCTGCTGAGTCGGCGAACATTACACTTGCTTGGGCCTGCTGCAACAGAAAAACCACAAACTCCCGTGTATCGGTATCATCATCGACCACTAAAACTTGAACGCCTTTCAAATTGAGGGATGTCTCCTCCGATTGCCCCTCCTGATTGACGGCTGGCTCAACCGGCATCAGTGGCAGTTTGACGGTAAATGTGGCTCCTAGCCCTTCACCACGGCTTTGGGCCTGAACCGTTCCGCCATGCAGTTCAACTAGGTAACGGACGATCGCTAATCCTAATCCCAATCCCCCAAACTTGCGCGTCGTGGCACCATCGGCTTGGCGGAAGTAGTCAAAGACGTGTGGCAGAAACTCTTGAGGAATGCCCTGGCCGTTGTCCCTGATGGTGATTTGAGCTTGATTACCCACTTGCTCTAATCGCACCTCAACCCGACCGCCTGCGGGGGTAAATTTAATAGCATTGGAAAGCAGATTCCACACCACTTGCTGCAAGCGGGTTGAATCACCTGACACATAACCCACGTTGTAATGAAGGCTGACCTCTATCCCAATGGATTTGGCCCCGGCCGCCAGCCGCACTGTTTCAAGCGCCGCTCTTATAGTCGAGGCCAAATTGATCGGAGTGGCATTCAGGCTGAGCTTCCCTTGCAAAATCCGGGAGACATCGAGCAAGTCTTCTATCAATTCAGATTGCAACTTGGCGTTCCGTTCAATTGTGGCGAGGGCTTGTGCCGTCTTCGCTTCGTCGAACTTGCGAACTTGTAGGAGCTTTGACCACCCCAAAATGGGATTGAGGGGCGATCGCAGCTCGTGGGACAATACCGCCAGAAACTCGTCTTTGATGCGGTTTGCTTGCAGCAACTGCTCGGCTTGTTGCTGTAATGAAGTTGTCAGGTTTGACCGTTCCAGAGCGATCGCTACCTGATCGCAGGTTACTTGCAGCAGGTCAATTTCTTCTGAAGTAAAGCAAGTCCGGGTGAGACTGCCGAAGGAGAGCGTCCCCAATAACCGTCCCTGAGCAATCAGCGGTTGAGCGGCATGAGCGGTGATACCCATTGAGTGGATAACTTGAGCATCAGGATCGGTGGCAATTTGCTCTCGATCGAGAACAATTTGCCGCCGATCGCGGGCAACCACCCCACAGATGTATTCACCGAACTCGATCCATTCCATCTTTGCTGCCACTTCCTCAGAAACCCCACTAGAATTGCTCAGATGCAGAACAGGCCCATTGTCTTTCTCCTCAACTAAGTAGTTGTAGTAAAAATGCAGGTCTAGCTGGGCTGAGAGCTTGCTAAACAAGGTGTTCATCAGCGCTAGGGGTTGTTCGGTGGCAAGCAAATCACTGGTCATTTCATATAGCAGATGTAGCCGTTGGTCTGCTTGTCGCTGTGCGGTCTTGTCTTGCAGGATGTTAACAAATCCTTGCGTGTTGCCAGTTTCATCCTGTAACGGCATCATTAAACCGCTCGCCCAAAAGCGGCTGCCGTCTTTCCGCATATGCCAGCGTTCGTTCTCTACTTTTCCCTGCGTCAGAGCAATTTCGCTTTCCGTCTGTGCTCGTCCCTGTTCCTTGTCTTCGGGGGTGAATATGATGCTACCGTCGCGGCCGATCGCCTCTGCGTCTGTGTAGCCCAAAAGCCGTTGGGCGCCTGAATTCCAACTAGCAATCGTGCCATCGAGATCGAGAGTGAATATGGCGTAATCTTTGGCACTCTCAATAATCAGACGCAGGCGGGATTCACTCTGGCGCAAGGCGACTTCTGCTTGGAAGCGATCGGTGATGTCTATACAGGAACCGATGTAGCCCAGGAAATCGCTTTCTAATGTAAACCGGGGGATTCCTGTGCCTATAAACCAACGGTAGACTCCATCAAAGCGTCTGAGGCGATACTCCATCTGAAACTGTTGCCGAGCATCAAAGGCAGTGACATAAGTATCTGAGAAATGTTGCAAATCATCGGGATGGACTGCTTCTAACCAACCATTGCCCATTTCTTGTTCGATCGTCCGTCCAGTAAAGTCTAGCCACGGCTGATTAAAGTAATTACAGAGTTTATCAGTTCCAGACATCCAGATCAGAACAGGAGCGGTATCTGCCAGTTGCCGAAAGCGAACTTCACTCTCGCGCAGTTCAACTTCTGCTTGTTTGTGATCGGTAATGTCAATGATAAATTCCACGCCCTCTGCTTCATTGAACTGCGTCGCAGCGAACAATGCCCACCAGCGCGAGCCGTCTTTGCGGATGTATTGCTTTTGATAAGGATTCGTGCGCCCGGTTGCTTCAAACTCCTCGACTGCCCTCAGGGAATGGGGCATCCACTCCGGCGGTGTCATTGTGTCCCAGCGCACCAATCCTTGCTCAGTATCCTCACGGCTGTAGCCGCTCATGCGGAGGAAAGCGTCGTTGGTTTCGGTAATAGTACCGTCGGTTTTGAAGAAAATGACCCCGACAGTTTCGATCGCCATCGCCCGACGCAGACGCGCTTCGGATTCGCGCAAGGCAAGGCTCGACCGATCGCGATCTAATATGATGCTGGCGACTTGGGTGGCGAAGTCGGACAGTCGGAAATCCAAATCAGTCGGCATCCGCGCCTCGTCGAAGCACAGAATCAGAGAACCGAGGGGCTGGTTGTCTGCGCCCTGTAGGGGCGCGGAATGACACGCCAGCACGCCGTGAGCCACGCATAAGTCTCGCCATCTTGGCGACCAGCGATCGTCCTTGGCGATGTCGGCACAGGTGACAGGTTTGCCGAAATACACTGCCTCGTGGCACGTACCGAAGGCAAGCTCATTAATCCGGGTATCCTTGAGTCCTTGAGCGAAGGACGACCCAAAATCCGGGGCGATCGAGTAGGGAAACGTCAGCCGCTGGGCATCGGCTACCAGGATGCAGGCTCGCGTGCGCGGATTTAGCTTGGACACGGAGGCACACAGGGATGAGAGACATTCCTCCAGCGCGTGTCCTGAGGCGGTCAACCCCAGCAGTCTCTTCTGCTCGGCCTGCACGAGTTGGGCCTGTTTGCGATCGGTAATGTCAGTTGCAAAAATTGTCAGCCCGTCGGCCTGCGGGAAAACCCGGTACTGAAACCAGCGATTGCAGGGCAGATAAATATACTCAAACTCGACGGGCGTTTGGGAGCTCATCGCCCGATGCAATTGAAGGTAAACATCGGTGTCAACGGTATTGGGAAACAAGTCCCAATGGTTGTAACCGAGCAGTTCTTCTCGCTGCTTAAAAAGCATGGAACACAAGCGATCGTTGACGTAGGTGAAGTGCCAGTTGCGATCGAGAACAAAGAAACCATCACTGATGCTAGAGAGAATGCTTTCAACCTGCCCGCGATCTGTTTCTGCTTCTGGCCGGGGCACTTGTTCCTGCTGCATTGCTTCGGGCTGCAGTTGCGCCTGCTCGACATTTGCTTCCACTGGCGCTAACACTTCACGGTCAGAAAACGGCTCAGTCAAGTAGTCGTCGGCTCCAGCTTCAATGCCCCGGAAATCGAGCAGCCTGTTCACCAGATTCAGCAACCGTTGCCCGTTGCGCTGCACTACCTCCATCCGTTCTCGATGCTCCGCGGGTAGCGGCACGTTTCGATCGGTGAGAGCGTCCTCAGTTGCACCCACGATCGGGGTGAGGCGAGTCCGCAATTCATCGCTGACGTTACTCAAGAAAACCGTGTTGGGGCGATCGAGTTCTGCTAGTGGTTCGACTCGTTGCCGCTGTTGTTCATAAGTGCGGGCATTGCAGATGGCTGCTGTCACCTGTCCTGCGATCGAGTCAAAAAAGCCTTTGTAATCATCATCAAAGACTCTGAGCGGACTCACTCCGGCAATCAAGAACCCAAAGGTTTCTCCCGATCGGGCGAGCGGTAGAATGACCGCTTGATGGGGAGATTGGGACCATGCGCCGCCGGGTAAAAGTCCAAATCGCGCTTCTAAATCCTCAACTATCTTGCTTTCACCCGTCTCCATGACTTGCGTCAGTTGCCACCCCTGGGACGTTTCAGCGGATGTCAGATCGATCGCCTCTGGGCTGGCGATGGTTCCGGCGGCTAACCTGGTTGTGCCGGAAAGTCGTGCAAAAGTGCGATCGCGATCGAGGAGATACAGCAGCGCAAACGGGATGTCACAGGCGTTAGAGGTCAATGCGGTGGCGCAAACACCGCAGGCGGCTTCTACCGTCAATGCGGTGACTGTTTCTGCGCCTAATTCACGCAGCGTCCTCCAGCGGCGATCGTTCAACACCCGCTCAGTTTCTTCGGTGACAGCGCCAAACACACCGCCTGGTGTGCCATCATCGCCGGGAACAGGACTGTAGGAGAAGGTGAAGTACCTCTCCTCTGGATACCCGTTGCGCTCTACGATCGGCAAGGCTTCTTTATTCCATGACGATTTGCCTTCTTTTAAGACTGCTTCAGCTTGAGGCCCAACCACCTCCCAAACGTCTGCCCAGACATTAAAGGCAGATTCACCCAGGGCCTCTGGATGACGCTGACCCAGCACCGGGATGTAAGCGTCGTTGTAGAGGTTAATCATCTGGTCTCCCCACCAGATGAACATGGGGTGGGGGGAACCCAAGACGAGCCCGATTGCGGTTTTTAAGCTCTGCGACCATTTCTCGACAGCACCCAGGGCCGAAAGCGACCAATCGTGCGATCGGATCAGCGCCCCCATCTCGCCACCACCCGCAAAAAGCTCTTGAGGAATTTCCTCCGATCCATTGACGCTCATTCTTTTTTTTTCCTATCTAAAAATATTTGGTTGGCAGTGCCTCAGCTTCAAAAAATCCCGACCCACCCAAAAAACTAGGCTGTTTAAGTTTCTTAAGCATTTTTTCCTAATGCTTGCGCTTCCCGGAGACTGCGCTCAGGGTTTGCTAGAAATCCCCGTTAGAAATATAATAGTAAGTATGTCTATTTGTTACCATGCCCGAATGCTTGATTTTATTATTCACTTGATTCCACAGGTTCCCAACGTGCTGTGTTAAGTTCAGCTCCACAAATGCGGTTAACGATCCTGCTATTTTTTGATAAAATATCATACCTCGACGAGCCATCACCAAACCCCCTGCTTCATCACTAGCCCTCGCCCTATATTTTAAGGTATTTAACCCAGCCAATAATATTATTATAAGCCGGATTTACTGCGATTGTTTCCATCTCACCATTATAAAAAATAGACTTTAACAACTTAAAAAACTGAGAATCAGCCCAACCAGCAAGCATCCGAACCTACTTTTTGCCTCATTCTCTTAGTTGTTCTTGGTTTCGCTAAAAAATCCAATTATTCACAAACAATTGGGTACGGGTAAGTGGTAGCTAATACTGGTAATCCGTTAATGTTGCGCGGGAAATCTCCTGTTTCGGCTCTAGATACTTGCCAAATTTAGATTCTAAACAGGCGGATACTCTGAATTTTAAATTATTGTCATCCCCTTGAGATACTTGATTGCCGAATGACTCCTTCTTACACCCAACTACAAAGGCTGGCTTTTGGGGAACTGACAGTTTAATAATAGGAGCCAATCTTAAATCTGCTATTATTTGCTGATATAGCAATCCTAAATGATTATACTCGTTACCAGGCAGAGCCTGGTAACGCATATCCGGAGGCTCTGCCTCCATAGTCTGGGCCGAGGCAGAGCCTCTGGACATCGGTTCCCAGGCAGAGCTTGGAAGTTAACCAGTTGTTGAAACTGATTTAGGATTGCTATATCGGTGTATTTTATTTTTTTTGTTATGGAGCGGAAAGCGTAAATTATGTAAATTGTTTGGGCGATATTTCTCCGAACATGATAAAGGGAAAACGCCACATCTTTTACTACTACGCCAATTTTTTACAGCATAAAAGTTCCGAGCGTTTTTCAGTTTCCTTTCGGCTTTCTTCAGCCAATATGTACAAGATTTGGCTTTGCCTTCTGAGGTTTGGATGTTTAAAATCCCACCCGATCCGGCACTGTCAACAGCGCCCTTAGCTGCTGATATAACCCTAGTGGCGTGTGGCGTGTGGCCTGTGGCCTGTGGCGCAACCACAAGATGTGAACCTAGCTGGTTTGAAGTGGCTAGAAACTGACACGCAAAACTAAAAGATAAAGACACTAGGTAGTTTGTCGGTTCCCAGTGTCTTTATAACTCCAAAGCAATGCCCCCTTACCAGTTGTTAGCAAGTAAGGGGGATTTGAAACCCCCAACTTAAGACTCTAATCTAGATAAAGTGCTTGTAAATCAACTGTTAGGGTAGTTTCCAACTCTGGGTCAAAGCCCGCTCCTTTTGCCGTATATGTTGTAGGACCTTTTAGTAAATAAGCAGGTCCACCACACTCCTGAATTAAGTTACTACCAGTTGTCACTGGCTGATTTTGACAACCGTATTCTACTCTTCCATCTGGTCCAGTAATGATTATCTGTTCTATTACTCCACTCTCGCCACCAGGTGGTAATGAAATAATAGCAGAGCCAAGTCTAGTATCCTCTATTAGTTCGCCAGTTACGCTGACATCGAAACTTCCGTCTACAATAGGAACCGATTGCGGGAAGGCAAGAAAATCGCCGGCTTTTGGTAGGCGTAGTGCCATCGCGGCTGTAGGGAAACACGATATCACTAATAACAGAGTGAAAGCCAAAACCTTTGCTGTTTGGATAAATTTATTCAGCGACTTCATGATTTACTTCTCTTCTATTGTTTTCATTTTCTTTTGTGAAGAAACACTCTTTTTTTAAGCTTTCTGACAACTGCCTAACACTTTTAAAACATCTTCTTACCAACGAAAAATACAAGTCAACACAACAGTTTTCGCCACAAGACATTAGTCCAGTGGGGAATACTATTGCAAGAGCGTAAATAGTCGCTGGCTTAAAGCGTCTAGTTTGACAAATGCTTTAGCAGAAGCTTTTTGAAATGTATCTTAGTGCGCTTCACGGTTTTAATATCTCACAATTTTCAAGAAAATGCAAGGACAGTTAAGACAGTTAAGACAGATTTAATAAAATTTTTAGGTTGGGAGAATACAACTTCTTTTAACCTTGTATTAACCGATATAAGGTTTTGTAATTTAAACTCCTGCTTTAAGAAGAATTCTACAAAATCTCGCATCGGTAGGATAAATCGGATACAAACGATTGAATTGTAGTCAACTGGCGAAGTGGAAGGGGGCGAAGAGAGAAATTCTGTATCAGGAAATCGCCTCAATGAATCAAGAATCGATCGCGTCTTTATACCTGAGAGTGTCAAACCTGTTGGAAACCTGTCCCTCTCCCTCTGGCGCCTCCTTATTTTCACGGCTGTGCCCGACAAAAAAAAAGACAAAAAAAGAGAGAGCTACGTAAGTAACTCTCTCTGCCATCAGGGTGCATCTACATAACACAATATAACACGACCGGGATGAGGGGTGACACCCTCAAACGTGAAGATCTGGTAAAGAAATGTGTACTAATTATAAAGTTATCATACAGCGCGAAAAGCAAGAGGGGGGCGGGATCGGGGAAAACCGATCGCCCGCCGCACTATCCGCTACAAGACCCCCTTAACGATTGCTTAACCTGGGCTGTTAAGCTTCGCCACCAGCAGCTCATTGGTCAATTTGGGATCGGCCCGGCCGCCGGTCTCCTTCATCACTTTGCCGACAAAAAAGCCCAGCAGCTTAGTTTTGCCGGCTCGGTACTGTTCGAGCTCCTTGGGATTGGCGGCCAAAACTGCATCTATCGCCCGATCGATCGCCCCAGTATCCGAAATTTGAATCAAACCCTTGCTCTCTACGAACTTCTGAGGCGAACCGCCGTTGGCGAGCAACTCGGGCAAAATATCCTTAGCGATTTTGCCGCTGATGGTGCCGGCATCGATTAGCGCCAGCAGTTCGGCTAAATCCTGCGGTTGGAAAGGAATTTCTGCAATCGCCAGCTTTTCATTTTTCAGATAAGCAGTAATATCGCCCATCACCCAATTGGCAGCTTGTTTAGCCCCAGCACCGGCGGCGATCGATTTTTCAAAATACTCAGCCACCGCTTTGTCGTCAGTCAGCACCCGCGCGTCGTAGGGAGAAAGAGCGAGCTCGGTTTCGTAGCGATGGCGCTTTTGGGCCGGCAATTCTGGCAGTTGAGCTTTCCAATCCTGCAATTGGTGGGCCGAAACTTCGATCGGAGGCAAATCCGGTTCCGGGAAATACCGATAATCGCTCGCACCTTCCTTAATCCGCATACTGAAAGTACACTGCCTGTTTTCATCCCAAAGCCGCGTTTCTTGGACGATGGTTTCGCCATTCTCCACAGCTTGAATTTGTCGCTCGATCTCGTAATCGATCGCCCGTTCGATCGCATTAAAAGAGTTCATATTTTTAATTTCCACCTTCGTGCCGAACTCTTTTCTGCCAACGGGGCGCACCGAAATATTCACGTCGCACCGGAGCGAACCTTCCTGCATATTCCCGTCGCCAACACCGATGTAGCGCACGATCCGGCGCAATTCTTGACCGTATTCGGCAGCTTCGGCGCCCGAGCGCAAATCCGGTTCCGAAACAATTTCGATTAGAGGCACACCGGCGCGGTTGTAATCCACCATTGAATAAGTAGAACCGCTCAGCCGATCGCTGCCGCCGTGAACCAATTTTCCGGCATCTTCCTCCATGTGCAAGCGAGTGATACCGATTTTTTTTCTAGTAGAATTTCCCGTCTCGTCCACCAGTTCAATTTCTAGCCAACCGTTAGTAGCGATCGGCAAATCGAACTGAGAAATTTGATAATTTTTCGGCAAATCGGGATAGAAATATTGCTTGCGGTCAAACTTACTGTAAGGTGCGATGGAGCAGTTGAGAGCCAGCCCTGCTTTCACCGCATACTCCAGCACTTTTTGATTTAATACTGGCAACACTCCAGGCATTCCCATACAAATTGGGTCAATGTTAGTATTTGGGGCATTGCCAAATTCTGTAGAAGAACTGGAGAAAATTTTAGTATTCGTACTCAATTGACAATGAGTTTCGAGACCGATAATGGCTTCGTACTGAGTTTGGTTTTTTATCGAAGAGGGTGCAGCAGCAGTCATAAGCGACCTAAAAGACTGAATAACTTTATATTTTATTTTAGCTTTTTATTGACCGAACCGATTGGAGATTATTGGTAGGTTGGCGCGGTTTCATTGGTGTCAACAAGCCTGTCAAACCCACAGTCAGGCAGGGGTTTAAACCCCTGCCTGACTGTGGGAAAGCGCGTTGAGTTGAGACCGAGGGGGATCGGCACAAGCAACGCCCTGCGGAGGATTCGCGATCGCGAAGCCGATATCCTTTGGATCGCCCCCAAACCACAACCCTGTGCAAAAATATATTTAGTGGCTGCTCCCGCCCACACCCTTGCGCAGGAGAGTTTTAGATCGATCGACCGCAATTGGCGATCGATTCGATCGGCAAACCCTTTTACTGGCAGTCTTTAATAGCACCGCCCGCCGACTGCGATCGGCTCCGCGCACCAATTAAAAATTAAAAATGTATAATTTGACATAAAATTCCATATTTTTAATTTTTAAGCTGTAATTTTGAATTGTAAAACTAACACTTGCCTAAGTGTCAAAAATATGCCTGAATTTCCAGTTGAAAGTGCCACACTGTTTCAGAACAGCATCACTGAGCTAGAGCAGGCGGAATCAGCCCTCGAACTCGCTTGGAACGAACTCGAAAAACAAATAGCAGAAACCATTGCTCACATTGCCAAAGTTGGCTCAGCAAACACACAGGAAATCAGCGACCGCTTGGCGGGGGCGAAGCAACTCCGCCAGCAACTTCAAAGTCAAATAAAACAAGCCAACTCGCGGCTGGAATTTCATCTAGAAAACACGCCAATGGCAGTTATAGAGTGGGACAGGGAATTTCGGGTAGTGCGGTGGTCGCCAATGGCAGAACAAATATTTGGCTGGAGTGCAGCAGAAGTAATCGGTAAATACTGGCACGAATGGTCAATAGTTCATCAAGAAGACTTCGAGCAAGTGTGCGCCGTCACAAATCAACTGTTACACCGCAGAGAACCCCGCAACATTTGCCGCAACCGCAACTATACCAAAGATGGCTCGGTAATTTACTGCGAATGGTACAATTCTGCAGTAATCGATGAATCGGGAACAGTAGTTTCAATTCTCTCTTTTGCCAGAGACGTAACCGATCGCCACCGCACTCGAGAAGAACTGCACCGGCGCGAGCAAGCTTTCAGCACCCTAGCCGAAAATGCGACTGATATCATCGCCAGGTTCGATCGAGAACGGCGCCTCCTTTACATCAACCAAGCAGTAGAATCAGCGACCGGAAAACCCCCCGCAGAATTTATTGGCAATAGCAGCAGACAATCAGGAATGCCGCCAGACTTGTGCGACCTGTGGGACGAGACTTTTCTGAAAGTTTTTGGCACGGGCCAACAAGAAACCATAGAATTTGAGTTTCCCACTCCCCAGGGCATAAAACATTACCACTGTCGAGTCATTCCCGAATTTGCTGAAGACAATTCAGTAGAAACTGTTTTAGCCATCGCCCGCGACTTCACAGAACTAAAACAAGTCGAATGCCAGTTGCGACAAAGCGAATCCAAATTTAGAGCCATAGTTGATTCTAACATGATCGGTCTAATTTTTTGGGCTCTTAACGGCAGCATTACAGATGCCAACGCCGCTTTTTTAAACACGGTCAACTATACGCGGGAGGATCTGCTTTCAGGAAGAATTAACTGGCAAGAAATGACCCCGCCAGAATACGTGAGTTTAGACACAGAAAAAGTTGCCGAACTGAGGGCTAGAAATACGGTTTTTCCCTATGAAAAAGAATTTATGCGCTCCGATGGTAGCTGCGTTCCGGTGCTGATTGGCAGCACATTTTTAGAAGGAACGCAGCAGTTAGGTGTGAGTTTTGTGCTGGACTTAAGCGATCGCAAACAGGCCGAATCGGAACTGCAAAAACATCAACAACTTTTAGAGAGCATCCTGACAACTATCCCCAACTTTCTTTACATTTACGATGCAGTAGAAAACAAAAATGTTTATGCAAATGAATCTGTCACAGCCATACTCGGCTACACGGCAAAAGAATGGCAAGATTTGGGTAGAGATGCTATCGCTAACTTAGTTCATCCCGAGGATCTGTTAAAGCTAATTACAGGTATGGAGCGGCTAAAACACAGCAGCAATCCATATGAAACGGATGACAGAGACTACAGAATCAAACACAAAAATGGGGAATGGCGCTGGGTGCACGATCGGTGTACAATCTTCAAAAGAACGCCAGACGGGCAAATGAGGCAAATAATCGGTTCTGTACTCGACATCAGCGATCGCAAACAAGCCGAAGAATTATTAAAACAGCAAAAAGAACTGCTGCAAACTATTTTCGACAACGTGCCGGTCATGCTCGCATTCTTGGGCAGCAGCGGTGAAGTAAACTGGGTAAACCGCCACTGGGAACAAGTGCTCGGCTGGAGTTTTGCAGAAATCAAAGACCGCGATATCTTGGCCGAATTTTATCCGCAGCCAGAATACCGTCAATACGTTTTGGATGAAATCCAAGCAGCAAATCAGAACTGGAGCGACTTCAAAACAAAAGTTAGAGACGGGCGAATTATCGACACTTCTTGGGCAAATGTTCGGCTTTCCGACGGCAGGTGTATCAGCATTGGTCAAGATATAACCGAACGCAAACGAGTAGAAGCTGAACTCAAAGAACTCAACGAAACTTTAGAAGCTCAAGTCGCCCAGCGTACCGCAGAGTTAGAGACTTTTTTTGATGCTTTGCCGGACTACATTTATGTTGTAGAACGGGACAATATGCGCTTTTCTTTTGTCAACCATCCCCTTGCCGAATTTTCCGGCTTCGACAGCAGGCTGCAGATGCAGGGGAAAACCATTTTTGAGTGCTATCCCAGCGAACTCGCAGAACGATTTTGCCGGGAAAATTTGCAGGTATTTGAATCGGGCAGAAATCTGCACTTCCAGGAAAAATTTGTGAGATCGGGCGGCAATGCTTACTTCGACACGTTTAAAATTCCGCTGAGAAATCTCAACGGCGAGGTTTATGCTTTAATTGGCACTGCTCGCGATATCACTGAGTTGGTAGAGACAAAACAAGCTTTGTCAGAACGCACAGAGCAATTAGAAGCTGCCAATCAAG
>Ga0247774_1000900_pt1 | contig 15023 bp, 9 predicted proteins | sample UWRJL001104B6_FD_179933 | JGI IMG/M metagenome (GOLD analysis project Ga0247774, IMG submission 179933) | Plant litter microbial communities from Arlington Agricultural Research Station in Wisconsin, United States - UWRJ-L001-104B-6 | ecosystem: Environmental > Terrestrial > Plant litter >... | reverse complement strand
GCCGATCGCATTTGAAATGGCCAATAAATGCAGCACAGCGTTGGTTGAACCGCCGATTGCCATGATTACCGCGATCGCGTTTTCAAAGGCTTTGCGTGTCAAAATCTGGCTCGGTAGCAACTGTTTGCGGATCGCTTCCACGACAACTTTTGCAGATTCGGCAGTGCTGTCAGCTTTTTCGGCATCCTCAGCAGCCATTGTCGAAGAATAGGGCAAACTCATGCCCATTGCTTCAAAAGCGCTCGACATCGTATTTGCCGTGTACATTCCGCCGCAAGAACCCGCACCCGGACAAGCTTTGTTTTCGACTGCATTGAGTTCTGTTGCGTCAATTTTGCCGGCGCTGAATTGACCGACTGCTTCAAAAACGCTGACGACGGTTAAATCCCGTCCGTTGTGGTGTCCGGGTTTGATCGTGCCACCGTAAACAAAAATAGCAGGAATGTTCATGCGGGCGATCGCAATCATCGCCCCCGGCATATTTTTATCGCAACCGCCGACAGCCAGCAACCCGTCCATACTTTGGCCGTTGCAAACAGTTTCTATCGAATCCGCAATCACATCTCTCGACACCAGAGAATATTTCATCCCTTCAGTTCCCATCGAGATCCCGTCGCTGATAGTAATCGTACCGAACATCTGCGGCATTGCCCCGGCTTCCTTTGCACTCGCAACAGCCCGCAAAGCGAGGTCGTTCAATCCCATATTGCAGGGCGTAATCGTGCTGTACCCGTTGGCAATCCCCACAATAGGCTTAGTGAAATCGCCGTCGCCAAAACCGACTGCCCGCAGCATTGCCCGGTTGGGCGCGCGCTGCACGCCCCCAGTCACAGCTTGGCTTCTCAAATTTTCAGGCATTTTAAAATTTCCTTTGTCAGTTATCTGTTGTTGAGTTGTCTGTTGTCTGTTTTTCTTTGCTGCTGGCTGTTGACTGCCCAGTGCCGAGAGTTTTACGCTATTTTTGATTTTCTCAGAAGCGTTGATATTTTTGACAACTCCTCGGCCCGAAAGCACGAGGATTCTTGGTTCATTGGGACTACTAATGTAGCTAGCCCTCCCCAAAATTCACGGAGATTTGCCCAACCGCTGTATATCCACGCTGCAACACCACTTGCGCGGCTGCAACATCTCGATTCGTTTCATAGCCACAGGTTTGACATCTATGTACTCGTTCGGATAGTTCTTTTTTGCCTGTATGAGTTTGACATCTTGGACAAGTTTGACTTGTTCCGTTCGGGTCTACTTTTGCAAAGTATGCACCTCGCTTAAAGCAAACATGACCCAAGATATTCAGAAACTGACCAAACCCTGCATCAAGCGTGTGCTTGCTCATCATTCCCGCTGACATTGCTTTGAGGTTCAAGTCCTCAGCAAATACTGTTTGGGCTGCGTTACATAAATGATGAGCGGTCTTGAAATGAAAGTCTTTGCGACTGTTCGAGATGTATTCGTGGTGTTTAGCTATTTGGTGATGAAGTTGACGAAACTTTCTAGAGCCTTTTTTCTTGCGCTTGAGTTGACGTTGCAGCAATGGAAGCTTGCGTTGTCCATCCACAAAGAATCGAGGTCTATCAATCAATTCACCATCAGAAGTTGCCAAAAAATGTTTTAACCCTAAATCAATCCCTAATCCATGCCCTGAAGGTGAGGCTTGAGGCACTGCGACATCACATTGCAAAGTGAGCATGGCTACGTAACCAGAAGCCCTCTTAACAACGCGAATTTGCTTGACATCAAATCCTTGAGGGATGGGACGATCCAGGTGCATTTTTACGGGGCCAATCTTGGGTAGGTTGACCCAATCGGCATTATCAAACCGTTTAACGGACTCTAGATTCAACTGAGGGAACACTTCGGAGCGCATCCGCTTGGGGAATCTAGGAAAACCGTGTCCTCGTTCCCACATTGCCACAAACGCTGCCTCTAGTTGGCGCAACGCCTGCTGCAAGACATGGGTGTGAGGCAGTTTCAACTGAGGAATTAACTTCTTTGCCAAGGCCAATGATTTGCATTGACGGGCAAAGGTTGGACGCGGTGCATCAGCAGGGATAATGAATTCCTGTTTAATGCTGCACGAGTTGATATCACACTTACGAGAATTAACCCAATCTTTTCGTTCTCGCAATGCAAAGTTGTAGACCTTGCGGCAAATATTGAGCCACTGGTCGAAAGTCTGGCGTTGCGCGTCGGTAGGAATGAGCTTGTACTCGTAGGTTAGATTTAACATACAACCATTGTAGAGCCAACCTGAATAAATGCGGTGCTGTTTATTCACAAACCTTGCTTGAGAGATTCCGAACCGAAAGTCCCCCTAGAAGGGGGAGGCTTGTATCCAATTTTTTTTGTCAGGCCCTTTAAGAGGCAGTGGCACAGCAGTGCCCGGAAAGCAATGCAAAGATTCTACAGATACTACAGCGTGGAGGGTTAATACCGTGGTTATCTGGGATGATGTGGTAAAACCCATCACCCTAACGTTTGAAAATAATTGCGAGGCGAATGACATGGAGGCCGATCGAATTCTGAGGCAATATGCGGCCGGAGAAAGAATTTTTCGAGAGATTAACCTCGCCGGGGCCGACTTAAAAGGTGTAAACCTCAGCGAGGCTAACTTTACCCGAGCGAATTTCCAAGACGCTAACCTCAAAGGCGCTAACCTGACTGGAGCGAACTTGCGCGAGGTGAAATTGGCAGGAGTGGACATGACGGAAGCCCTCCTCAGCGAAGCAAATCTGATCGGTACCGATTTGAGCCGCGCCACTCTCAGCGGGGCTAACCTGATCGGAGCCAACCTGCGCGGCTCAATGGCCAGAGAAGTCAACATGACCAAGGCTAATTTGACCGAAGCTAATTTGACCGAAGCCAACTTTACCGAAGCGAATTTGTTTGCTGCCAACTTAACCGACGCTAGCATGATTCGCATTAATTTGATGAAAGCAAATTTGAGTTGGTCAAATCTCAAAGCGGTAAACCTGACAAATGCTATCCTCAGCGAGGCGCTTTTAGAAAGAGCTAATCTGAGTCAGGCAATTCTCAGCGGGGCGATGCTGAGCCGGGCTAACCTGACTGGTGCAGACTTGCGCCAAGTAACGATGGTTGGAGCTAATCTCACCGAAGCTAATCTGAGCAATGCTAATTTGAGAGTTGCTAATGTCAGTTGGTCAACGCTGCGCGCTGCTAACTTGAGCGGTGCTAATTTGTACCGGGCTAAGCTTTGCTGGTCTAATTTTAGCGGGGCTATTTTGGCGGAAGCGGTTTTGATTGATGCTAATGTCAATCGAACTAACTTCCGCGATGCAGATTTGAGGCGGGCAATTATGCCGGACGGCACAACTAATGAGTTTTGAGTTTTGAGTTTTGAGTTTTGAGTTTTGAGTTTTGACTTGTGACTTGTGACTTGTGAATTTTGAGTTTTGAGTTAAAATTCCTACTCATAGTAAAAGCTAAAATCTGATGATTGTCAGCGAATTATTGATTCTGGGTGCGGCCGGACTTTTTGCCGGAATTCTAGCTGGGTTTTTGGGTATCGGCGGCGGTACGGCGATCGTGCCTTTGTTGGTGGCTCTCAATTACGCCCCGGTGGAAGCAGTTGCTACTAGCGGTTTGTCGATCGTCATTACAGCTATTTCTGGCAGCATCCAGAATTGGCGCATGGGCTACCTCAGCTTGAGTCAAGTCGCAGGCATCGGATTTCCAGCCGTCATCACAGCACAAATCGGTGCTTATTTGGCGGGGATATTTCCCCCTTACTTGCTGTTACTTACTTTTGGGCTGTTGCTGTGGCTGAATATTTATTTGATTGAATTACGATCGCGCCTGAGGGCTAAGCAGGAAGCGGAAGCTGAACTTGGCGAATTAGGAGGACAAGCGGGACAAGAGGAAAATCCTCAATTACCCATTACCAATTACCAACTACCAAAAAATTCAAATATTTTATTCCATCCAACTTTGGCTAAAATTGCTACCGGCAGTGCTGCGGGTTTATTAGCGGGTTTGTTTGGCGTAGGCGGCGGCGTGATTATGGTTCCCCTGCAAATTTTGCTGTTAGGAGAAAGCCTTAAAACCGCAATTCAAACGAGCTTGGGCGTCATCGTCATCACGGCAATTTCAGCGACGGCGGGACACGCGGCGCGCGGGAATGTTTTCTGGGTTGCGGGGTTGATTCTCGGCGGCGGCGGTTTGTTGGGCGTGCAGGTGAGCACGCGGTTTTTGCCGGGATTGCCCGATCGTATTATTAGTTTAGCTTTTCGATCGTTCTTGGCAGTGTTATCGATTTATGTTTTCTGGCAAGCTTGCCAAAAATTTAGTAAGGGGTAATTGGTAATTGGTAATGGGGAATTTGTAATGGGTAAGGTGCGCGGCCGGGCCGGCACCCTAGGAAGGACTGGGGTTCGGTGCGCCGGGCCCAACACCCTACGAAAAACTAATAACTAACGACTAATTTGCTGATAGTTTCTTCACGGCGCGAGTCAGACGCTGCAAATAAGGCTTGACAATTTCTTGATTTTGCCGCTGCAACTCGGAAACTTGCTGCTGCAAATGCTGAATCTCGGTTTGCAGCATCCCTGTGTCTATTGTGGGTCGATCGAGCAAATCCTGCAATTGCTTCAGAGAACCTTGGATTTCATTCAAGTTTACTTCGTTCGATCGCTCCTGCAACTGAGCCGTAATAGTTTTAACTTCAGTTAACTTTTCGCCCATCAATAAAAATCGCACGTTGACATTTTCCCAATCATGCTCTCTCAGGGCGCTATTTTCCAAAATCCGGACTTTTTGCTGCAAATCCGACAGTTGCGTGTTGAAGTCCTGAGAATCGGCAGGAAGCGCCCGCGCTTGGCGTTCGAGGGAAGCTACGGCAGCTTGTACCTCGGCGATGGTCCCCGATTCCAAGCCCAGGAGTTTCTGCTGCAAGTCGGAGACAGCAGTGTAGAGTTCTGCAGGTTCTCCAGGTAGTATCTGAAGTTGCGGAGATCGACCTTCTACGGAGGCCTGTACCTCCGCGATCGCAGAATTTGCCTTTTGTTGCATTTGTTGCTCGAAACGCTGGCGATTGGCGAGATTCAGCGAGAGTGCTGCGGTTAAGGGGGCGGCAGCGTAGAGAATTTGGCCCGACAATCCTGCAGCAATCGTGCCAATCGCTGAACCGGCAACAGAGGCGTATTCTGCCAATTCTAGCCAGTCCGGCTGGTTCGGGGCACTTCTGTAAGCTGGGAATGATGCGTCTTCGATCTTCTGCATAGCCTTTTTGTCGTAGTCTGGTAGATTCCGATAGGGACATGATAAAAGCGATCGGGAAATAAATCAGGGCTATGGGTCAAAATTTAGGAATTGTGCTGTTTTTATTGAGCTCCTACCTTGTGCCGAAAGGCTTTTGCTTTCAAAACGGTCAGTGTCAGGTAAAATTCAACTAAAACAGCAGGAGTCCCGCAGTCTAACGGTACGACCTTGAGTGACGGGAGGAATGCGCGTGAGGCTCAAGAGCTGAACAAATTATCTATAAACACAACAGAATTTCTTCAATACGTAATACAATCTTGTCATGAAACAAGTCCTGACAGTATCTTGCAAGCTCCAAGTAACGCCTGAGCAGTCCATCAAAATTGATGCAACCCTTCAGGCGTTCGCTAATGCTTGTGAATACGTGAATCAAACTGTGCCGCCAACTCTGACAAATGAATTGGCGATGCAATCCTTGGTATATCACAAGGTCAGAGATATGTTTGGACTTTCGGCGCAGTTGGCAATCCATGCTATTAGACGGGTTTCTGGCAACAGAAAAACAGCTAAAAAAGATGGTTCGCCAGTCATCCGCTTTGCTCCTACTAGCGTCACTTACGATACCCGTATCTTTTCTTTTAGGGAAAAAGATTGGACAGTAAGTTTGACTACTACTGGTGGTAGGGAACGGTTTGTACTAGCTATCGGAAACTACCAACTTGGATTGCTGAAAGGTCAAAACCCCAAGACTGCTACTTTGTGCAAACGCAAAGATGGTAGTTACTATCTTAATATTCAGCTTGAATCTCAGCCACCCGAGCCTCCACCAAGCAATCAAGTTTTGGGCTGTGATTTGGGTCGGACTGATATTGCGGTCACTTCTGATGGAGATACATTTAGCGGCAAACAAATTACCAAAGTTAGAAACCATTATGCCAGGTTGAGAGCAAATATTCAGCGAAAAGCCACGAAAGGCACACGCAGCGCTCGGCGTAGATGTCGAGAATTGTTGAAACGGTTGTCGGGCAAGGAAAAGCGCTTTCAGACATGGGTAAATCACACTATCAGTCACCGCATCGTAACCAAGGCTAAGAACAAAAATCAAGTTGTCGCTTTGGAAGATTTGACGAGAATTAGGGAGCGCACAAACCAGCAGCCACGCTCGAAAAAAGAGCGGAGACTTAGCAATAACTGGGCATTCTTTCAGTTGCGCCAATTCCTAATCTACAAAGCTATAAAGCATAGCGTAAAGATTTTGTTTGTTGAGCCTAGATACACTAGCCAAACGTGCCATAATTGCAATCATATTCACCCTGTACAGGGTGAATCTTATAGAAACGGCAAAAAGTTTGCTTGTGGTCATTGTGAATGGAAAGGTGATGCCGACTTAAACGGCAGTAAGAATATTGCTGCTATTGGGGCTTTCGTAAATAAGCCCGAAGGTTCGAGATTGTTTTGCAATGTGCAAGATCATTTCAGGGCTATTGAAAGCCCACACTGTACCTGTACTCAGGTCAGTGCTGGGTAATTTACAATAAGTCGATCGCACAACAGTTAACCGATAACCGTTTAACCGCCGTCTGTCAGGAGTATACAGAAAATGGGTCTTAAGATTATTGAAAGCTACGATGCCAGTTTTGTCCTCGAACCTGATGCTAAAACTGCACTGTCGGGTTTATTAACCGGTGAAAGCTTTCTCCAACAAGTAGCGGTACAATTGCAGTGCTCGCGCATTGAGTTTGCCGAGTTATTTTTTCAGCCCGTCCCTTACAGCAGCGAGACGCCGAAGGGAATGCCTGCTGAATTTGAAAAGTATCACGAATCAAGCGATTTTGCGATCGTCAACGTCCCGCCTAATTTCATGTTCCAAGCCAAAATTTTTAAACCCAGCCGCCTCTGTGCCGTTTATCGCGTTTTCAAGAGTTAGGTCAAGGCTGGTTAATCTGTGGTTTAATCTAAAATCTAAAATCTAAAATCTAAAATCGGATGACAGAAGACATTCACTCTCTCGCCAGCTTAGAATTCATTCCCTACATAGACTCCGAGGGGAAATTGCCCGATTTTTTCCAGGGAAAAATTGGCGTTTACGCGATTTTTGACAGCGAAAAAGTCCTGCAATTTGTCGGTTATTCTCGCGATATTTACCTCAGCCTCAAACAGCATTTGGTACGCCAAACCCAGTATTGCTACTGGCTGAAAGTCCAAACTATCGAGAAACCCAGCCGCACTATACTAGAAAGCATCCGATCGAGTTGGATTGCCGAAAACGGTTCCCAACCCCAAGGCAATGGTGCCGATGCTGCCAAGTGGAACGATCCCATCGACACCAAAACTGTGATGACGGCCCAAGAAGCGGCAAGTTATGAAGGTATCATCGCCGATGAAATTGCTAAAGATAAATTGTTGAAAAATGTAGCGCGGCGGGTGGAAAATGAAATTTTTTCGCTCCTCAAAGCTCGCGGTGTAACTGAAGAAATCCGGTTTAATCCCAAGCTGAAAACTAGCGGATTGCTGGATTTAAAGTAAATACAACAGTCCTGACTGCGAACCGTAGGAAAACGGCAATTACCCCGCCGGACACGGCATTGCCGTGTCCCTGCAGATGCTCGGGTACAATCTATCTGATATATTCCCTTTTAATATCAATTCCGGTTAGATCGGAATGATTAAACCACAGAGGGCACAGAGGACACAGAGAAAGAGAAGAGAGAGATGCATAATTCCGATGTCAACGGATTTGATATAACAGGGGGAGTTGCTTCGTAATTCATATCTAGTCTGGTAAAATAACCTTTATAGGTTTTTAGTGAGTACGACCGTCCAAGGGGGTTTTATCAGGACGGTCGTACCCACTAGGAACCCGAGCTAATACCATTTCTCTTTTGTTTCGGGATGGATGAGAGCTAGTATTTGATTGAACTCAAAGTCGTTAGCCAATGCGGCTAGAGCGTTAGCTAAAGCCTCATTTCGATCGCTAATTTGCTCAATTTGGATCAGAATTAACTCTAAATCGCACTCAATTGTGGCTCTCTCTAAAGCTGCCAGCCAATCGGCGGGTAAAGCTGCAAGAGTCTCTGGAGTCGCAGCCTCGATTTGAGTTGACTCGGGCACACTCTCCGGTTCATCGTAAATGTAACGCACTCCGAGATGTTTGTGCAGGGTGGCAAAGATTTCTGTATCTCGAAAGGGTTTGTGGATAAAGTCATCGCAATCATCTGATACAGTAACGGTTCGCGCTTCCTCGACCTTAGCCGCACTTACGGCAATAATTGCGGTACCTGAACCTTTAACGGTGGCTTTAATGCGTTTCGTCGCTTCATATCCATCCATCACCGGCATCCACATATCCATAAAAATTAAGTGCGGCTCAAAACTCGACCACGATTCCATAGCTTCTAGCCCGTTGCTGGCTTCTTTGAGTTCAAAGTCAAAGACAGCCAGCAGTTTGATTAGCAGTTGGCGGTTGTCCGCGCTATCGTCCACAATCAAAATACGATAGCGCGGTTGATTGGGTTCCAGAGCTATCACCCGACGCGGTGGCTGTACGGGTTGAATGGCCGTCGGATCAACGGCGCTGACGGGGATATCAAACGCGAAGGTGGTGCCGGAGTGCACTTTGCTGCGCACACTAATCAGGCCGCCCATCAGCTTGATAAACTGTTGGCTGATAGCCAGCCCCAAGCCTGTTCCCTGCTGAGATATTAGCCCTGTTTTGGTTTGCACAAAGGCTTGAAAAAGCTTATCTAACTCATCGGTCGCCATTCCGGAGCCAGTGTCTTCTATTTCAAAATGTAATTGGTAATTACTGATTGGTAATTGCTGATTTTCATGCTCCTTAACCGAACTTACTCTTACCGTAATGCCTCCTTCTTCCGTAAATTTAATGGCGTTAGAAAGCAGATTAATTAAAACTTGGCGCAACTTAAGTTGATCGGTTTGCACGTATTCGGGGAGCTCGCTAGAGCAGTCAAATATTAACTGCAATTTTTGCTCCCGTGCCTGGAGTTGAAACATCTCTTCCACCTCGTTTAGCAGGTTGGTTAATTTAAAGCCTGTTGGGTTGAGGGTAATGCGTCCGGCTTCTATTTTGGCTAAATCTAATATTTGATTGATCAGAGCTAGCAAGTGTTCTCCGCTGCGGTTGATGATGCGGATATTTTCCTGTTGTTCGCGATTGAGGTTGGTAGAGCGCTGCATCAATTGCGAGAATCCCAGAATTGCGTTTAGCGGGGTGCGGAGTTCGTGGCTCATATTTGCCAGGAAAGTGCTTTTGGCGACGTTGGCGGCTTCTGCTGCCCAGGCGGCTTGTTGGAGCTGTACTGCTTGCTGTTGAGTGGCTTCGAGCAATTGAGCTTGTTGTAAGGCGACTCCCAGTTGAGTGCTAATTTGTCGCCCTATATTGATTTCTGCTTCGCGCCAAGTGCGGGGCGCAGAATTTTGATAGCTGGCGAGCAAACCCCAAAGTTGATTGCCGCAAAATATGGGGAAAATAACGTAGGCTCTAGCTTGAAATTGCTCTAACAGTTCCAGGTAACAAGGACTAAAGCCTGCGCTGTATATGTCTTCAATTATGCGGTAAGGAACGCCTCTAGCATACATACCGCCTTGATTTTTTTGTAGGTGGGTATCCCGCACTGGCTCACCGCTGGCTTGCATAGTTTTAACGGTACAGCGAGAGTCTTCGACGAGATTTTTTGGCCAATTAAAATCGTTGGGTTTTTGCATCAGAGAGATCCAGGCCGGATCCATTGACTCGGCCACAAATTCCCCGCTCCAATCAGGATTAAAACGATAGATACCGACACGATCGCAGTTTAGGGTTTGTCGCAGTTCAGAGGTTGTGGTTTGGAATATTGTGTCAATATCTAAGGATTGACGGATGCGATCGATCGATCGGGCGATGGCTTGTTCTCCCTGCGTGCTTTCTCGTAAAGCTGACTCGGCTTGTTTGCGATCGCTAATATCCAAGACAGTCCCGAACAAACGCATCAACTGCCCTTTTTCATCATAAACCGATTTCCCTGTGACTTCAATGTAACAGAGCGAGCCATCTCTTCGGATTAGCCGCAGATCGATTTCAAAGCTTTGTCCCGACATAGCTCGATCCCGAACCATTGTGAGATAGCGCGATCGATCTTCTGGATGAAAACGCTCGATTAATTGTTCGGTTGGCAGCGGTTTTTGAGTCGGATCGAGTTCGTAAATGCGATAGAGTTCTTGACTCCAAGTGGTGGTGGCTGTGGCGATATCGTGTTCCCAACTGCCAATGCGGGCAATTTTTTGGGATTCGAGCAGTCGGGATTCTGCCAACTGGCGATCGCTAATGTCGCGCGCTACCCAAACCGCGGAGCTATCGGACAGCGGCGAAATTTTAGCAGTAAACCAAACTTCTTGGTTATTAATCCACAGACTGTAATCAAAACTAATAGTTTGTTTGGTTTCCAATGCCTGTCGAACCTGAGCGAAATAAATCTCCTCGCTTTCCTTCTGAATAAATTGTTCGATGATGGAGTCGCTCTGATTCGTCTGATAGTTGTATTGAAAAATCCCCTTTGTGGGTATAATTTGGATGCTTTTTTCTGCGGAGTCAAAAATCAATACAATATCTGTGCTCGACTCAAATATTTTAACAACTTGCTCGGTAGAAGTGGAAAGTTTTTGTTCGAGCAGTTGGCGATCGGCAATTTCATATTGTAATAGTTCGTTAGCACGAGCTAAGGCGCAGGTACGTTCGGCAACTTCCGCTTCTAAAGTGCGATTGTAGTCAGTTAAGGTTTTTTCAGATTGTTTGCGCTGCGCGATGTTAGAAAAAGCATTGATGGCATAAATAATGTTTCCGCTTGCGTCGAAAATTGGTGTGGCGCGCACCTCAAGAGGAATTATTTCGCCATCTCGATGAAGTTCTAAATCTTCACAGAACACAGTTTCGCCCCGCAGCGCTCGGAATGCAGGCAGTTCTTGTGTGGGATACGGCTGGTTTTGGCGGTAGATTTGATAAACTTCTACTGCTTCTTCTAAAGTCACGTCGGGGATATTTTTTACGCCGCTCAAACGCTTGGCAATTTGGTTTAAGTAGACCAGCTTACCCGAGGCATCGTGGATAGATACTCCTGCAGGTATGGCTTCTAAAAATTGCTTGAGTTGGCTCTCGCTGTGCGTTAAGGCTTCATTTAAAGATTTTTGGTCTGCAAAAGCCTGTTGCAGTTGGGCTGCCATAAGATTGAAGGAATTGGCGAGTTCTCCGACTTCATCCCAGCGTTTAATTTCTAAAGGTTGGTCCCATTCTCCTTTGGCAACATTTTTGGCGGCGGTATTCAAGCGCATAATTGGCTTTGTCACCCAACGGTTCGTCAACAATCCGAGAGCGATCGCCAGCGACAGCGTACCGGCACACAACCACAACGTGTTGCGCGTATTTGCTTGAAGGCGATCGGTGAAATCAGACTCTGGCACCACCACCACAATCAACCAATCCAAGCCGCGGGCATCTCGATAAGGAGTGACGCGGACAAACTGCCGTAGCTTGCGGGGCGGGACGCCATCGCGCTTGAAAGCCAGGGTAAATTGCTGGGTTGTTTGCAGCGTGCGGAAGTTGCCAAATCGGCTGGCGAGTTGTCGAGCCATATCTCGCGTTCGGGCATCCTTGCTGTTGGTGGCTAGCAATCGCGTCGGTTGCTTTTTTGCTGGCGCCACCAAGGGTGTTTCTAGTGTGGATGTGGCAATCAGATTGCCCGATCGATCCATAATAAAAGTGTGTCCCGACGCAGAGAAGCGCAGCCGAGCCAGAAAGGTATTGATTGCCGAGGGCCCATCATTATCGGTGAGGCGATCGCCAATCCGTTCTCCTACTTGTTCGATGAGCTGATGCGCTACATCCTCGACTGCTTCCTGACCGCTTTTGAAAGAAAGAAAGCTCACTAGCGCGACGGCGCTGACTGTTTGCAAAACAAAGGGAACAATCAGAACCGCTCGCAGGGGAAGCTTGCTGAAAAGTTTCGCGACTGGGCGGTTGAGGGGATAAATGGGCATGGGTGTGAGGGAATTGCGCTGGTTATCGAATTTTAACTGCTGCAGTCTGCCTTTCCGGACAATTGGCGCGCCCTACAGGCTCTGAAATTTTCCTCCGGGTTCAATATAGCCAACTACTAGGGAAGATTGGGCGCGACTGTCAAAATTTGCTTCTGTCAGTTCTGTTTCTAGCTGTTTAGCCTTTGATAGATTGCTACTGACAAAAACTGTCATAACTTTTATAGAGTTTTTCTATTTATCGGCAATTATATCGTTAATTAAAAGCTTTCTAAAGGGCTTATTAGTTAGCAGAGAACCACCCCTTATTTGAAGTTTAACTTCTGTTTTATTTCCCTCTAAATCTGTCAAACTCAAGCTAGAGTAACTTTAATCACGGATAGATAGTGCAACCGGACTCGCTCTAATTCATCTGCGTTAATCTGTGTTCATCTGCCTGTATCTGCGGTAAAAAAAAGATAATTTCTGGAACCGCAGATGACAATGGATTGACGCAGATTCACGCAGATTAAGAGGAGAGAGATATGAATAATTCCGATGCTAACAGATTTGATATAACAAACTACAAAGCATTTGAGTAACGGCGCTGCTGTAGGAATAATGTTTGCTCCTTCACACTCCCATTTTTTGTTGTTTAGTATACAGCAGTCAATCGATTTTAGATTTTAGATTGAAGAATTGACCCCAGATAAATCCGGGGACCCGGGACTAAATTACTTTTGGTCAGAGTTGGCAGTATCTCGCGGGTCGCCCTAATGCAAATTTGTTAACTTAGCTAAAACGGTGGCGAAGAGAGCGGGATCGATCGGCTTTGTTAAGTGTTCGTCATAACCGGCGGCGATCGCCCGATCGCGGTCTTCTTCGCTAGCATAAGCTGTCAGCGCCACGGCCGGCAAGCGCTTGATTTTGTCGGATGCCGACGATCGCACTTTGCGGATCAGCCAGTAGCCGTCCTCAGCGGGCATACCGATATCGCTGACTAAAATATGCGGCGGCGACTGCTGTAAAATGTCGATCGCCTCTGCAGCCGTTGCTGCTGCAGTCGCACTCGCGCCGAAGTATTCTAGCGCCACCATCAAAAAATCGCGGTTGTCGGGTTCGTCGTCAACTACCAACACCTTTAAACCTGCCAAAATACCCGGACGCATTGGATCGGATTTCTTTTCCACTCTCAACGGAGGCTGCCGACTCCGACGCTGCTTGAGAGGCAGTTTCACCGTAAATGTCGCTCCCTTGTTTTTACCGGGACTTTCCGCAGTCACAGTGCCGCCGTGGAGTTCCACCAAGTGCCGGACGATCGCCAATCCCAGGCCCAAACCGCTGTCAGCCCTAGTAAGCGATCCGTCTGCTTGTCGGAAGCGATCGAACACGTAGGGCAGAAACTCTTTGGAAATGCCCTTTCCGGTATCGCTGACAGTAATTTGCACGTAATTAGGTGATGAGGAATCGGTAACACCTACCGCCGATAAGCGCAGTTCCACAGTTCCCCCCGCAGGCGTAAACTTGACAGCGTTAGTGAGCAAATTCCACACTACCTGCTGCAACCTCTTGGCGTCGCCCCACATCAAGCCGACTGCGGGGTCCAATTTTGAGGAAACGGTAACAGACTTGGCTTCGGCCGCCAAACGAACTGAATTCTGAGCCTCCTCGAGCGTTTTTACCATGTAGAACCAGCCCTGTTTGAGATCCAGCTTGTTTTGAATAATCCGGGAAACGTCGAGCAAATCTTCCACTAGCTGCATCTGCACCCTGGACTGACGCTCGATCGCTTCCAAACCGCAAGCTAAATCCTCTTCACTGTACGGGCGGGTGCGCAACGTCTGTGCCCAGCCCATAATCACATTTATAGGCGTGCGCAGTTCGTGGGAAAGAGTGGCTAGAAACTCGTCTTTCAGGCGGTTGATGGCTTCTGCTTGGGCCCGCGCGGCCTGTTCGCGATCGAGCAACTGAGCGCGTTCTGCCTCGACTTGCTTGCGATCGCTGATGTCGGCGACGATCGACATACAGTTGATTTTGCCGTTGCTGTCGCGGACTGGAGTTGCCCACACAGCCAGGTCGATCGAAGTGCCGTCTTTCCTTTGGCGCTGGGTTTCCCTTCCGGCGATCGGGTTTCCTTCGCGAATTCCTTCCAAGTTCGCCATGAACTCCTCCCGCTTGTCTGGGGGAATGCTGGGTACAAATTGACCTACCACCTCTGATTCGGACCAGCCAAAAATCCTTTCGGCGGCTGGGTTCCACATTTTCACAGTGCCGTCGTCGGCACTGAAAACGGTAATTGATAGGGGACAAGCCTGAATCAAGGCTTCTAAAGTTTGATTGATGTGCGATCGCGCTGCTTCTGCTTCTTTGCGATCGGTGATATCGACGTTCACCCCGATCATCCGCCAAGGCAAACCCCCATCCTCGGGAAACATCTTAGCCCTGCAAGCAATCCAGCCCACACTTTCGTCCGGGCGGCAGATGCGGAACTCAATGTTTAATTCCTCTCCGGAGGCCCTGGCAGCCTTTACCTGCTTTTGAATAACAGCGCGATCGTCTGGATGCAGCATTTGAGCCCAACTTTCATAGCTGTCGATACCGCCGGGCGGCAGCCCGTACAAAGCCTCTAACTCTGGCGTACACGCGATCTCGTTAGTTTCGACGTTCCATTCAAAACTTCCGATTTTGCCTGCTTGCTGAGCGATTTGCAGCCGTTCTTGATTCTTTTTGAGTTCTGCTTCCACCCGCGATATCTCGGTCAAGTCGATGAAGAATGCGACGATCGTCTCTGGTCCGCGATCGTC
>Ga0247774_1000899_pt1 | contig 15032 bp, 11 predicted proteins | sample UWRJL001104B6_FD_179933 | JGI IMG/M metagenome (GOLD analysis project Ga0247774, IMG submission 179933) | Plant litter microbial communities from Arlington Agricultural Research Station in Wisconsin, United States - UWRJ-L001-104B-6 | ecosystem: Environmental > Terrestrial > Plant litter >... | reverse complement strand
AAAAAAAAAGTGCGAAAATAAGCTTTCTAGTCATCCCACCTTTCTATATTCTGACACTTTTAGCTGTCGCAAAGGGCTGATTCAAAAGCCGATTTTTAACCTCGGCGGGCTCATTGCAGCTCAAAGTGTAGTGGATGAGTGGCTTGCCAGCTCGAGTAGGCAGTTCTTCGAGACGTTCTATATCACGATTGCCGAGTTCAGAAATCTCGTTGACTGGCTATATGAGAATACTGATATTAGTAGCTTAAAATGCCAGTTCGTGGAGATTCAGGCGATGATTTTCCTCCAATTATCAGCCTCGCAGCTATGCAAAGACAAGCTACCCGGTTCATCAGCGTCTCGCAGATCTCGGTGAGCTATACTATAGCCAACTTACTACCTTCTAATATTCGTATCTTACTTGTAACAAGGCTCGCGACGCCTACAGAGACGTATGGCTATGACATATCACGAAGAGTATAGTACTAGATTGCAGACGACATCATCATTACTTATAGGCACAGACACCACCGGATAAGAGTGATATCTATTAGAGAATGAGAGCCCGATGCGAAAGACATCGCCAAAGTCCGAGAGGCAGATGAGGGACGGATAATGTCTATAAGAAGAGCCCCTTTCCTCCACATTCTTGAAGGAAGACAGGCTTCAGTCTTGATCAACCCCAATATATACATTTCTTCAAACTGCTTGCAAGCATATGACCTGATGTCGCGACCCCGCATCTCATTCCACCTTTATCTGAAGCTCGATCGTATGCAGCTGCAGACGACCCCCTGCAGCCGTGGGCATTACTAGATAACCGCAGACATCTCCGATCGCCTTCATCACTGCCGTCCCGGACCTCTTGGTACATATATTAAAAAAAGTCGGGGAAAGTATCCGTTTCACCCTTGTACGCCACGGTCATCACTCGCTCTCCTCAGGCATCAACTCGGGTGAGCAAAAGGTGGACCGAGCGGGTGAGCTCCGGGAATGTTTTTACACCGATTCCGTGGAGTCGGCCCGTGGAGTTCGGTGCCACTCTGCGCTACGACCAGTCAACGGGAAATATATATCATCGCGCGCAGTTGCGCACAGCGGCAAAAGACGACGTCGCGCCTTTGTGTTTCGTACTTCACAGCTCGGCCCTGCTTTTGAATGAGACCTCGGGCGGATTTCTGCTGTCCCAATCTACTACTTCAACATCATAAACTGCATAACGATACTCAACATAAGGCTGCGCATCGGCGCCGATCCGACATCCTTGAACTCACTTTCCTGCTGGAATCTCTCCTACAGGGAGTGAGACCATGCTGCATGTCTTTCCCAGCCGCCCAAACAATCGAAAACATGCATGTCCAGATCATTGATAGTGTTACGGAACCTAGACACTCAAAATCCATGAGTTTGTTAGATAGCACGGCACTCTCTCACCTAGACTTAGGTCTTGTTGATTGGCGCTCATCCTTACAACTTTCATGGCGGAGTATAGAGGACACTTGCATATCCTTTTCCCCACTATCAGGCCATGGAGAAAGAAAACAGCCAGACGGAGAGTTTCCGACAAGAGCTACCCGCCTCCGTGTTCTTATGCTCATGCCTTTCACCAGGAGGGCCAGGAAAAGCTTATGGAGGAATGGAAAAAGCAGTGGCTCTAAAGAATGAAGCAAGCATTCGCCAGGTAAGGACGAGAAGTTAAGGGTGCGAGCTGAGGATTTTGTCGACCGAAACAAGTACTCGAAAGTTTACTTAGACACAATCATTCAACACGCGTCATCTCGCCGGTCCTAAACGCCGGCGAGATAACCGACACTGCCCTTCCATCAGATCCCACCCGGAAAATGAACCCATCAACCCCAAACCCACCATACGAAGAGTCTTCCACCACCGCCCACGCCAGACCTTGGTAGTTAGTGATGGTTCGCTGCTTCCCCGATTCCGTCCTCGTCGGCATCCCAAACTGCGAGAGGCTCTGAAATGCCACGAGCCCTTCCTTCTCATACTCCAACTCCATGGGCCACAGTTCGGCCGACTTGAAGCCGACCATGCCAGCCCAGGCCTTCATGACATCGTGGCCGTCGCGAATAAATTCGTCAATCACGAGACCTGTGCGGTCACCGTGCAAGGAAAGAGTGATATGCGTCGTCTCGTTCCCGGGGCTGGCATATTTCCCTGCAAAGCGCTGTAGGGCGGCTTCTCGGGCCGCGGCCTCGACGGCGGGGATATATTCGTGGATGACGAGCTCTACAATAGCGCCCAGTCCGCGACCGGTGGCGAGGACGACGAAGCCAATGTCGTGGTCAGGGGAGACGGCGAGGATGGAGGAGTAGGGCGGGATTGCTCCTTGCTTTGTATAGAGATCTATGTGGCGAACAGCCGAGGTTGGGGCAGTGGGTGAGACTGGGACTTCTATGCGCATGATCTCCCATGGCATCCCTACTGACATGTAGAGGCTGCCAGTGTGCGTCAGCGGCTTGAGCCATTCCCGCGTTTGAGATGGCGAGAGCAAGTCGGAGGCGAGTATCGATTTCCCGACCGTGGCCATGTCTGCAGCAGAGCTGTATATGGAACCGGCGCTGCCAGGCAATAGTACTCAGTGGTCAGCGTTGGGAAGTGCAGAGTATTTTCAGAGTTTACTAACGCGCGTGTAGGACCCATGTCGAAAGAGTAGCCTGGTTCAATGGCTAGAGCGTTCTGCTTCCCGGGAACGTCGAAGAAGGATGTGCGTTTCAGCCCAAGAGGCTCGATAATATGTCTGCGAAAGCCGTCGTCAAATTTCTCGCCTGTAGCTTTCTCATACGCAATCTCGAGGAGCTGAAAAGCGCTGTTGGAGTAAAAAGGTGCGCGGAAGGTTGAAGTGATAGGATAGCGCTTGCGGAGCATCTCCATTGACTCTAGGTGCAAAGTGTTAGCACTGACCAGAAGTGCCACGTTGTGGGTGTTTCCCAAAGTCACACGATGACTTCCGGCTGGGGAACATGATACAAAATGACATTGTGCGTGAAGACATACCTTCCATGGTTGGGGGCTCGTAATCTGGACGACCCATTGCAAAACTGTTGCCCTTGACAATTATTTCGCTTTTGTCAAGTGGAGGCCATGCCGCATCCTTCTCTTCCACGGCAGATATGTCCCCAGCACAGTCTGCGTACTTGGTTAGTTCCAATTGCCTCCTGAGGGCGTGCGGGTAGGGAGGGAGGGAGATAGCCTTACAGTCTCGACTGATACCACTCACCATGCCAGCCAAGGACCTCAGCGTAACATCGCTCCATCGGCACCGGTGCACCTCGTCCCCGTGTGCAGAGTCCTCCTTCAATTCGGGAATGTATTTCGTAATCGGGTCATCCAACCCCTCGTCCCCGAGGGCCACTAGAAGAGTGTAGACGACGAGGAGCTTTGAGACGCTGCCTATTCGGTAGATGGTGTTGGTGTCCGATTTCTCTTGGTCTAGGGAGGATGTGACGTTCTTGCCAATGTGAGAAAATTCAAAGAGCGGCACGTCCTCATGAGCAGAGAAGACGCTGACTGACACGGAAAAGTTGTCGCTGTCAACTTTTCCGAATTCATTACTACCGTCTTTCAGCGTTTTTTCAATCGCCTTCTGGAGTGCCGCCGTTGCGTTTCGGGCGGCTTGAGTGGTGGAGATTGTCTTGACCTTCGGAAATTGTGGACCGAGGAAGGCAGCTCCGAAGTCTGGTTTAAGCTCCGGGGGCTTTTGCACTTCTTGCGGATTGGGCTCCGAGGCCATGGGGATAGCGATGTCGCTCATGTTGCTGGTACTAGATCTTTAATATAAGTTTCCTGAAATATGCAATAGATATCCCCAAGACTTCAAGAGATAGGCCGCCGATGTCCTGAACGTTGAACAGTCAAAGGATGAAAAAAGAATATCAGCCAGGAAGGAAACTTATACAAATATGCCATGGAGCCAAGCACAAATTGCAGTGTTCCAATCGTGCAGCATAGCTTTGCGAGCCATGATGATGCAAGGTGTGTTTGCCAATGCAACACTCCAATCTCGGAAATGTCAGGCGTATTCCTCAAAAAGGGTCTTACATAGCGGAGGAGCCCCCCATCTGCAGTTCGCATTAAGAGGTTTGCGGCGCATGCGGCGAAGATTTAGGCACAGTTTTATTACTCCCCAGTTGAGGACAGAACCCCGAGCTGTTGCTCATGACAGCTACCTAAAAAAGGCCAATGCCGCCCAATCGAATTATTGGCATGGAGTAGAACCAATTGGCTTACCCCGGTTTTAGAGGCAAGCCCTCTACATGGGTTTCCCGGCTACGGCAAGTGGGTCTTGATAGTAGGAGCCCCACACTCCATCATCTAATATCATTCCAAATACTGCCCGCAAATCTATTGAACCTACTCGCTTCCACTAGTGAAAAAAGCCGACTAACGAGCATTTTATGTAGCAGTAGCGTAGCGATGTGGAACAGAAACCACTTTCAATTGACCAAAGTGAATTGACCAAAGTGACTCGTTGAGAGCTTGCTGATACGATTCCACGAGCGGGAATGCTGAGGTTGGGACGGTTGAGGGCCGTCGTGATTGGCGAAGTAACGGCCAAAATGCTGTCGGTGCATAGCTGGGATGGTTTCAAATGCGAACGGCGAGACCTTAATGCTCCAAAATCATAATCAACCCGGTGTGGGTTGCACGAATGCCATCTTGGCGTACTGACCAGACGATTGAAGGGTTAGCCCTAACCTTAATTTACGTCCTCCAGAGTGTGGCTTCTGCGCAGTGTCAGCACCCTAGTCGTGTCACCACCGTATCTGTAGCCTACGCATAACTGGTAGGCTGATACGGATGACAATGACTGATGTGTGCTGACTTTCTTGATTGATTGTTGATGTGTCTCGAGAGTCTCTATGGAGACGGCGGGGAAACATGTGTGCCCTCAAACCCTATCCCTAACGGGTCGGTTTGAGGAACCACAGAACCACAAGAGATTGACCTTGCCCGAAGCGGAATAGAACTGTCACCGTAGTTCCAAATGCGCAGTTGAGGAGTCGGCGGTGGCTGAACAGTTTCATTGGTCAGTTTTGAGACACTTTGATTGGGTTTCTGAATTTCAGCGAATTTCGCGTTCCATCACTCTCCGACACTGAATATGAATTTCTGGACGAACAAGGCCAAATACAACGCTCATCAATGTCACGGCCGAGTCTGCGTCTGTCCCTGCAAACTCTAACGCAGTCAATTTCGCGCCAACGCGCGCAACGGCGAGTGATGAGCGATGAGCATTGGCTTACGGACTAGACACGATACGCGCCCGCGCTATTTGAGATGGGCCCTTTTCGGTGTCGGATCGTCCCGACAATCACCGTTGTCCTCATTGTTTTCTTCCTTGTTACTCTCACGAAGCTGCGCGTTAGGTTGGAGACTTTTGATTTGACGAAATACCCTTCTCGCCATCATGATGCATCCGTTGTCGCCGGTCAAAAGGCTGATCTCTCCCCGGAAGAACGGGCTCAACAAGCGAAGGGACCAATTGTGTTGGAGGGGCAAGACATTGGCGAGGACCGGAGAGACCATGCGCTCCGCACAGGTGTGGCGCAATCGATACCTAACGACGGTCCCAAGGCATCGCAGACCAAGGAGACCGAGGCTGAATTATCGTCGCCGGACTGGTCGCATGCCGATGAGCATGATAACTACGAAAGTAGACAACTGCAAGAATCGGAATCGGAGCTAAACAGTATGTTTCAGTTGGTACCGTGATTGCGAATTCAATCTTAGTTCTTCCATGCTAATCCGGCTCTTCCAGAAGTCAATGCGTCGTTAGAGATGTCGAGAGCATACGTCTTTTACGCCGTAGAAGACGCCTACGCCTGCTCCGTACTCATCAACATCCGGTTGCTGATGCAAAAGTTCAAGACGCGATACAAGATTCACGTCCTGGTCTCCCAAGATGTTTCGCAGTTCTACCATGCCAAGATGATGGAACTTGGTGCCGAGGTGACCGAACACGAACCACCAAGTGTCCACCCCGACAGCAAGCATTACTACGAAGGCTGCCTTCTTAAACTGTTCGCCTTCAAGATGCACCACATTGACCCGACATTAAAACGCGTTCTCGCAATGGACGGCGACCAGATGATTCTCCAAGACCTGGACCATGTCTTCGATCTCCTATCCGTCGACGTTGCTGCCCCCCGAATCTACTGGAAGGATCCTAATGAGTCGAGCTCGATGAAAGTCACCAGCACATTCATGCTCATTGAGCCTAGCGACAGACTATGGAACCAAGTGAAGGCCAAGATTGAAACAATCAGCGCGAATGTCTTTGACATGGATATCGTCAACGAACTCTTTGAGCCAAGCGCTTTGGTGCTCCCCGGTTCCTATGCGACTCTCAACTCGCAGTGGGAAGACCACATCTTGCCACCTTGGTACCGCGGCGTTCCATCACCTGAGCCAGCGCGTAACTACACGAGGCTGAGCCCGGAAGAACTCAAAGCCAAGAAAAAGAAGCTGACGAACGAGGCATGGGAGCATAGAGATGTCCCGGATTATCCTCGTTGGGTCGAGATGACAACCGCCATCGGCGATGGGCTGGACAAGTTCCCAAAAGGTAACGCGGCCGATGAGGATCTGGAGAGGGTCTGGAGGCAGGCGCAGGTTCTACATTTTACGGCCGTGGGCAAGCCATGGTCGTGGCCGACGGAGACTTTAAAACTGATGCGGCCCCATGCCCACGAGCTTCTATATGAGAGTTGGAAAACGTGGCGGACAGACGCAAGAGATCTTTGCGAAAGCTTAGTGGACAAAATTTAATACTAGAGAACAACTCTAACACGAGAATCGAAGGACAGAAGGCAGCGTCAACTTGGAGATATACGACCGAGTCATCGTGAACTCGTACTCCCAGTACTTAAGAAATTATGTGCGAAGCAGCACCGCGTTTCGTACGAGATGCAGAGGGATGACTTGACTGGACGCGTTGCTGACTATGTTAATGCGGCCGTAGCTCCCGCTTTCTCTCCGTAGACATGACGAAAACCATTCTAGATATCAAACACTTTCCTCCACCTGCCTGTCTCATCAAACACTCCATGCAAGTTGGTTGCCTAGGGTCCTAGTGCCGGCTCGTCTTTAACATAAAAAGTGCCTACCCGACGATAGACTGGCGTGCCGTCTTTACCGAGACATGCTTCATCTACACAAGCTCAACGAAAATGTTTGATAAAACCCTATACCGGTCATAATTGGCTAAAATTATACGCCCCGCGTCAGCTCCCACCGAATCCAAGTATCCGGACGAGTTTCGGCGTCCAAGTGAAATCCTCCACGCTGACCGAGATAAAATTGATTCCCTGATGTGGACTCGGACCGATCCAGATGCGGACGTGTATGTGGCGCCAGATCCCTCGATAGCCGAATGACACGGCCGAAACTTTATCAAATGGCGCAGCTCCTGTTTTCATGAATACCGTCACCGTGATTAGGTCCATGTAAGTCTCTTTGTAAGTTTTGGGTAACAGCTCCGACCATGACGTAGCTCCGTCCACTCAAATCAACTCCAACTAGGTGCGCCGCAATCTCTTGTTCCTTAATGGACACCAAGTATTCTCCTGCAAAAGCTGACAGGGCCGGCAATATGTCTGTTCATCGGTACTGTATATTATTTAGGAGTAGGAGGCGGCGTCCTGATACCAAGAAGAACATGAAAGCTCCGTCGGATCCTCGAACACATAGACCTTCTGTCTTACGAGCTGATGGCTAAGTCCCAGAAGCGGGTTCCGACTCGGTTGTTTCATTCACCAACCCAGTCTGTACTGACGGGTACAAATTCGAAGCCCATAGAGAATGCAAAAAGGCATGTGCTGGCGACGATCCATGAGGAACTAATGAGATGGCGAATGAGACGAGGTTGATATCGATTGAGGTATGTTGGGTTCGTCAGCGCTTTGCGGCGCTTCTATGGTGAGACTGAGATGATACTCAAAGTAAACAAACTGGCGAGAAAATGTAGGGAATCCTTTGAGAGGCGCCATTCCTGGTATGCCTAGCCTCCACTACTCATGTCGAACAATATACTAGATTTCCAAAAGTGCGTAATTCAGGATACATAAACAGTAGAGTGCTGTTATATCCTTCTACCTCGTTGTGTCGGTCGTTATATTCGTCAGGACGCACTTTTGTGGAACGAGATAGTTAATATACGATATTTCTGACACCAGGGAAAGCCTTGGTCCATCCTGGTTCCCGCCGCCACTGTTATCGTCAGCTGCATTCTTGTAGACGTTACCTATTTGTGCCACCGTCTCCTGGTTTTTCGATATCTGCCAAGAGAGTAGATTAGTATTCTCCAGTGATGCTTTGACAGAGATTGTGATATTTGTCGTAGGTCTCTGCCCACTTTGTTGCTAAACCACATTCGCACACAGATAGGGTATTCATGCGGAGTGCGGTAGGCACAATCCCTTTGCGTGTCAGACCTGGGAATGGAAAGGCTGCGGTGTTATACGGATTGGCGATATGACTTGCTTTCGTGAGTAAATGTATATAGGTGGATGTATTTCTTTGACTATGTGCAACCAACCGAAAGAACCACCATGACGCGGCCAGCCAGAACGGAAGCCCGTCTAGTGAGCCCGGCATTCGAATATAATGGATACAGTGGCCTTGATAGGCGCACTCGTGTTAACAGGCGCAGACTCTGGGGGCCACATTGGCTCCTCGCCGAACTCCTTTAAGGTGTCAAATACATAAACTGGTAGAAGTCGCAACCTGAATCCCCGACGCTTTGAATAGACAAAACTGCGGCTACACGTCATCTCGCTGCAAGCTCCGAGGGGTTTCCACCATGCCCCCATCATGGTGTAGGTGGAAGCGGTTTGCCGCCAAGCTTAGCGGCCATGAAGTTGAAAAACCAAGGCCTTGCAGAGTTCACATGTCTGAGTCGAATTGAACGCTCGCCTCAAGCCACGATGAGCAACTCCATGTTCAATGGTTGAGGGGTGAGACGGTTTCAATCCCCCTCTGAATTGAAGGAGTAACTCAAAGCCACCCAAGGACCATTAGGGCTACTGCCGCGATTGTTATTGGATATCGCTAGAAGTACAAAGGCTATTCGTATTCAGGACCAGGAAATTGGGCGCAAGTGTCAGCTAAAGCGGATACCTACAGGGATATAGCCTTGGTGGCAAGCGGTGGACAAAAGTATTCCGCCCTTTTGTTATCGGCAGGATGAAAATTCGTTAGCACCACCAGAGGACGTTGATAGCAAATAAGCCGCTAACATATTTTGCACTTTAGAGGGCGACGTAGGCATTCGTGCTCTGAGAGACCGCTGTAACCTCGTCAAACCCTTTCTTTCGATATTGATGATCCCCTATTACCTAGTACGAATAGGCGACAGAATCTTTTGTCGCCACTTGGCGGGCTCGCTTTATGGCCGAATGCAAATAAGTGCAAAGTGATGGGCAGGTATTGATCCTTAACCAAATCATGGTTCGACCCCTAATTAGCGCGGCGAGAGCGACTGTAAAGGCAATAGTGGACCCACCTAGATTTAAAGTATTGAGGCGCCAGGCTGAAATAGGAGTAGCGTAATACTCAGACACGCGTAACGGCACGCCGAGACTAGCTAGAGAAGGTCTTTATTCTTGGCGGCCGTCTGGATCTGGAAATATTGGGGATGGTCTGGTGATGTAGCGTTGCGTTTTGCATCTCGATGCGACCTCGCCAGATCAACACCAAATTTTCCTTTTCTTTTCCACTAGCAATGTGGGAACGAATAGTGGCAGCATCCCATCCGTAGAGCCACACTCAGGTTCTAGCGGTTCTTTGTCTCACATCCGTTGCGAAAAATTGTTGATATCATTGCAATGGCGTCTGAAAAGCACCCGCAGGGCCGTCGCTCGTCGTCCGACTCCCCCCCGAACCCGGGCTGTACCGAAGCCCGGCCGGCCGCGATCAATGGCCTCAAGGAGATAGGAAGCGACCAGGGCCGGCTCAACAGCATCGAGGGCGGCCTGCTGAAGAAGCTCGGGGCCTGGCTGGTCGTCCTCTCGGTCGGCGCCGTCGCTCTCCTCATCCTCGCCGTTGCCATCTTGTCCTGGCTGTGGTTTGCAACCGAAGTCGACTTCCGATGGCTGACCGTCATGCGGTCGGGTTACGTCTCGAAAACCATCACCCTGGTCTCGACGGCGATGCGGACGGCCCTCACTATGCTCGCGGGCACGGCAACGTCTATGATCGCCTCCATTGCGGTTGAACGCCGCGGCGTGCCGCTGCACAAGATCGCCGAGCTGTCCATTGCTCGCTTCGCCAACAGCGGGCCGAACTCGCTGGCGTCGCTCATCTTCGGCAAGCGCGCTGTGGAGAGGTTCATACGCGTTATTATCACTGTATTGCTGCTCAACACTCTCCTCGCGCAGTTCATCTCGACCCTTCTCATCTCGGATCTACGGGACGCTACCCTCCCATCTACGCCCTTCACGTCTAGCTTCTCCTATAATCAGGAGCTTGCCATTAGAGACCTGCGTCTCGATGAACGGTTTTTTGATGTAGTTCAGAGGCCGTCCAGCTTCGCTGCATTTGCCGAGTACGCCGAAGCCCCCAATCTTCCGCGCGAAGGTGTGGACGACACCGGCATGACACTCCGTGCCTTCCTACCCATCGCAAATCAAGCCGAGAGAGAGACTCTTGCGACCTACGACGGACCCGCTAGGGTGGTCGATGCGCGTACCGTCTGCGTGAGGCCGCGCATACTCGATATTGGCCTTTGCGAGCAAACGGAACTTGTCAGGGCCGCACCCTTGTCTTTGTGCGGTCGTGTAACGCCCGACGCAGGCCACCAGCACATATGGCTTCCCAATCCCGATTTATCGAATGTGACCATATTAGGCGATATCGTGGGTGATGAGATCGTACTCAACTTCACCTGTCCGATCACATTAGGCACTTCCAGCAAGGACTTTTACAATTGGCAGCTGTGTGGCATGCCCGGGGGCACGGTTGGCATTTTCAGGAACGCGCCCTCGTCGGATCTAGTACAGAAGGGGTTCTTTGAGGGCAGCTCCTACCTCCTCTGGAACGCCGACAACTTTACAATTCAAGATGGATTCATCTCGCTACAACCGAATACTTCCTTCGGAGAGACGAATACCAACACGCAAGGTCCATGGGCGATCCGTCGGACCGTCGGTACTGGAAAACCTGAAGATGGTGCGCCCAAGATCGAGTTCGATTTGAAACTAACGTGGTGCTTCGATGGGATCCTGTAAGTCTCATTACCTTGCCGCAAAAGCCTCCACAACTTCCTAACCTATCTCGCAAATAGAAATCAACCAGTTAAACACCTGGACGTTGTCGCACATAGCAATCGCAACCGGACCGAGCCGTCATTCGTTCCCTTCGACTTCAGCACCAAGAAGTACGACACGCAAGCGCTAAGGGAACAGCTCAATGCGACCGGAGAAATCCTGGATAACGATTCCAGGCAAGTTCTCTCGATCGATCAAGCCATCAAGACACGAATCAAGACACAAATAGATCGCATATCAACCCAGCCACCCGAGGATGACTGGCTCGACTTTCGCATGGGGGACATCCCAGCCAACATTGCTCTCTGCCCAGACTGTGTTAACGGCCTTCTTGATGACCTCACACTGGCTGACGGAACCCTGTCCGACCTGTTCATGGCCGCGCTCGACCAGACGGGCTCGCCGGCCCGCGCGCTCCAGGCATTTAGAACGGCTATAGTCCGGGGCGCCTACTACAGCCAAATCAACCAGTTCGCGCTGAACACCACGGCCGCCACGAGCCGCCACGCCCTCCTCCAGGTCCCCCTCGGCAGGGCCGGCTACTGGACCACCATAGCTATCGTGGCTGTACAGTTCCTGCTCTTCGCTTTCCTCATCATTGCCTTCAGCCGCACGCGCTACAGCCTGCCCAAGAACGCCTGGCACGCCGTTGCCCAGATCGCCGAGAGCGAGGAGGCGCGGGACCTACTCCGGGTGGCGCGGGTCGCGACGGACAAGGAGATTGAGGAAAGGGTAGGCGCGGCCCGGCAAAGATACCGCGTCGAGGCTGGTGCCTTTGTACCAACAACGGACGGGTCGAAACTTGGGCCCTGGATCATGAAAGGCAAGGGCTCATGAGGAGAAGCCGATGCATACTGGCGAGAGATTATAGAACTCTAGATTTAATAAATGATATGCATAGTTCAGCATGCGGTAAATCCATACTAAGTTTCTAGAGATTTTGGTTCACGGGCCCAGGAACCTTCACCATGCTTAAGGCCTCAAATATACTGCCGGGCAATCTACGCCACGTTAATCAGACAGACATGATTACATCTACTCAAAAATAAGCCCAAAGGGTTTCCCATAATCCTGACATCCAATCCGTCGCTCTCCTTGAAACCTAGACTTGGCGGCTTAGAGTCGCATCAGTTTTCGAAAGCCAACGTTTTCGACGACCACCGATTCCCCTACTTTGATAAACCCATTTCCACTCAGCTTCCCATCATACTTCCCCATCGCCATCCCCGTCAAAAACTCCCCCAACGGCTGAGTAGGGCTCACGCGCCCCTTCGAAATCGCCCTAACAACAGGCGCCAGCACCTGCTCTCCCACCCGATACGCAAATGGTCGATCCTGCCCGCCCGGGATGAACGGCTTGATGGCCTCGTGGTGAATCGGATCCACCATTCCAGGCCGCACAGAATCGGTCCACAGTTTAGGGTTGGTTTGTCTCAGCTCGGCCAGCGCCAGTTCCGTCTCGCCCTTGACGCGGGAGAAAATGGGCGTGAACCGGCCTGGGCTGTGGGTCACGCCTTCCCCGGAGACGTAGACGAAGCGGAAGGGTTCAGCGTCGCCTCCGGGGAGGGCGGCAAAGGCCTTTGCAGCTTCCAGGGCGTAGTCTTTTGTGATTTTTACGTATTCCCTTATTCGTCCGTTAGCTTGCTTTTTTTTCTAATCTAGTTTCGTGCACAGTCATTGGGTGGAATTTTCCTGCTTACTCGGGACTAACTTGCGTCTGGCTGATGCCCAACGCCCAGACACAACCCGACGCGCCGCTGAGCTTCTGCAGCACGTCCGTGTCATATTTCGAGAAGTCACCGTGGGTGATGACGTCGATGCGGGGGTCATTAAGCCCCTCAATCATCTTGACTGGCCGTCGTGAAAGAATGGAGATTTTGGTGATGTCTTTCGCCTTGATCATGGCGTCAAGGACGCCTGAGCCCACAAGGCCGGTGGCGCCAGTGAGGATGAGATGCATGCCGAAAGGGCTTGGATTTGCTGTGGCAAGAGGAGCGATTGATTCAATTAATAAACTCGGGAAATTCTTGTCGGTGGAGAAATCTCATGATAGTTCCAAAGCGGATGTCGTGGTGGGTTTGGCATTTATCACACTGATAGTCGAAAATGGGGACGCTGGAATTTATAGAAGAAATACCGGAGTTTTGACCGGGTTCATGCGGTAAATTCCAGGGGACGTGTTCGGTTTGCAGGCAGCTGTGCAGCGCGTCAGCCCTATCAGCGGGGTCGGATCGGAGTTTAAATTGTTAGCGGGGCTTATCTCCACCCAAATTCCAAAGCGCTGGCCGGGTCAATTTTTTGGCCCGGTTCCGGTTCCGGTTCAGCGTTCAACCCTTACCCAGCAACCATATGGCGTGTTAGACAGTTTAATAGGAAGAAATGGGGGCGGTTTTCACATGGATATTTTCTCGCTTCTTTCCTCGGCCAGCATCTAATAGCAAGGCGCTATTATAGGTGAATTTTGGGTGAGCTATTGGACAGGCTCGCTGCTGCCTGATTCCTCAGACGCGCCGCGTCATTGCATTGCTCTCCTTCATCCTTCTGGGAGGCTTCGCACCTGGGACTGGTCAAAACATCACAAGCGACAGCACTTTTTCAACGGACTGTGAGCCGAGGCTTGACTAGACTTAGGTGTCTGCCCAATGCACCTATTTGAGGCCTTCAATTTTCGACCTGAGTATATATTTGATGCCGTCGCCGTCCCACAGGAACATTTACCTCACCTTCATTAAGCATCGAGAGGAGGATGTTCGACTTATTATGCTCCAAATACCTAGGGTATGTTGAGCTGAAATGGCTACGTTCGTCTTATTACTCGACCTCATTTTGAGGGTGTAAGTTACATCACACCGTCAACCTATCACTCGTGCACATGCTAACGCGTTTGGCTGGCAAGCGCTTTAATTGTTCTCACCATTCTTTCTTTCTACCCACAGCTGCGCCGGATCGGCTCCCGTGGAGATGCTTACGGAATTAACCTTTGGTATCTGGTACTCATCGCGGCGGCAACTCTGCAGCCCTTCGGAATCCTACTCCCAACAACGGTCTGCAAGGTCATCGATCACAGCCAAGACCCTATCCATGTCGCCGCAGTACTACTGCCCGAATGGCTTGATTTTGTCCAGGTAGTTATATTGGCTGTTTGCATGTTGGTCTGGTGAGTTCCCTCCATGTCATTTTACGCCGGGTGAGGGTGATGTAAACTTACATCTACATGCCAACCGGCTAGGCTCTTGTACCGCATCGTCTACCCACCCCGAAGCATTTGGCAAAACATCCTCGCCCTGACGCTCTACGTTGCCTTTGCCGTGTTCGCCATTCTTCCCGGTTTAACAGAAAAGTGCCACGGTGACAATCACTCGATCGGCGACATCAACATGTGGGTTTGGCTTTATAGCGTCGTGACCAGCCTCCCAGCCATTCTTGGCATTATCGCCGCGGGGCTGGTTCAGGCAAATATCACCTACGGGCGACGGCAGTCCGATGCACTGAGTCTCACCTCTCTCGGCGCCCAAGCGATCACTCTCTGGGTCGTGGCCGCCTCGTGGGCATATCGAGTGTCGTGGTGGGATGTCCATCAGAGCCCAAGGCTGTGGAATCCGTTCGAGAGGATTGGGTTTTGGTTTGCGATTGGAATGTATGGGCTTGGTAGCTATTTGGCGCTGGCAATTGTGCAAGGGTCGATTCTTTGGGTTGCTTGCAAGAGATTACGTCATGAAAGTCGTGACGAGGAAGCTGTTGTTGGGGAGGAAGCAGGTGGTGAGGAAAGCG
>Ga0247774_1000898_pt1 | contig 15038 bp, 5 predicted proteins | sample UWRJL001104B6_FD_179933 | JGI IMG/M metagenome (GOLD analysis project Ga0247774, IMG submission 179933) | Plant litter microbial communities from Arlington Agricultural Research Station in Wisconsin, United States - UWRJ-L001-104B-6 | ecosystem: Environmental > Terrestrial > Plant litter >... | reverse complement strand
CAACAAGGCTCTCTTAAACTTCTCGTGTCTATTACTAGTGTGCGAATACAAATCTTGTTTTCAGTTTCAGGCACTACCTCTGAACTAGCTAGGATAAAGAAAGAGGAGAACCCTGCTATTGTCGACACTCCTGCCCTTGCTGCTACTAACAGAGGTATCGTGGCGGATGAGGTGCGCCGGTCCCGCTTGATTGGAGGGCAGCCGTGATGAGGCTCATTTCGCGTGCATGACTCGAAAAAAACCCCAAATTTGCCAGCCTTGCCGGGGCCGGCCGTCTGAGGTGTGGTCCATCCCACGTCATCGATACAACGACGGCGCCACAGATCTTAGTGCAATAGACTAAAATCACCATCCTAATATGAATTTCAAACTAAAAAATAAAAAACAAAATACATATTGAATATCTCCTTGAGATTTGCAGAGAGCATCTGTAATTGGTCTCATCTCTGAAGGACCTTGGCGACGTTCATACCCAAAAACCGGCGAGGTTTTTTTTGGGGCCCCATCAACAATGAGATTTCGAAATGTCAAGGGTTCAACGGCTGAAACGGCTGCCTCGACAGGGACCAGTGTCCCATGTGGCCTACAAGTGATGTCCCGCGCTGATAGCGCAACGATTAGTACCATCCTATTTCGAGGGCAGCGTCCCACGCGCCTGTAATTTCCATCAAGTGCCACCATTCGCGCGGCGCTAGGCGAACTCACGAACCCAAGACCGGAGCATTCCATCCGCACCGAGTTAGACGGCTTCAGTGACGGCACTCCCGCGTGGTGGCCAATCTCTCGGTACGTGTCTCAGAAACCGTTTCGAGCCATGACCGATTTCTGCTAACATGCTTTTGTCGGCCGCAATTCCTTTCTCTCCCCACAATTATCCTCATGAATGACGACCAAGACCTCATGCTATGATTTACGCATGTCATAGCTCGGAACGGTTAAGGATGGCAGAATGGAAAGAGGATGGCGATCTATGCCCGTCGGGAAGGTCAAGAAGCGAGGCCGGTTACCAGTACGGAGCCAGGTGGAGGGAACAACGCCGATACGCGAAACCAAACAGGCCTTCTGGACAAGGTGAATGGCTGCGGACTGCCCAACACGTTGCACCAAAAAAAAAAACTCGTGGCAGGCCGTGTGGCGCTGGACCTGTTTTTCGCCACACTGAGGGGGAGGCGAGGCAGTGGCTCCCGAACTACCCACCTCGGTTACCCCACAGATTTTTTGTCAAGGCGACGGCAGCAGCTTCACATGGAAAAGCCTCGCGATAATGCGCAACAAGGGTTGATGCGCAAAAATTATAAGTCCCATGCCCAGAAGCCAAACAAAAACGATTGCTAAGGATAGATAAGATTTTCCGCCACCTCGTCGTCAGCCTTCTGAGTCGTGGCTGCTTGGCTGCTTGTTCCCCTCCTCTTGTCTTGCATCAAGCCACAGGGATCGACACCTTTCACTTCCTCGTTCGGCTTCATATCTCAGCGGTCGGCTCGGCCCAGAACTGCTTGGCCAGTCAAGAAGACGCAATCGAGGACACGAGCCACATGACCCCGATCTTTGAAGTTATCGACTGTGGCGAGTGGGTTGCGCGGCTAGTCCTTTGAAAAGGGAAGTGGTCGCCATCTCATGATATATGGCTTATGCAGATGCTAATTCTTAAGTCATGGTGCGCCGCAAGACGAGCACGGAAACCCAACCGATCCGCAAAATAGATACTAGAACAGACATGGATAGGTGCTGTTCCAAAGATACATCAAGGGACTTCATCGTGGACTGGAAGTCACGTTTGACCGATACTTCGAGCCCGGGGTGCACTCGGTCAGAAGTTCGGTCCGCCGTGTTTGCCTGGGCAAGGATAAGCCCGCGTTCCCGGGTACGGAAACGAAAGGTGTTTTCTCGCAGATGAGCCTTTCTGACATTTCGTTGGCTGCTGAGAGACGTCGCCGAGACCTGGAGTTGCCACAGTCCATGGCTCAACACACAACCATCTTGTCAGGTACCACCGCATCTTCACCCGCCCACTGGACTCGGGAGCGTCGCCTCCCATACTCCTTCCCATCATACCAATCTCCGGCGGCCTGAGGCATCCCCCCCCTGGCGAGCGCAGCCCCTATTGTGGCTGTTGGATGCGCAATATCACATCTGATTTCTCCAAGACTCGTCACTGAATCTGACAGACGCCATGCTGCAGACCCGACGTCAGGCCACGGACGTATCCTACTCGACTTGGCTCTCATCCCCGGGTTTATTGTCTCGGCCTTGCGCTCCCTAACGCCTCTGGTTGACGTGTCGACCCTTGTCGCACCGTCGGCGCTATCGAAGTGCAACACTCAGGCTTCTGGTCTCGCAGCGCTACGCCGTGCACCCTGGGCCAGTCATCATCGCACAAGAGAGGACTTTGACGAGGCACAAACAGAATTTTGGGGATACATGACCACGGCGGCCGGTCGCGAATCCAAACAACCGTTGAATCCCTGCCCTGTGAGCCTTAGAAGGCTCTCACCTGATGGAGAGGTACAAGCCTCCATACCGCAAGGAAAGTCACACCCCAGGAGCTGCTCTACGCTCCATACCGGCCGGTCCAATCCGTTCCTAAAACGCCCATACCCCATTCTGTCACGACATTCGTCAGGCGAAAGCATCGTATGGCAGAGATTGATTCAATTTGTGGCAGAGGATCCGCAGCCCTTTGTCTCCCCATTCCAGAATATCGTTATGCTGAGATAGGAATAGCCTGCCCTAGAGTGAGCCACAGTGCCACAGCAACAACCCATTGCAATTACCGAATTACATTCCACTCCATCTCGTGTTCGTCGACTATTTGCTGCGCGCTATTTTTGGTAAGTGGCGAAACAGTCGAGAGAGTGAGGCTACTATCGACAAATAGTCTCTCTCTCCTTTAAGATTGATTGAAGCAATATCATTGTATCGAAATTGGCATTGATGCTTGTCGTTATCGCCCGAAGCCCGGGGGGCGCCAGCACATGTATGTGGTCCTGCATGCTGCAGATGCGAGCAGCCTTTGCTCACACTCCCTTCCTTTGTACCTGGTACTTGGTGCTTAAATTTGGGAAAACACAACGAGTACTAGATACATTGGAGGCTCTTCCCTTGGCGCTGCCACCAGTCTCCACGGGAGGTCCTGCTGCCCGTGGCTGTTCGTTGCATACATCAAATTTGATTCGACAATCGTCGTGGGGAGGCTGAAGTCTGGAGGCGAGCGACGGACTATGCGCGCCTGACCTGCAGTCCGAGTGCTGAAGATCCTGACAAGAGCTCTTGCAAATGGGATTGGCGACGCTGAACGCCGCCATAGGGCAAAGAACTTCGTATTTTACAAATGGCAGGCCTAGCACCCGTTAGGAGGCTACCTCCGCGCGTTTAACATGTAGTTGTCGCTTTGTATCTTTTTGTCAGTACAGTTTGCCACTAGAAGGTTTGGAGGTGTGTGGGTTGCGTCGCCAATCTACTGTGTTTAAGTGAGAAAGAGACGTGCGAGGAGTTTATTCAGCCCAGCGGAACAAGTTACAGTCAAAAACACAGAGTTCTGGGTACTTCCAGTCTCGTGACATGCCTTTTCCCAATGCGGCCGTGGGTACCGCCGATCCTTGAGGGGCGAACTTTTTTTCCCTCTCATTCCTCTCCGCCGCGACCAGAATCAACAGAAGGCGAAAGTCTCAAAACTCGAGAATTGGGTTCAAATGGTACTTTGCAATAAGAAAAACAAGTGTGATTTCTAATGTCAACAGGTCGGGGGGCATTTGTGCTTCGCTGTGTCGCCTGTTCAGTGTGACCGAGGCACGGCCTACGAGGCAGATGCCAATGCAGGAAGCGGACTCCAGCCACGCCCTAAAAATCTTGGGGGCACTCATCGCGATGCCCTTGGGATGAATCAGACACCAACGAGGATCAGGAATGGTCAACGTATGTCGATATCCAGACAAGCGCGTCATTTCAGCTCTGTCAAACTCCAGTATTCCCTCTCATTGGAACGATTGAGGATGCCGGCGATCGAAATGCAGAAGCCGCAGCGGCGATCGCCCCGGTGGCTAGCCTTTGGGTGAAAACACAAGCCACGTCCTCGTGCTTCCGGGAAAGTGGCGGGTGTGCTCTCTGCACCAAGATTGAGTAAACGGTGACTTTAAAGATTGCGTAGGCTGCAGCAATTTGCTTGCATATTTTAGCTACTCTGCAGAAGCTTCTCGGGAAGAGCAAATCGGAAGGGTGTGTGCGTTCCGATACTACTGGGTGTGCAAAGCAGGAAGGAAATATTAATCACAGACAATATGCTTCCCGATCTCCCGATCCACTCTGACCTGCAGGAAGTAAACAGAGACTTGGTGGTTCAAGAACCGCACATGAGCCACATGTACCTCTCTATCATCCCTTCCTCATTGGATCGGGACCCTGCAATCGCCTCCAGAGTATCGGGTCCTTGGGGTGTACGAATCCTTCTCTGTGGCGATGGCGGCATGAACATTGAGGCTTGATCGGCAACAGCCACAGGGGTGTGCTTTGGGCCTAGGACATGTGAGGGTCTCGAATGGGAACCGGGCACGGAGGGATGACGAAGTAGGCAGGTATGGCAGGGTAGGAGGGAGAATAAGAAGAGGGGATCGCCCACATAGACACGAGAGGTGTATTTCGGTTGTTTCCACCCACATATTGCGGGTTTCGAGGACCGACTTCTACTGACGAAGTCCAGAGCTCGCTCAACCTACCGGTGGCCTGAGAAGAGAGCGATGCGCAGTCACCGCAACGGCAGCGACCGGCAGCTCAAGGTAATATACGTTCCGACCCTAGCCCCGCCCCAGTGCCGACAACAGCATGCTGCATGTATCCCTTCTCGCTTGTAGGAACTGCACCGGCAGGATCATCTACAAGCCAGTGTACCTCGCGCCAGCCGGACCATCATGCCCGCTCATGTATCTGCCAGCGACGGACAACCCCAGGCCACCAATGGTGTAAATCAATTTCCCCTGTCGATTACCGTATCTGGAAAGTTTACGGGCACCTGCGACAGATCATGGACATCGAAACCGGTGGAAGTCGTTAAAGATCGAGGTAGCTCCGTTGATCGCAGATACAACAACTCCAAGAGGGGAGGGGAGAGTGTCTTACCCTTTACATGCTACGCCAGGTGACTTGAATGGTGACAAACGGGGGGGGGCGCGACCATCAAGGTCCTATTCGGCTGATTATCACAACAATCGCCGCCAGATATTGGATCTCGAGAGCAGAGGATGATGAGAAGTCGGCCATTTGTCAACGATCGGTGCATCGTGATTGGCTCATAGACCGTCTTCGAGGTTCTAGAAGCAGAGAGCTTCAAAGAGCTTCAGGATCGGCATACTGGTAGCCGTTTCTGGCCACCCCGACCGCTGTGGCAGGTGCGGAGGCCTGCGAAGGCCCCTCGCGTCATTGGCAGATCTCCGCAAGGCTTGGGCCCCAGCTCACGATCGGCAGCCATTTCAGCCTTCTAAGGCAAAGTGAGGGGATTTATTCGGGAGAGGCTGTCGGAGATATGGTGTGGCGACGGTGGTCCTCATACCCGGACTAGGCGATGGGAGTGTCGATCGTGGCTGAGGTGGAATATGACGGGCCTCTCACGAGTGCACATCGATATTGACGATATTTGGAATTGAGAGCAAAGGACGCGAGTGTCAATTCCAGAAGCAAAAGCGGGATTGGCCGACAAAATGTCGATCGCACTTTCTCTTCAGACCACGAGATGGGAATTGAAGAAAGAGCTGATGCGCGATGTCAACCTTCGCCTCCCGAATTTAAATTTACAGTAGTCGGGTTCTTACCTACTTTGCTACTGTAGTATTGGGGTCCAAGGGGAAGTATCGAGAAGTGACGCTTGAAAGCTGTTAAGCGACAACTGACGGTGGTAGCTTAGGGCCGCTTCTTCCTTCGAAATCCATGAATCGACAAATTCTGTTTGGTATTTTGTCTAGCGTTCAGTAAACAAACAGAAGCGCTGGTGGCAATCCTTGTAGAGTACTTTAGAGCTTCATAGCACTTGCACTTCTGAGTGTGATGGGCGATCTTTGCCAAAAAGTTGGTGGCGTCATTTCCAATTTGCCCGTCTCACATTGCGCCGACCACTTTATGCCCGCCAAGCCGGATTCCACAAAAACCCAAGGAATGAGGATTCCACGACTCCTATTGACTTTTATTTCAAGTAGGCGGCATCCGTTCCTACCTCTCCAGCTAGAATTCTCGAGAAATTTGCTCCAATCTCTTCCGCCGGCGATAAAATGAAGATATCTTTGGCAATATTACGAGGCGCGGAATGTAGAAAGACGTTTCGCCTCCAAATAACGGTCCACTAAGACAAGAGCATGGACGGATAAGGACGGAAACCCACTAACAGAGTTATTAACGTCGACTTAAGACTCTATCTGGGCAACCTATCTCGAATCTCTCTGAAAGTAACCAGATCCGAAAGGTTCCTTCTGACGGGAAACAACTACCCCAAGCCCATCGTCGCTTCGTCTCTTAGTCTCTTAGTCTCTTAGTCTCTTCGACGAATGCGCTCCGCCGAGATTTCCTTTTTTTTTTTGGTACTTCTTGAATGGCCGTTAAGTCTAACTCAGAAGCAGCGGATAGGAAACTCGTGCTTCGACAGCAAATACCAAAAGACCTCACACGTCTCGCACTCATAGTTGTCCGGGTGCTAGCAGGGGTACCACCAGTAATCGTGTCTCTATCCTAGTCCAGGTCGGCTCCACCAGACTTCTCGTCTATCCGAATTTCGTAGCAGAAAGCTCGTCGGCATCGAGGCATATTTCGGGGTGCAGCCAGGTATCGAAGGCTATGGAGCCACCTTACTACATAATCTCGACTATCTTCTACCTGTGTGCGCCCTGTCTCAATACTCAAAGTGGCTCGAAGGTCACATTCTGGGATATTAGGGGTTGGGTTCATGAATAACCATCCTCTATCTTGCACCTCGGCCTCTGTATGGAGCTCGGCGATCATCTTTGCGACACGAAATTTTACCAAACAATCAAACAGCCGTTTGTCTAAGTTATAAATTGCAAGAGGGCAAGAACATAAAAAGACTCAAGGCCCCACCATAACCGCGGCCAGACTGCACACATCCACCAACCTTTTCGTTCTTTGTTAGTTCTAGATGTGCGTCGGAACTCCTTTCTTTCTCGGCTCTCGCACGAGCCATTCAAGCAGGTCTATCTATTGGGGGAACGACTCCCTACGGCCTCACTCAAGCCTAAGGGGGTTGTACAAAGAAACACGGAGAAGTATTGTTCAAGAACAACCAAGTGTTCAAAATGGGCGAATATTTCCAATATAATGGTTAGAGCCTTCCTGGCTTTTGATTCGGAATGGACATTTCCTTGTTGGCCAGCTTTCACTATCGTCGCTACTGACCCTCTAGAGAGCGTCTTTAATTCTGGATAAAATCCATGAGAGGACCATGCAGGCCCAGAACTCAGGATCTCGCCTCTCGTCAGCCACATCTAGGCTTTTAATCAGAAGCCAAAATCCTGACGCCGTCAAGGACGGAGGCGGTCTCTCGAACCAAAAGATCATCGAATCCCCAAAGTGCTACACACGATCTCAATCATTAGAAACACTACCATGCTACGATGCCGAACAAAAGAACGAGAATCAGGCGGGGATAGACACAGACAAGGAAAAGGGAGAGCCCGGCGAACCTATCTCCGAAAAGAAAGAACTTCTCTTCGAATACAAAGGGCGCAAGCACCGCCTAGCGGTCGTCAGCAAGATCAGACGCCACCTCGTTGAGTGTCCAATCGCCGTCGTCAAGACGCCATACCGATGGTACCTCCGCTACGTCCTCATACTTCTCCTCATCCTTGTCGCCATCTTCCTGACCCCCTCCATGCTGCCCAAGTGGTTGAGAATCAAGTGGCCCGCCCCCTCCGACATGTGCCAGCAGCGCGACGTCAAGCTTGCCAACATCACCGCCACAGTAGATCACGTGTCTAACATGACCCGCGGCGGACAGTTCGTCCACAAGGCCGGAAAGGCCTTGGACTGCATGGAAAGCGGTGCCCGGGACGTATGGAACGGGCGCGAGAAGAGGATCCTCTTCCCCAACGACTGCAAGCCCGAGAACATCAAGGATCCAACCAAGGCCAGCACCCAGACGTGCGCGGAGGCGCACTCCACGAAGCATTGCGAGGTGGGGAAGATAGATATTCTCTTCATTAAGGACATCCCCGTTACGACGGTTTGCGCTGAGGTGAGCCTGCCCTCCAAGTGCGTGAGCCTCGAAGGGGAGGACCCAAAATCAGCGAGGGAGGTAGAGAAGGCCAAGGCCGAGTGGGAGGCCTTTGAAAACCAGCAAAGCAATTCGAAACTACAAGGGATAGAAGAGGGACGGTTCACAAACGAGACCAGGGGGGATGTCCATCCCAATGCCGAGAGAAAGGCCGCGCAGGAGCGGAGCGACAACCTGCTCGAGACCATGAGGGCTAGGATTGACGTCGCCAGCAACATGTACATCGCTTACTGCATCCTTGCTGTCTTTTTCGGAATTCCACTCGCCATTTCCCGCGTCCCGTGGTGGAAGCGGTGGCAAGCCTTCGCCTTCGGCCTCAAGCAGCCGACCTTCATCGTTCTCATCTTGCTGGTTATGAGCATGGGTGGCTTATACAATAGAATGATCCAGGATATGCCCAACATCCTAAACAAGTGGCGCAACGATCCCTGCTGGCTCGACCCGGGATTCATGCGCAACCGTTCCGACATCATCTCCTATGCATGCGGCAACGTTACGAACCAGCGTGCTGAGCTTCAGGAGATCATCGCCAACATGACCAGGACGCAGAAGCAAGCCGAACTTTGCCAGGTGTGCGCCGTCGAGCACAAGGACGCCTTCGCCGACAAGGACCTGATAGTCCGCCTCGCTAACCAGCGGGAGCTGTACCAGTCTGGGGAGGAACACGGGTACAAGTACCCGGGCAAGTGCGACATGGCGAAGCTCACCAACCTGACAGCCTCGCCACCCGAGTCGGGAGTCGACGTGGGGGATGCTCTCCTCAGCAGCGGCATCCTCGCGATGATGTTCCTTAAGGGCATCATCGGGTCGTGGCTCCTGTATGCGTTTTCCATGGCCGAACCTATGACGCTGCACCGGGGCATGGTAGAGCTGTATGGCTTGCAGGATGTAGACATGGTCCATACACCCTACACGTGGAAGGAGGTTAGGAACCATAGCTTGGAACCCACCATGGAATTCTTCACGAAACTCTTCTCAAAAAACTGGAGGCTAGCATTCTCGAGCAGTCGCAAGACCATACTCATAAGCGACCATAATCTTAGACCGGAGGAGATTCGGAATGCGAAGGTGTTTGCGAGGGATACCAAGGTGGCGGGGTTTGTCATATGGTCCTGTCTGCTGATCCTGGAGGTTGTAATTCTGGTGTGTTCGACTGTGTCGCCGAGAAAGGCCCCCGAATTCCTGGTGTTGACGCCTGGCATCAACGGGTCTAGTTTCAATCCCACCAGTTTAAACTCCTCTAGTTTGGTAGATGTAGGAAATTGGATCTGCAATGGGGGAATATTGAAACCAAAATGAAACAGCAACATAAAAGTAGTCAGGTATTCTTTAGATTGAAATGGTTAGGTGATAGCTGCCTCTGTGGCGACAAATCTGAGACGGAAGCCGGCCGATGCACGATATACGTTGGCCTCGTTTGGAAACTGTCTCTGGCTGTTCTCGAAGATGACGGACTTCTTGTATACAGTCGGATCGTCAAATCTGAAAGCGTCGACTAGCTGAGCTGATGACAGGATGAGCTCGATCGGGGTGCACGACCAGGGGGTAGCTGGGTGTCGACATAACGTCGCGCAGCTTTCAATTTGGCAGATGAAATTTTATCGGAATGGATCCTCCAAATGGCGAAGCAAAGAGACCGTCATGATATGTATTGTTCTTGAAATCTTTAAGAGGCATGTTAGTTGATAGAGCTTGAAAAAAAAAAAATGGATGGTGTCGATAATTCTCGTACGTCTAAACTCTGGTGCGTTATGCGAAATCATGGAGAGCTTTTTCTAAATACCTAAGTACTTCCCAATGATAGAGTACTGGTTACTGGAGTCATCTCTAAAGTCATTCAAAAGCGATCCTTCGACAGGATAACCCGGGTCGCGCTGGACAATGCTACATCTGTCGCACAGGGGTTCGAGGTCTCCTGTGAGCATTGCGATTGTAGACATACCAAAGATTACGGCGGGCGGCCTTCTGTCGGCTTCCTCGGAGAGTGGCGACTATATTTTCATGGTCTAACGACACAAAATAGCCCCGCATCCAAGTGTGAGCGAACTCGCATCAAATATATTTCCAATGGCCAAAGTACTTAGCAACCGGAAGATACCTGGATCCTGTCGAGGAGCAAAGGCTACCAGTGCCCCAATCATGTTGGTGTGCCTCGGCCCAGTCAAAGTGCCTGAAGCCAACAAAACGTCACCGAGTACGAACGTACCTCCCTCCTACTCCGGCAGCGAGGTTCGACCGGCTCGTGGCGCACAGACCAAGACGGCTCGTCAATCGGATCCGACATGTCGGAGAACATTCATTCTCAAGCCGAAAGAGCATTTCAAAGTCGTCGTCTACCGTTTTCTTTATAGGAATGCCTGCAAATCGTCTCCAAAACTCTCCCTGCCGGCTAGGGATCTACCGAGACGCATCCGTCTTTCGCGGTTTTCACTGCTGCAACAAATCCCGCGATGACTGCAACCAGTTCGGAGGCCCAATTGTCGCCGGTGGCAAACTTCCTCGCGAGCCGTCGTTAGGGTGGGGTATCGGAAGCGGAATGGATGGAAGCGAGCCCGGTTCTCGGTGTGACACCGCAAATCCTCCCAATCGAAAAGTCCCCGCTTTCCCCACGCCTTCCTCACAAGGTCGAGAGTGTACCGGATATATCATCAGGACTTGACCAGCAATTGGAGAAGTCTAGTCCACATCTGGCGAATTTGTGTCCCATCTTGCAGCCTGCACACACCGCCCCTCCGGCCCTTCATAGAGCTGGGTGGTGGTAGATTTCGAACCTGCTTGAAGTGGCCCAGCACTACTGATCAGTAGGTGTAGCACCCCAGCGTGGTGGACCTCGGCCGAGACCGCAGCCCCGCACGGAGTAAACCACCACCACATAGACGACATGAGTCTCGCTCCAATTCCTCGCGTTGACTTACTCACGCCGATTCGGTCACGCTTGACGCGCGCACGTTGACAGTTGGTGTCCCCCTAGATGCCCATATTCGACATGTCCTTGCGAGAGGAAACGCTCCGCATCTCATCAAGAGTCGGGCGTTGGTTGAGGATTTTATTTTGGCGGCACAGCATATCGGCCGGCTTCCGGAAGCGGGATTGATATCAGTATCCCTGTCCCAGTGAAATCCACTGGCTCCACACCCAACCGCACCGTACATTGCCCGAATGTGCCGCCGTTAGGCTAAGTAAACCCACAAACTCCGCTACCTCTTTCTTAACACCGTTCGCCAGTCCTGAATCCCGATGAGCGCGATAGTGTTTAGATGGGAAGTGGGTACTTTCCAGAATGTTGGATGGTGGACCCCATCATATGCAGTGCCGCCACGGGCCCTGGCTGCCTTGCTACCTATCCGGCACCTCTTATCCGCAGCCGCGCCTGCGCCCTTCCGTGCAAGGTAGTGCGTGGTGCATGGTTGCAGCAGCATTTGTCAGATCACATTTGCGGTTGCTATCCTGAACTGCCGGATTCGGAACTTAAATAAATAAATGTCCTCAAGGCACCCTTGTGTCGACGGCACTCGCGAGTTAACCCCTGCGCGCCGTCATTCTCAAGTCATGACTCGGCTGAGCTTCATTTAAGAGCCGGATGACGTGAACCTGCCAACATTTCCCTCTGGCTGGATTTCAAGTTCAACTATTTGATTCCTGGTGGGAGACAAAGTCAGTGGCCAGCAAGACGCGATGACCTTGGCAGACGATTCTCCCAAGCTCCGGCCAATGCCTGACAACAAGCCATTGCCAGAGCACCATCCCCGGGCGTCTCACGACTCAGACCCTTTTGATGTCCTCGAGCGGGCGCTGACCCCTGATCTCGAGACGGAAGTAGAACATGCGGCAAGGGAGCCGATAACGTACTCGCAAACAGGCACCAGTATCGGCAGTGCAGTATCTCGACCGCCGGACTTTGAGGTTGTTTTCGAACCCGATGACCCGGAGAACCCCAAGAATTGGCCATTGTGGTACCGGTCTTGGGCCCTTTTCGTACTGTCGTACTCGACGTGGATTGTTGTTTTGTACAGTACCAGCTACACTGCGTCGATACCGGGGCTGATGTCCGAGTTTGGTGTCTCGGCGCCTGTTGCGACGCTGGGCGTGACGACGTATCTCGTCGGCTTGGCTGTCGGCAGCTTAGTTGTTGCGCCCATGAGCGAGCTATACGGTCGGCAGAATGTGTACTTGGCATGCATGGTTCTCTCAACTTTGATGATTATCCCCTGCGGCTTGGCGGATTCTCTGGTCAGCATCGTTGCGGTTAGATTCGTCGGGTATGGCCGCATTCGACTCTGTTCCTCCTAGTGACTTCCCGCTAATAGACAATAGGGCTCTCTTTAGTGCGGCCTTTGTTTCAAATAGTCCCGGTTCCATTGTCGACATCAGCAATGAGGAATATCGGGCTCTTGCCATGTCTCTATGGTCTATCGCTCCTCTAAACGGGCCAGTGACGGGACCGCTAATCGGAGGCTTTGTCTACCAGTATCTCGGCTGGCGGTGGGACAACTGGATCGTCATGATCATTGCCGGTACCAGTATCGCCATGCTTCTCACCGTAAAGGAGACTTACGCACCCGCCATCCTCCAACGAAAGGCAGCCCGGATGCGGAAAGAAACGGACGACCCTCGATGGTGGTGCCGCTACGACCAGCGAATCTCCAAGCTTCAACTTCTCAAGATCAACCTAAGCAGGCCGTTTGTCCTCAGCTTGACTGAACCGATTCTCTGGTTCTTCAATATATGGTATGGACTTCCGGTTGAGAGTCGGGCCATTCGCTAACCACGACATGACAGGATTTCCTTGATATATGGTATCCTGTACCTTTGCTTCGTGGCCTACCCCATCGTTTTCTCACAGCATCGTGGCTGGGGGCCCGGCTTCTCCGGTCTTGCCTTTTCGGGAATCGGTCTGGGGACTCTGCTCGCCATCGCCGCCGAGCCGCTGCTACGCAAGCTGATTAATTCGCAACGTCGAGACGCCGAGACAGGTCGAATCTCACCCGAAGCGTCGGCGAGCGTCATGACAATCGGCGCCATCCTCACACCGCTAGGTCAGCTCGGCTTCTCCTGGACGTGCCTACCCGAGTCGATCCACTGGGCCGTACCCATCGCCTTTGGCATACCTTTCGGCGCGGGAAACACCCTGAGCTTCATCTACGGCGCAAACTACCTCGCAAGCGCCTACGGCATCTATGCGGCCAGTGCCTTGGCTGGAAATGCAGTCGTCAGGAGCATGTTTGGCGGCACCCTTCCCCTGGCAGGTCCGAGTATGTACGCGAAGCTCACGCCACAGTGGGCGGGGACGTTACTAGGTCTTCTAGAGGTCATCATGATTCCGATTCCCATCGTGTTCTGGCGATATGGTGACAGGATTCGGAAGAAGAGCAAGGTTATTCGACAGATGCGAGAGGATCAACTGAAGAATGAGGGGAGGAGTGCGAAAGCGCAGGCGTGGAGGGATAGAATGGAGAAAAGGACCGAGGCGGGCGTAGACCCAGGTGGTGGGGCCCCACAAGGAATTCTCGCCCACGCCGAGAAAGAGAAGGAGGCGGATGTGGAGGTGGGAAACCCGGAAAACCTGACTAACACCAAGGTTGAAAGCGCCGCGAGCGGTCTAGACCGGAAAGAGGAGGCTGCGTGAAATTTGTAGGCCGAAGTACATGACTTGGTATCGAAGGCAATGGGCTCTACAAGGTGTAGGAAAAGACAGAATAGACATAGATAATCGATTTAGTAGATCCTGCCCGAGACATAATCACTTACTATTAGTGGAAGAATTGGTCTAGTGCATAGAGGCAGACTGAGATTCCGGCCGTGTGGCTACTAGCACTTACCTTGGCTCCAAGGGTGCGAGGTTTCGGCGCATGTGCCTATCAGCAAATTTCAAACATATGTTTTTCTTATCTCAATGGAAGTATAGAGAGGGCAGCTTTCGTGACGGTGTCTACTTTAACCATCCATAAGTCGTCACATCTCAAACCAGTTAGCTGCTAAAGCACGGACAGAAATCACTGGAGCTGCTGAAAGCAGGCAGACCGTTATTCGGCCTGACTAGCTAGGGATCTGCCGGATTTCTCAAGAGACACTCATGGAATTCTTACCCTCGTAGCCCCATTTAGGCAGTCCGACGGTTGAGTTCCTGGATGTTCGGTCTAGGACCCGCCCCTTCATGACCTACAGTGATATGTACCACACACGGACTACATGCTATGCGTATAGATGACTGGAATGGATCCCTGAGGTCATCGGCGCCTCGGTGTTGACGAAAAGCCTACCCTAACATCCGATATGCTCGGTTCGGGAGGAGCTGAACAGTGAGAAATGCAACGAGTGCGATGGTTTGTGCGCTTTGTTTTATGACCCCTTATGCCTCAGCCACGCAATGGAACACGACGAGAGGGTAGGTAAACAAGCGAGCAAGAACTACCACCTGCCGGAATTCCTCGGATGCTAGGAGCTAGTGGCTCCTGGGAACGAGATTGATTTGCCCGATATGGACAATCCGTACCTCGGAACGGAGTGTGTTAAGATGTCGTTTGTTGTCGGCTTTGCACCCGAAAGCGGCAAGCCGGAATCTGGTGTCAAGTGTACGACGTGTGTGGTAGGCAGCACAAGGCCTGCTTCGGGGTCTGGTAGAGGGCGGGAAAAAGACTTCCTTGAGGGCAAAGAGCAGGCAAAGAATTGCTTCACTACTTCACGGAGATGCACTAGACAGAGTTACTCACGACTAGGTTGGGGCAGGTAGTGAGAAGTATCTCGAAGAATACCATCTCATTCAGTACAACCT
>Ga0247774_1000897_pt1 | contig 15043 bp, 14 predicted proteins | sample UWRJL001104B6_FD_179933 | JGI IMG/M metagenome (GOLD analysis project Ga0247774, IMG submission 179933) | Plant litter microbial communities from Arlington Agricultural Research Station in Wisconsin, United States - UWRJ-L001-104B-6 | ecosystem: Environmental > Terrestrial > Plant litter >... | reverse complement strand
TATTTTGTGCGGATGTTCTTTTAAGCATAAATTTTTTTGATTTGGCCGGATGACGAACCCGGCAGGAATACGGAAGGGTAAAGAAGCAAGACAATATCCTAGAAGCAAAAAGCGAAAAAAAAAAAAGAACGAGCATTGATGTTATTAGGGTTAGGGCTTTATGGGTTGGACCCTTTCCATACACAATCGCATGGAACAGGGTGAACCAGAAAAGTGGTGGACGAGATACGGAAAAGAAGTAAAGAGTGACATAAGCTGCGTGGCTATCGGACTTGGGGTTTCTCTTGTTCGTGCCGGTCGGTGGTGTTTGCTTGCATCGTTGAGATGATGCCACCATCTACCCACCAAGCAGTATGTCAACGACTTTTCCTTCCAACGACCAAAATTCCGAGTTTTATTGATGGATCTTTCGTCCTGGGTAGGTTCCAGGTCATCGACCCTATATTTCGTGACCTCAATGTTTTTCAGGTCAGTGGTTTTTGGGGACAGTTAGACAAGAAACTATAAAATATAAGAGTGTAATGACCACATTGTGCCAATGGCCGTATTGTCTCTTTCAATGGCTATAAAAGTAGATCTAGCCAGCGGCCAGAGTTTGAGGCACTGGTAATGGCCAACAGGCGGCAGTTGACGATGCCCTTTGGATCAAAGAGCCAGCTCAATCAAATGTACAGCACGCTGATACCACGTTTGTGGCTTATTCTTTACCAGTTGTTCAAATTTTGAATTAATCTCCGAAAGAAAGACTGTGTATTGCGTTGAAAATAAGCACTGCACCGTCACTTACACCAAATCCAGACCAATGTTGTTTCATGGTGACTAGAAATTCCTAATATGCCCACCTATCCCTGAGAGCGAGAGGACGATGAGTCGGTATCGTCAAACGGTCTTATTCACATGGGAAGGTCTACTCTGCTGAACAAGGCCGCAACGGTAGTTCCAACCTGGTGTAGTGGCATAAAACGCTGAGCAACTATCCACCATGGGTGGATTTTGGGCTCATCGTGAAGGGTATCTTTTCATCCCCACTGACAACCAAGAAGACGCTAGAAAAATAGGACCGTTGCCAAATTTGGACACCTTCGGCGAGGAGTTATCACCCAAGCACATCCCCTTTTCCGGCCCACGCTTCGCGGATTCCCTCTACGAGTCTCCTAAGCCGATGGAAGAATCCGTCTTCTCCACTTCTGCAGCTTCGCCACTATTTGTCTCGGAAACATTTCCGTCGAAACCCATCGCGCCAAGTTCGCCGAGCTCGTGGTACAGCGGTACTCACCTACACCGGACCGAGACGGTCAGTGGGAGCGGGCGTGGACGTTACTTGAGGCCCGAGGAGCAGCTGCTCCCTCCCGAGGCCTATCTTCGGGACATTTCGGAGGACCTCGTAGAGGAGATTGCGCGGTGGATGGAGGGAGTGCCGCGGCCCAAAGCCGACGGGTTCGGACTAGGACTACCGTCTAAGGAGAAGAGGAGGGGGTCTCAACCCCACGAGTGGCTACATGAGGTGATCAAGCAGAAGAAATGAGACAGGCAGTTGCATTGGTGGTGTTGGTGTATGCCATTATTTTAACATTTTGAGTATGGGTATCGTTTATTGGACCTGGTCATTGTGGTTTGGTAAGAGAGAGGGATTGGTGGCAGGTGAAGGGAATCGTGAGGGAATGGAGTGACTTAACAGGACACTAAGGGTGTTTTGGGCGTCGGGGATCTTTTGGAGGTGGAAGGAGAAGGATGGAACTGACAGATGGTGGTATAACTCGGGAGTTCAAAGGGAAAACCGAGACGGTCCGTGGATGGATAGAGGAAGACCGTAAAATTTTGTCACCAGTGTTTGCTCGCTCGCTCTAAAACGATGAAAATTACAGCTTTTGGTGCCTTGGTCTGTATTCCCATTGCCGCGGCGCTTACACGGACTCGACGTAGTTTCCAAAAAGCGACATCCGATCCCCTTTTACCTCCGCATCCTCAACCAACTTGCGAATGACTTTGTCTTCTTCGTCTGTCAAAGAAACTTGACCGGCGCCGACATTCTCCTCTAGATAGCTCACCCTCTTCGTCCCTGGAATAACAAACACGAGCTCATCCTGCTTCAGTAGCCAAGCCATCACGAGCTGCCCCGGCGTGCATTTCTTCGCATCTGCCATCTTGTGGAGCTCATCCACAATTACCAAGTTCTTGGCAAAATTCTCGCCTTGGTATCGCGGCATGTGCGGCCGCACGTCGGTCGGGTCGGTGAAATCTGCAGCGGAGCGGTACCGGCCTGTCAGGATACCCCTCCCCAAGGGAGCGTAGGCGAAGACGGCAACGCCCAGCTCGCGGCAGGTTTGAAGTAGATTTGTGCCCGCGGAGGTCTCGATGTCGAGGTCCCAGGGGTTGTATTCGACCTGCACGGCCGAGATGGGGTGGACCTTGTGGGCTCGCCGGAGGGAATTGGAAGAACACTCCGAAATCCCCAGGTGTCTAATCTTTCCCTCCTCCTTCAACTTAACCATCTCTTTCACCGTCTCCTCTACGGGAGTCTTGGTGTCAATGCGATGAATGTAGTAGAGATCAATGTAGTCTACCTTCATCCGCTCGAGGCTCTTCTCGCATTGCTGCCGGCAATATTCCGGTGCCGTGTCGACTACCAAACCCATGAGGCCGGCCGAGGGATCCTCGGGGGCGGACTTGAGCCCAAACTTGCTAGCCAAGAAGATGTCGGACCGGCGCTCCGGGTGGAGGGCAAACCATTTTCCTAGCAGGTCCTCGCAGTCGCCGTAGGCATCGGCTGTGTCCCAAGTTGTGCAACCGAGTTCCCACGCGCGGTCGAGGAGCTTGAGGCGCTCCTCGTCGGGCCTTTTTGAAGGGTTGTAAGTCTTGAGGGGCAAGGGAGGAATAGGGAGTGCGGGGTTGAGAACTTACGGGACGGTACCGTAGGCGACGCTGAGACCCATCAAGCCGAGGCCGATGGAGGGGATTGCGGGGCCGGATTTGCCGAGTTTGCGGAGAGGTCGGGTCTGGGGAGGCGCCATTTTGGAGATCTGTAGTGTAATTGAGGGCAAGAAAGTGGTAACCGACGGTTTTTGGAGTTCCCAATTGCGCAGAGAGCTCGATGTTGCAGAGACTGCCTGGTAGATTCGTGGACGGGGATGGAAAGTTCGTTCCGCGGCTTTTTAAGTTTCCGTCTCATGCACCAGCGGCCGCTGGTGGTTTTCAAAGATGCAGCTCTCTCGATTTCAGAGCTTGCGGATATCCCAGAGCTGCACACCCTGACAAATATGCTCCGGTGCGGAGACAGAATTGTACCGGTCGCGTCTTCGTGTTCACGAAGGGAGGAGATATCGGAGTTTGGGTCGGGGATATTAAATCATGCAGGGCATCTGCTCAAGTACGTCATGACATGGCAATCAAGCAGCGAGCAGAGCTCGAGCACCACCACCACGTCTTGGTCCCAAACCCCGCAGCCGGCAAGTTGCTAGCAACTTCTCCCCAACTACGGATAGACTTGAACTCCAAATTGTTTCAATTGGCCTGCAACGTTTTGTTGGAGGCGCCGGGTTTAGCAACTGCAACGCGGCTGCTCGTTCAAGCAAGCCAGACCATTGCCTAGATCTCTTTCATTAGCCGCGAAGAATGGAACCTGCGTCGTCCTGCTGCTTGCTAGGAACCAGGCGACCTGTCGCTTGCATCTCTGCTGCTGTGCCTGGATCTCGAGGTCGGCGATCAGGACTGCCAGCGACAACGCCGCTTGTCTTGCGCGGCCGATTCGGGACGCGATGACATCGTGAAGCTACATCATCTTCAAGCAGGGGCGCGAGTGCGTTTACGCGTTCGACGAGTCACAAATACGGCGCCAAAAGGGTTCAAAAATCTTGTCGCGATCTGTACCGGGAGTCTGCTATAGTTGGACGCCATTTACGTACCCCGTTTCCAACAGACATTCTTACGTCATGCGTGTTAATCCATGAAGCTCTATCGAACCAAATCAGGCAGGCGGCCCCCATCGGACTTCTCTATCGCACGTAGCCGGGAAGGGCATTGAGGTATCTCGTCGGGTCGACGCCCATTGTCTTTGACAGGACTGGATTGTGGACCCTTGGGTAGGCAAGCTTGCTGACAATGAGGACATGCGGTGGGTGGGTACTGGACTTTTGAAGTGAGAGGGGACCGACCAGGTGGCCGAGGAGGATAAAGAACTATCCGCAGGCTGAGGATTTTGATTTGGGGTTTTGTCATGATACACGCACCTAGACAAAGCACGAGAAAGTACCCGTCACCGAATCCACCTCATACGCGACCTTCAGATTCGCCTTCGGTTAAGGCGGGTTTTCGTCTGATGTAAGAATTTCCCCGCAACGCGATCCTCGAATGGAGGAATGTTGCGCACCTAGGTACATTGGCTCGAAACAGCAAGGTCACGCCGGAGCTTACCAATTCTCCTCTAGCCATTTGGATTTTGATGCTGGCGTCGAAGCTTCGCCGATGGTAACAGTTGGGACGTCACCCGCCTGTAGCCGAGCGCCAGCTAGAGCGGCCTGGAACACCAGGACAATGACGTTAGGTCTGGATGGGAATGCGGATATGCCGCGAATTGCCGTGGTGAACTCAAGCTGAGATAATGAAGATATCGTTGAAGGAGAGGTGTACTTTGTAGATAGACCGATATGCTATTGGAAATGGACGGCTTTGCATTGCTGGTCTTCTGTTTGTGGTGCTTCGGATTTCGAAGGCCTCATTTTTCCTACCAAACCACTTCCTTCGGATGCAACTATTAAACAGACATTGATATTGTAGAGCTGGAACTTAAGATGACTGTTCATTCGACCCATGTAATTTTCTGGCTCGTTGCAGCCTCTATTGCAGCGGTTTTCTATGTGAGTTCCACGGCTCTCCAAGAAGAGCAAAACAACTAACCAGACTAGCTCGTCGGCCTCGTCGTTTATCGCATCTACTTCCACCCCCTAGCTAAGCACCCGGGACCCTTCGTAGCCAAACTCACCGACGGGTACCAGCTGTACCGCGCCTGGAAAGGCGACCGTCACCTAGATTTTTGGCGTCTCCATGAGCAATATGGTAAGCTTACTCATGAACCCTGTCTCGCCCGCCCTGGCACGATGGGCAATAACTGCCAAGCAAGAAACGCTGACATGAGAACCACCACTAGGCCCTGTAGTCCGCTTCGGTCCCAACTCCCTCTCCTTCAACTCTTCCGTTGCCCTCAAGGAGATTTACACCTTCCGCTCCCCCGTCCGCAAGGCGCAGTTCTACGATGCTTTTGTTCACCCGGCCCCCAACACGCACAACACGCGGGATCGGGAGCAGCATGCGCGGAAACGCCGCGTTCTGAGCCACGGCTTCTCCGACTCGGCTATGAAGGAGATGGAACGGTATATCCTAGCTAACGTCGGCACCTTCTGCCAGCAATTGGGCACTGTTGATGAGAGATTCCTGGGAGGGATGGAGGACAGGAAGGGGTGGAGCTCCCCCAAGAAGATGAGTGATTGGTGCAATTACCTGGCCATGGACATTCTGGGGGATCTGTGCTTTGGAAAGGCGTTTAGGATGTTGGAAGGAGAGGAGAATCGGTATGCCTTAGATCTGGTTGCGGCGGCGACGAAGAGGCATTTGATTGTAAGTTTGAGCTTACTTGAACATTTCGTTTTTCACCTTCCGTTTGGGTTGGGGTCTCTGACAGCCATTAAGTGTGGAACCATGCCACTGGTCGACCAGCTCAAGATTGACCGGATCCTTTTCCCCGGTATCGCCGCCGGCCGGGCAAAGTACATGGCGTACAGCAAGGCGCAGCTCATGGAGAGAACCAAGCTGGGGGACGACACGGACCGGAGGGATTTCTTTTATCACTTGCTCAAGGCAAGAGATCCGCATACGGGACAGGGGTTTACCACGCCTGAGCTCTGGGGAGAGTCCAATCTGCTGCAAGTTCTTTTACGCCCTGGTTTGTTTGAAATGGACAAAGTCGCTGACCAAGGAACCAGCATCATTGCCGGATCGGACACTACCTCCACCGCCATGGCGGCCACGTTCTTTTATCTCGTTCGCAACCCGGCGGCGTTGACCCGGGCTACGAAAGAAATCCGCGATAAGTTTGCGAAAGTGGACGAAATCCGCCAAGGTCCGGACCTCAACTCTTGTACCTACCTCCGCGCCTGCATTGACGAGGCAATGCGCATGTCGCCTTCTGTCGGCGGGTTGCTTCCGCGGGAGGTCCTCCAGGGGGGCATGGCCATCATGGGGGAGTTTGTTCCGGAGGGAACGGTAGTCGGGACGCCGCACTACGCGATTCACCACAACCCGCTGTACTACCCGGAGCCGTTCCGGTACGTGCCGGAGCGGTGGCTCGTGGGTGAGGAGAACGTGTTGACGGGCAAGGAAACGACCGAAGACGAAGCTGGCGCCGCGCAGAGTGCTTTTTGTCCGTTTAGCATAGGGCCGCGGGGATGTATTGGTAAGGGGTTAGCGTATTCGGAGATGATGACGGCACTTTCGCGAGTGCTTTTTATTTACGACATTCGAAGGGCGCTTGGGGTTGTGGATCCCGGTGAAGGGAGTCCGGAGCTTGAATGGGGGAGGCATCGCAAGGAGGAGTTCCAACTGGTCGACACCTTCACGAGCATGAAGAATGGGCCGATGGTTGAGTTTAGAAAAGTCAACCATGTCTGAGATGTTAGAGTGAGAGTTGCCACGGAGTAGCGATTCGGGAGGTGACTTTGCGCGCTTGTGGGGAGAGATTTCGAGTCGATGCCCGGGGGTAAAGCCTTCCGTTCCTTGGCAGCTCCGGGGCGCTGCCATTGCCGAATGCGGGGTGGGTATTATTCCGTGAGGACATGCCTCGGTTGCGGCTAGAAGCTGTTCGTGGTTGTTAAGAATCGGGTATTTTAAGATCGGCAGATTACCCAACAAGTTTCGCATGTAGTTGGGATCAATTGAATCCTCATTTCTCTGCATCACTGCCATATCATTGAAGTCCCAGTAAATCCATCTTCAATGGCTACTTCCTGTATGGAAACCAGGAAGTCTTTATGCTGACTTTGACCAGATTAACGGGACGCGGGGGCGGTACCTGCTTTTGGGTTTCACGTCCTTCCGTTGCCTAACTTGAAAGGCGGTTTGGCTGATATTGCGGGCAATAAGAAGCGGACCGTTCTCCTCATTGGCATGAGATTTTGCCGCCGCTTGCAATTTACCAATGACTTTGGACGGCGTGTTTAAGAGGGAGACTACCCCGGATTTTTGGTGATGAAATGAAGAAGATGTAGCGGCGACGAAAATTTGTCGCTGTCGAGAAAGTAGCCCATCTTCCAACATGGTCCGGTTCCTGTCCTCCCTCGTAGCCATCGCGGCATGCCTCGTCGCCAGCAATGCTCTGCCCCAGGTACCTAGACAGGCGTCCTGGCCTGACGCGCCTCTCCGCACCAACGGGCGCTGGATCCTCAACGCGTCGGGGAAGAATGTAACATATGCTGGTGCGAACTGGTCGGGCCATGGCGAGGCCATGGTGCCGGAAGGGTTGCAGCATCAGAGCATCCAGTACATTGTATCCATGATTAAGAGTGCGGGGATCAATGCGGTGCGGTTGACATATGCCATTGAGATGATAGACGACATCTATGCCAATGGCATGAAGGATGTGGATATCAAGACGAGCTTTACGAAGGCTTTGGGCCAGCAGAATGGGGCGAAAATTTTGGGGGATGTGTTGAAGAACAATCCGCAGTTTACCGAGGCGACGACAAGGCTGGAGGTGTTTGATGCTGTGGCGGCCGAGCTTTCGAAGCAGGAGATTTATATCCATTTGGACAATCACATCTCCAAGGCTATGTGGTGTTGCTCGGAGACGGATGGGAATGCTTGGTGGGGGGATAAAGACTTTAATGTGGCCAACTGGGTGAGAGGGTTGAAGTATATGGCGGAGCATGTACGTCTTCCTGTCTCGGGGAAGAAGTATTAAAAGAAAGTAAAAGTGCTTACTCTCGCAGGGAAAATCATGGCGCGGGCTCACGTCCATGGCCCTCCGCAACGAGCCGCGTAACCCATCCAACAACGCCCGCGCTGCTGCCACTTACAACTGGCAGTCCTGGTATGGCTTTGTCCGCCAAGGCGCCACCGCCATCCACGAGTCGAACCCCGACGTGCTCGTTTTCCTGTCCGGTCTTAGCTACGACACGTACATCGAGCCCGTCTTCCTCGGCACCGCCCTCACCCCTGGGAACCAGCGTTTTAGCACCAATGACTTCCCCGGCATGGCCGGCAAGTTGGTTCTCGAAATCCACAACTACGAGACCGACACCAACAGCTGCGATTCATTGAAGAACAACTTGTACAACAAGGGATTCCAGGCCATGCATCCCGAGGATAGGGAGACGGTGAACGTGTTTCCTGTCATGCTGACTGAATTTGGGTTTGCTATGGATGCGTCCAAGTACAGGCAGACGTATCCGCAGTGCCTGGCGACCTACTTGCCCCAGGAGAAGGCCGGCTTCTTTATTTGGGTCGTGAGCGGGAGTTACTACATTCGGGGAGGGAAGCAAGAGTTTGATGAGGCTTGGGGCTTGGTTACCAAGGATTGGAAGGAGTGGAGGCAGCCGGCATATATCAATGGGGCGTTCAAGCAGATGGTCGAGGGAGTGAAAGCGTATACTAAGTAGAAGGTAGTTGTCGAAGGCCAAATCTTTGCAGGTTTCTTCCAAGTTATGGTGAGGCCATTTGATATTCCCCGAGGATAGGATGAAATCCCCGTGCCAAGGAATGGAAATTAATACCTACAAGTTGATGAAGGTTAGCTTGATCGAGAATGAGTAGAAATTAGAAAGAAACAGAATTGTGAGGCAAATCGACGAGGAGTACAGCAAATGGGCCTAAAAGCTCGGTGCTGACGACCAGTCCGTATGGACAGCCGAAACCAGCTGCAAAGAAGTACTAGCACTGTGGGCTGGATAGGCCCACACACCCCGGTAACGCGAAAACACGCGCTGCAACGATAAAGACCAAACTTTTGGGTTGGGGTTTAGCAGCAGCGCTTCAAAGCTTCAAGCGAGCCGTTTTTCCTAATCTACCAATTCCCAAATTTGCTACTAGTCTTCCTCTGCGCAAGGAGGCGGAACGACATGCTGCCTGCAAATTCGTGCTTCTAAGCAGAAGAAGGTCGAGTTGCCAGAGTGGCGCCTGTCGCAGACATGTCACAAGTATGCCGCTTCTATCAGATGGGGACCTGCAAGTTCGGAGGTACGTCGCAACTTTGCTCCTTTTTGCACCTGTCAGTCGCCTTCTGAACTTGCCGCCCACCATTCGCGACGGTTTTTGAGAACAGATGGCATAAAGGCCTGCTGTGGACGTTATTGTTAACCTTTTTCGCCTGCGTTGCAGACTCTTGTAGGTTCGAACACCCGGGCGCCAGATCGCAGAATCGATTTTCGACTTTTGGATCAGGAGGAGGAGGAGGCGCAATGAACAACGGTACGTCTTACAGCGGAGGAAGCTTGCTAATTTCGGTAGCTAAAGTGTAATGAGTAGCAGTACCCCCATACCAGCTTTCGAGAGAGGCCATCGAGAAGGATCTCGGTGCCGAGGCCCCGCAATGGATTCTTTCTGCATATGGACCTGGACGGGACGCACCGGAGCAGCTTTTTGGGGGGTATCCGCGAGAACAAAGCACGGATGAGATACGATGGTTTTACGAGAAGATGAAGGGAGAGGGAAAGGAGCAGCAAGCAGTATGTACACTCTATTTCGTCATTTGCTTTCGTCCCGAATGCGGCTGCTAATATGTTTGTCTAGCTCAGCGACATACAGGCTCTCTATGAGAATGCTAAGCAGCAGATGCAAACCACACTCCGGAATCTCGACCAAGCGACCAGGTTTATCGTCGAAGGCGCGAACAAGCATCCGAATCGAAACGATGTGCTAAGCCAGTCGAACCCTCCGAGTGGGACGACTGGGGAGTTTGCCGTTAGCAAAAGGGGACTGGGACAATCCGGCAGCTCCTCGCCTTTTGGAGGATCAACAACATCCGCCTTTGGGTCTGGGGGCTCTTCGACTCCGTTTGCATCTTCGAGTCCTGGGTCAGCATTTGGCCAACCTAGTGGTATGGGGGCCAAGCCAAGTCCATTTGGTGGCGGCTCAGCCTTTGGGCAGCCTTCGTCGATGGGGTCGACGTCTGCGTTTGGCCAGCCTAGCGCCATGGGAGCGAAGTCGAGTCCGTTTGGAGGCGGATCGGCTTTTGGGCAGGCGAGCCAGACGGGTGGAAGTGCTTTTGGTCAAGCATCATCCATGGGTAACACGGGTGGAAGTGCTTTTGGACAAACGGCGTCGATGGGAGCCAAGCCGAGCCCATTTGGATCATCAGCCTTTGGCCAGCCATCGCAGCCTTCGCAGCCGAGCACAGGGGGGGGTGCTTTTGGCCAGCCGTCGCAGCCGAGCACGGGAGGTGGTGCTTTTGGCCAACCGTCGCAGATGGGGTCGACTGGGTCGGGGTTTGGTCAGCCTAGTACCATGGGGGCAAAGCCCAGTCCTTTTGGATCGGCAACGGGAGGCACAGGGTCTGGGTTCTCTGCCTTTTCCAACAATGCAGGAAGCAGTCCATTCGGGCAAGCAAGTCAGAACCAGAGTCAGAACCAGAACCAGAACCAGAACCAGAGCCAGAGTACCGCGATGGGCGGGACACAGAATACCACGTCGCCATTTGGGCAGAAAGCAAGTCCCTTTGGCGCGCCCTCTCAACAGGCCACTCCAAGCCCATTTGGGCAGCCTTCCCAGCCAGCTACCTCGAGTCCTTTTGGACAACCGTCACAGCCTGCAGCTTCGAATCTGTTTTCATCGACGCCAAGCCAAGGGTCGAGCGCGCCTAATCCTTTTAGCTCAGGACAGACCACCGGGTTCGGGGCCGGCAACGCGGACAAGCCGAACCCCTTTGGCCAGCCTGGTCCGTTCAGCCAGCCTTCCCAGTCGTCATCATCGCCATTTGGACAGCCCAGCCAGCAAACGAGCCAGCCAGCGGCAAGTAATCCATTTGCACAACCCTCGGCCCAGCAGACCTTGCCGTCTGGCCCTGCTGACGGCTTCGGCGAACCCTATCCGCCTGGAAGTACCAAGGCGCATCCACCTCTCAGCAGCTACTCCAGCGGTGGGCAGTGGAAGGGCAACAGGGTATTTGCGAAAGGGGACGAGGGGCTGGGGTATATGAACGGCTCAGGCAAGTGGGTGCGTATCTGGTTTCCGAGAGGCGCTCCAAACTACTACAAGGAGACGGAGCTGCCGGATGACAAGTACGATGCCGGCATGTTGAGGATGTGGGAGGCGTTTGAGAAGACGGGCATGTTTGAGGCGGGGCTGGTGCCAGAGCTGCCGCCGAAGAGGATACACTGCAGTTGGGATATCTAAGACACTATCTTGTCAACCGAGGGTTCGCCACGGAATTCTTGGGCCGGTGAAAAATTAGTGATGAGAATGCCGAGTTTCAGCTGGGAAGTGGAAACATGTACTCGTAGTTACGCATAGCCTCGGTGTTGGATGGTTAGATCGCATTTTGTACTCGACAATCTAGTTGCCTTGTAGGGCAAATCAAGATTTCTTTCTTTTCCCCTTTCCTCCCCACTTTCCCCTTCACCTTTCACTTTTTCTTCATTCGTTCCCACTGTCTTTCTCTCTCCTTTCTTCGTTTGGCCGTTTCCTTTTGGGGTTTGATGTCTCTGCCTTGAGAAGCGCAAATCAGAGGCATTAGGAGGTACGTAGTATCTTGCAAGATCGCAGTCACACGTTTCAAGGCACAATACACAGAAGATGGGCTTTACATCCGTTTTATTAACCGCTCTACCATTGTTGTGCTCTTGTGACATCTGCCACATGCTAAGACATCATCCTCCATCCTGGATAGGCCATTCTTCCCAGCCTATTCCTCCGTAGACCGTGTCTAAGCAGCAATCGTAACCTCAACCTCCACGCCCGCCTCGATGTTCACAATAATCTGCTTGACAATCTCAGTCGGGGCGTTGAGGTCGATGAGCCGCTTGTGGATGCGCAGCTCGTAGCAATCCCACGTCTTGGAACCCTCACCACAAGGGGTCTTTCGCGTGGTGATCTTGAGAGTCTTGGTGGGGAGGCGGACGGGGCCGCGGACGCGGAGGTCCTTGCTCTTGGCGCGGTCGATGAGCTCAGTGCAGACCTTTTCGAGGGACTGGACCTTGCGGGAGGAGAGGGTTATGCGGATCTTGTGGACTTTCTGTTGGTATGATTTCCAGTCAGCAAACGAACTCGGGAGGCAAACGAGGGGGTTCAAGCAGCAGGGGAGGTTTCTTAGAAGCGACAATATAATGAGAAACGGTGGGAAAACGTACGGGAGCGTCGCCATAGTCCTTCTCGCCCTTTTGGTACGACATTTTGGTTGTTTAGAATGTCCTTCACGACTCGAACGTAGCTGGATTGGGTTGATTCTGCGGGAGATGGTTAGTAGGTTTTCCAGCAGGAATGGCTTGAGGCTGAAGAGAGTTCTATAGAGGCAGATACTTACGGGATCCGAGGCTATCGTTGCGGCAAAGTGATGAAGGCCCAAGTTTGTTTCAGTCGTAGATTGCTTGGTTTGCAGATTGCAGAAGAGGTTCGCGATTGAAATTCACAAGGGTCACTTTCGTGGGGTCAGGGCTTGGTGGAAATCTTGGCAAATTGGTGGTCTGTGCACGACTCATCGACCCCACCTCGATTTCGCTCCCAGCTGCGGCATATGGTGACGGCCGCATTGGCGCCTCAGTCGATGAATCATCCGGCGAGGATGCCTGGCCTAAGCAAGGTCGGAGGAATGATACAAAATGGAGGAAATGGTAGGCTGATTGATTTTCTCGCTTTCGGATATTCGTACGCTCACTTGAGTACTTTTCTTGAGAAAACAGTCCATTGCAAGCTGTGGTCATGGCGCCGCTCCCAGAATTCATCCCTTTCCTTGCTGGAGGAATGACAGGCGACATCCCTAGGGACGAATATGAGGCATGCCTGGATCTCTGGCGGAACCTCGGCCATGCATACCTCTCATTACCCGAAGCCGATCTTCAGAAGCAGCTGGCGAAGGATCAATCATCGGTTGAGTTTTTGAGGACGTTCATGGAAGAGATGGCCCAGCATGGCTGTACCGCGACGTTGGGGACCTCCCGGAGAGCAAAGGATTTGATGGAGATGAATTTTCGGTTATCAACAAGGCTACTCAAGGTGCCTTCTTCGGCATTGGGTGAGTGGCGATTTTTGTCAGATTTTGCACGGGTGTACAAGTTCAGGAGCAGTCGAGTGCAGGATGTACTTGAGGCAACGGCGGGGAGCCAAACTTTTGAATCGTCGCTATTGGGGCTGAAAAGGAGTCTTACTCATGACCTCGAGGCCGGTATAAATGGGGATCTCAAAGAGGTTGAGGCTACACTCAGGAGGGTCAATTGGATGTTTGACGCGAGCCCTGCTGCCGCTGCTTTCTTTCTGGCCGGGAGCGACTTTCTTGATGGACTTGTTACTTGCTACAGGGTGATGAACCCACCGCTACGGAAAGCTATTGTCACGACTACGTATCTTTGCCTGGTCGGGTTGACAAAAGGCCATACCCCCAACTTCTCGATGCTTTCGGATCAGCTCTATGCTCTCAAAGAGGCGGCGGATGCACACAAGGCGGGACCCCTGAACGCCAATGATAGTCTCGTTCCCGAACTAGTCACTTCGACTCCGCTTTTGAAGACGGCGCTAAGCCGAGCGGAGGAGGTCGGGGCGGCGACGGCAGCGATTAAGACGAGGATCAAGGCGCTCGACGGGTATCGCAAGACGGGTAGAGTTGCTCCTCGGCTGAGAAAAGCGAAGAGGAAGGTGGACAAGGGGAAGGGAAAAGCGATGGCTTTGGATGGAGGAGTGGACGATCAAAAAATGGGCCAGATCAGTCAGGTCCAGGAACTCTTCCCCCACCTGGGATCTGCCTACATCAAGAGATTACTGGAGGAATATGAGGGACCGGAAGAAGCGACGGCGGCGCTATTGGAGGGCACTCTGCCAGAATATTTAGCGAACACCGACCAGTCTGAGGAGTTGTATGTTGGCCACCATATTGACTTTATGCCTGTTGCTAATAGACGCAGATCCCACGACGATATCTCTTTGCAGGCTGCCGCGTCAGAATTACCTACACGTCGAAATGTGTATGATGACGACGAACTCGATCAGCTGGTCGTCGATACCTCCAAGCTCCATTTCGGCAAACGATACCAAACCACCACGGCCGATCAGATGCTTTCAGACCGGTCTACCGCTCCAACCAAGACATCCATTTTATCTGCGCTCGCGGCGTTTGAAGAAGACGAAGACGAGCCGGATGATACATACGACCAGGCTGATGTAGGAGGGACCGTCGACATGACGGCTATGGATGACGAGGCGAATGCCTCAGTCGCGGATGTGGAGGAGAGTCTGTTTAAGGCGTACCTGGAAAACCCCTCGGTCTTCAACAGGGATGCGTCTACACGGAAAATGAATCAGAGAGAAAACATCAGGCGGGAGACGGGATGGAGCGATGAGCAGATTGAGGGGTGGAAGATTATGGTTGAGAAGAACCCGCAGATGAGGACGAGATTGGAGAATAAGTACGCGGTGGCGTCGGTGGTTCAGACTGAGATTCAATCGACAAGATGGAGGGCTGGGGATGAGGAGAGTGATGGACCATCGGGTTCTAGAGGACGAGGGGTGTATAGAGGAAGAGGTGGCGGGAGAGGGAGAGGTGGCGGTGGTGATGCTGGTGGTGATGTCGGTGGTCAGGGAGGGCAAAGCACAGAGCATGATAGAAGGAGAAAGGAGGCAAACAAGGGGAGTCGGGCGAATCATAACCGGAGGGATCAGAGGGCTAGGAAGATGGGGAGAGGGGGCTTTGCCGGTTAAGCTTGAGTTACCGAGACGCGAGCCCCCACAAAATACGGATCGTTCTTGACCGAGGATAGCGGCGCTTGTGGCCTGGGCAGTTGGCATATCTTTCAACCCCTATAGACTTGTTTCACCAAGCTAGCTACTAGAATCATCATGTTGTGACACTTGCCCA
>Ga0247774_1000895_pt1 | contig 15049 bp, 23 predicted proteins | sample UWRJL001104B6_FD_179933 | JGI IMG/M metagenome (GOLD analysis project Ga0247774, IMG submission 179933) | Plant litter microbial communities from Arlington Agricultural Research Station in Wisconsin, United States - UWRJ-L001-104B-6 | ecosystem: Environmental > Terrestrial > Plant litter >... | reverse complement strand
CCTGTTACCAGCCCCGGTCAGCTCCGTTTGTTTCCTCGACATCACGATGGTTTTAATGCCGGGTAACGAATGAATGAGAGAAAACTGACATTGCTCAACCCGGCCTGCCACGGAGCAGGAACCTCATACGTCCCATCGTCCAATAACTGGCCATATTTTCGATTAAACTGCGGGAAGGCATCTGCTTTCTGTCAATGCCACTGTCCAAAGTCATTCTTCTCCCCGTCTCGTGCGGATCAAACATGCACTCCCTCATCACTCTATCAATGTTTTCTCCTCCTTGGAAGCGAAGGAGACGAGAGAGGGTTGCACTGACAGAAATTATTGACCAAGCTAATGTCATAGCCCTCCATGGCAATGCACGTCGAAATCAACATGCTCCACGCAATCGCCTTGGGATAAAGCCGTATGCCCTGCAAGAGCGTCATCTTCCTCTCCTTGTCAGTCGCCGCCCTAGCGCCCCGAATGACCTCGCTTGCCGTCTTGAGGTTGTCAGCATACTTTGGAGGCTGCACAGCTGCCGGGGCGCTGGCAATTCCCGAGATGCCCTTCGACTCGAGGACAGGTTCAGGACATATTTCTTTCGAACCCTTCCCAGGCTCGTTGCCTGAAATCTGCTTGTCCGCCATTGTGATCTCTCGCTGAGGTCCCTCGAGGAGAGAAAGCGAAATCCAGCCCAATTACGGAAAATATTTGTGCTATAGACATCACACAATCATCTTTCCCGAGCTAACGAACCTCAAAGTCTACAATCTTTAGCTCCGGCGAGGATGGAACTAAATGATGGAGCGGAATGGACCTTATAGAGCGGCTTGACATCTGCCGCCGCCCAACAACGGGTCCTCATGGCAGTTAGAACGTTGCATACATGTGCGGATTGAAGTGGTGGTACCTATGCCCCAAACTCTTGCGGTCACGAGAGCCGGCAATTCGAAGCGGGGACGTTGGTTGGATCAGTGTGGAGTTGCACCAGCGGGGAGGTTTTATTTGTCAATGTCGTCATATTCCACCGGCCAGCATGGGTGGGCTCTGATCAACTACTACCGAGGTTCGCCACTAGGTAGGGGTTGGAAGGCCGAGAGCTGCTTCAAGATGGGATTTACACGCCACAGAAATGCAAGTCCTCGCATTCCACCGAGAAAATATCCGGTCCGCATGCAATCTACATGCAGACGGTTCCTCGTTGCCACGGAAGACTATTCAGGTTTCGATTGGTACGACAAAGCCTCGGATCACGGAAAATGACCCATCGCAGCTAGGACGATGTAAAGTAAAGCTGTACGAGATGAGACATTTTCTTTTAAGAACCATGCTGATTCGCGCGGCTCGTTGGTACATGAAGTCGGTCCAGGGGCATGAAGAATCGGGGCTAGGGTGGGAAAGAAATAGTAAAAGATAGAAATAAGCTATTCGGGCTACGCAACGAGAATTTTAAAGAGGCTAATAATCTACGAGAAAGAACTAGTAATATACCTCCAACCCGTCGTGCGCTTGCTCGTATTGTACAAATGGTATCTTGAAATTCTAGGCAGCCTCAACACCAGCCTGACTACCACCGGGAGTTTGCCAGTTGAATCCCGCGCGAACCCACAAAGCAGACAAATACAAACGCTTGCCCATCAGTCATACACCCTGCCTGAAACCAAATCCGGAGATTCCCTTGTCTCCTAGACCCCGCCTCCCATGAAAGCAGCGAGGTCGTCTTGCCCTAGCAACTGGCGCTCAAAGGCTTCGCATAGCTCGACAGCCGTCATATCGTTCTGCGGAGCGGGCTGCGATGCCTCGGGCTTCGGCCCGGAAGCAGAGCCGGGAGCCGGCGTTCCTTCGGCCGGCGGCGGAGTTCCCGTGGCCGGGGTAGAGACACCGGCCGATCCACCTCCGTTGATGGCGCTGAAGCCCGACTTTCGAGCCGGGACGGGCGGCTCGCTCTCACCGCGGATGCTGCCGCTCACCGAGTCGTTCTGATTGCCGCCGCCGGTCGTGTCCATCTCGTCGCCGGCGCCCTGATTCGATCCGGCCTCATCCTTGACCGACGGACTACCACCCATGTGAGCCGACCCGGGGGCCGTCACCGCGTTGCCGTCGTTGTTGAGGACTCGCTGCATAACACTCAGATGATGGTACCACATGCCAATCAATGGCCACACTTCAAGGCTGCCCTGCATGAAGTGGAGACCCTCCCGCACGATGCTGGCGGCCGTCTCGACCGAGTTCGGCGGCGTCAATCCCTTCATTGATATGTAGGCCGTGGTGGAGCTCGACGTAAAGGCGGCGAAGAGCATGAAGATGGGGTAGCTGACCAGAGACTCCTTGTCCGAGCCAGCATTCAGGGCCGTCAAGAGAGACATGGCGCTGTGGCAGGACGACATGAGTCGATCGACAATCTCGTGGCAATGAGGCGACGTTCGCCACAAGTCGACGTTGACGTTGGGTGAGGCAATCGACTGGAGGAGGCGGCGGCGGTAGACAAAAATGGTTGCGCAGTGGAGTAGGCAGTGAAGGAAGGCGTAAGTTAGTCCCGACCCCATGGTGATGTGGAGCTGGATCTGACCCGTCTTCTCGACATACTGTAGCGGAAGATTCGACCTCAGGGTATCGATTATGTTGATGAGATCTGCGCACGAACTCTCGTTAAATGTCTCGATGGAAGAGGTGACGAGCATCTGCACCACCTCCCGCCAGGTCGACGTAGCCAGGACGATGTGGCCAAATTCTCCCACCTCGCCTAACTGTGCACCGTCCGGCATGCCGCTCGGCGGCCGGTGGAGGAGCGTCTCGACGAAGGTAGAGTTCCCAAAAGCAAAGTTGATGTCGTTGCACGGGAGTGCCACGCCAGCATAGTCGGACGTCGTTAGCGCCGGGTATCGTCCGGGTGTCGAGGTGAGAAAGCAATCGAGGACGAAGATGAGCCACAGCGTTCGTCGGAATGACTCTTCCTTCAAAAACCTGTTATCGTCGGGTTGGAGATTGCCATGGATGATGCGATGCATCTGCAACATGCGAGTGGCAAGGCCGAGGTAGGCATAAGCCCGAACCGCATTTTTAGAGCCCCATTCGTGTATAACGAGAAGGCAGAGAGCCTGAATATCGGGCAGCTGCGGCGCGTCCAGGGCTTCCAGAATCCTGGCCATGGCCTTACCGGCGAAGTGCTCAGCCGCCGCGGCGCCGCCACCATTTGCACCATAGCGACGAATCAAATTAGGTGAGGTCCTGCAATTGTAAGTAAAGGCGCGGAAGATGTAAGAGGGAGGAAACAGGTGGACGTGAAGGACCTCTCGGGGGAGGGTTGAGGAAGGAACGGAACAAATCAAGTCAAAAGAATGAAAGGGGAAAGAAGCCTTACCGAGCAGCACAGCACAATAGTGCGTAAATAATAGACACATCCAGCGTGCCGTTCTTGAGTTGGGTAACAAACGACGGCCGGTGGAAGGCAACACAAGCTGGGAACGACTTGGAAATGATGCGTTCGCACTCTTGTATCAAATCCGGCGTAATCCTAGTGTCCATCGTTAGAAGGTTGGGTTCGGCACAGGGACAGAGTGGAGAATTAGAAATAAAATGCGAAAGAGGCGAGCGGTAGAGACATCCAAATGAAGGTGGTGGCGGAGGAGGAAAGCTTACTTGTCCGGATTGTTGGAAGCTCCCCGCGACGGCGCAGAGCCAGGCAGCGCGACGCGACCATCGCTGGAACCGGCGCCTGGCAGACTATCTCGGGCAGGGCGATGGGCGGGCCCATGTCGAGCAGGCGTTTGCCCGTGGATATGTGCGTTGGACTCCGACGGGAGATAGCACTCGTGCATACCCTTTGCGCAGTTCCGGCAGGGTGCCCGACCGTTTTCGTACACGCACTTTGTCTTGCCCTTCCGGCAGCGGACGCAGGCACCGCCGGCCCTCAAAGCTGTTTGGCGCATCGCACCGCTGGTCGATGATGATGATGCCATGGCGAAAGAACAAAAGCCGCAAAACTATGCGGAGATATATGGGCGGATATGGATGGGGGAGAAGAGAAGAGGGAAGCGAGTGCCGTGGGAGAAATATGGCACCTGGGCGTGCGAAGGAAAATGAAAGAGTCTGAAACAGCGACGGGGTTTTTTGTGGAGGGCGGTCGGTCGCTGTGTGCCGTCCGCAGTTTTTGCTTCGGCCGGCCGAGGAAAGTTGCCGGAAGAAGTGGGCCAGTGGAGCAGTGACTGGCGACGTTGGCAATTTCAGGGCCTGGTCGCTGCCTCGGCTAGTCACCTGAAGACCGGCGAGTGCAACACAGTTTTAAGGGCAACCGCCGAGGACAAAGTTTGCAGCCGTTGGAGGCGCCGGCGTCAAAGGCGACTGCGCAACAACGTGATGGCGACTGTCTTGAAGGCCGGTTTGCGACCACGCGGATGACAGCAAGGATAGCCAGATGCCAGCGTCGACAGGATAGTCCGAATACAGCGACGAAGAATTGATATCGCGTCAGAGACGCAAAATTGCTGGGCGACTCAAAGTGATTCAGGCACCGAATTTCCTCGGACGCCAAGTGGCAACCTGTCCGAGTGATGACGCAATCGTCTGACGAGTAGAAAATTGGTCGGTTGACAGTCCGTCGCAGGCGGTGGTTCGGTGCGGTGACGGAGAACAATTCTCGGGGGAAGTTGAAGGAGGGAGAGAAAATGGGACGAGGTTTGGGGGAAGAAGGGAGATGAGGGCAGGTTTTGCCCGGCGAGGAAAGCGGCCAGGCGGGCGAAAAGGGTTTGGGTGGAGCGGGCGACACGGCCTGGCGGGACGGCACCAAGGAGTCCCAAGGACGGAGCAAGTGCAAGTGGGTGGTCACCGTGGTCTGTGGGTACCAGGCAGGCGGTCCCACCACCCATTTGCTTTCGGACTTTTTCGTTGTAGAACCCCAACCGCGATGTAATTGTGCCGCAAAAATTCGGATTTTGAGGTCTTTGGATTTTCGATGCGATGGAGAGGTTGTGGTGCGAATGGTGGATGGAATGCTAGTCGCACCGGATGCACTTTCTGGGAGACTTCCAGGTCCCTGTCGATGGAAAGACCCGAAGCTTGGAGGGCAGGAACGAAAGGTACAGGTAATCAAAAAATGAAGGTCACTTCCTCCCAATGTACCCGGACGGATCGGATGCCAATGCCGGAGGTCAGGGCCAGCGCGTCAGAAATGTCGCGGAGACCACCTTGCTCAACCTCGATACCGAGCACAGGGCAGCACCCACGCGGCGTAATCCGTAACAACCGTTGGAAGCAAGCGAATAGGCGCCGGTTTCCATCCGTTTCTGGCGGGATGGAACTTGGTTAATCGCGCATGTCGTGTCAACGAGTCTTTCTTGTAGTTGGGGCGATGCTTCAACAGGGTGAGGCGAAGCCACTAGGAGCCACCAGCCCCGACAATCCGACCATGGAAGATACGGGCGGTTCGCGCTTGCCACTGGCCCATTGTAGCTGGAGACCGAACCATCTTGTGGGAGTACCTGCCGCGACATAAGCCTAGGCTCCGACACGGGAAAAAAGTACACGTCCGTCCCGAGTAAGATGATCGTGCCTCAGGCCGCCTCCACTCCGGGTACAGCCAGCCGCCCACAGTCAAAATACCCAGAAGAAAAGAGACAAGCCGTATTTGCGTTTGGCCATCGCCGTGCGTCGTTCAACTATCAAAACACGCTTCGCATGGATACGAATAAAGCCTTCTCCCATCTCGCAACCGACTCGCCTGAATTGTCTCGATCTCGATTTTACCTCCACAAGTTGTGCGTCGACTTGGCATGGCTCGGTCGCGGGCTACGCCGTTCCGCACGGTGCAATGTACTCGGACCCCCGTCCCGAGTCCAGCCACAAATTTTCATAGATTTTGCAGCCCAGAGTCCGACGCGCCGAATCCTGCGTGTTGCGCTGCGCCAGCGTTCGCCGTGCTGGACCAGGCGGCGCACGAGCGTTGTGGCTGGACATGATTATTACTTTCGTCGCAGGCAGGCTCTCAAGCTCTTTGCCACTCCGTTCGTGCTCCAGAGCGCTTCGAAACCCAGCGAGAGTCGGTCCGGCCTGACCATTTCCCTTCATTTCTCCCACGAATGCATGCCGGGGAAGCACAAGGTCAGACCAGCGTACCTGCGGAAGATTTCTCAGATCTTGCGCCCCCATCCTCCACCATCCTCCACCCTCCGTCAAACAGGGCCACTCGGGCGGGCTTTCAGCCGCCCAGCTCCTGCTCCGGAACTAGACCTATCAATTACCCAGCACTGTTTTCCTCCAGGCGCCCAGATCCCATGCCACCACCACCATCACAACCACCACCACCACCCTCCTCCTGATCGGCACGGCGAACGACATCCCAGACCCACCGTCGTGCTACCCGAAGCGCAGGGACGGAACACGGAACGGGCAAACGTCGTCCGCTTCGATTGTGTCTCTGGTCCAGTAGGCTTACTTCCATAAGCCACAGCTCCGACTGGGCACACAAATCCTCCGCTCGTGCCAATAATTCACTGAAGTCATTTCGTCCAAAGGAGACGCGCCAGCACCCACGAATCCCCACGTCGTGGTGTGCACCACTGCGAATCGCCGAATACGGCACGAGACCTCCAGGCAGACTACGGGGTTGCTTCGGTGAAGAAGCCCTGCACAACCGACACAGAATATCCAAAGTCGCTTTGCTTTTATTCCCTGCAGGTCAATTTACGAACAATTCCACTTCTGAAGCGCCGAGGATTTTTTCGCTCAAAGCCTTTCGCGCCGCGCGAAGCTGCACACCTTTTCGTTCCTACTGTTGCAGAGATCGCCGCCGGCCGGATTCTCCTGCTCGGGATCGAAAGGATCCCGACTAAGGGATGCCTGAAGCCGTCCCGGCTTAATAGAACAATTCCATAGCTTCTGGAAGGACATCTCCTGGAAGAGACCCATCATCAATGCCTGGATGGTGATTCGAGACGAGTAGTGCCCATGTCGTGCTTTATCTCTCGGTTTCTTGCACTGCTTTGCCGTTCGGCTCCGCAACCGCCCAGATTTGCGACCTAGTGAGACCGGCGAATATTGCGGCCTTCCACGAGTCGAGTCGGGTCCCAAGTCCAGGCCATCCACCAGGTACTCCGCCCGGCAGCAGCTTCCCGTTGGCCGACACGCTTCGAGACATTAGACAGATTACTTGGCTCTGGTGACAAGCGGTATCGTCTTCGGCGCTACCTTCCTGCCGTAGGCTAAATCAACCCCCAATATTTGCTAGCAGCGTTAGCGCGTGCCCCTTTGTTCGCTGGCTCGCAGCAGGAAATCTCCTGCCACGCCGGAACATCGGCGGCAATGTGTAGAGGATCCCGTTGCATCAGCAGCAGTATCCGAGCCATACGCGAAGCTGCTCCGGCCGAGGCAGAATGTTCCCCGCTTTATCCATTCCAGACAGAGCACTACACGCACGTTTTTGCTCTGGCTAAGGTAGTGTCGCGTCGAAGGGACAGAGTCCGCTTGTAGCAAGACGGCCCACAACCCTAGATTTAGGTTAGGGTTCGCGAGACCGCGTGCCCGGCCGGCTAGACCAAGCGACGCTAGAACTGCTACAAGCGTTCGTCAACGCTTCTCTTGCTGATCGTCTCGGGGTTTCGCGCGTGTGACATTGGAGTGGACCGCTGGTAAACTTCTCTTCCGACATCACCATCGAAGAGCGACCTTTTCATCCATTTTGTCCGACAGTGAGGCTGTTGGAGGTCTCCCAATATCAGCAGGTGGCAGACAATTGTCACCGTGACCCCGACATCCCGGATTTAGGTGCGTCCGGCTCGCCCGCACCATCGGCGCATGATGTTGCAATGTCAAGTCTCGCCGACTGAATCGCCGACGATGCCGTTCCAAACGGTTTTGACGACATTTTGCAGGCGCCTTCAGTTTGCCGAAGTGGCCGTTCCAACTGGCTCGTCCAATGTTGCTCTGTCCTCCGTGTTTGCCGAGCGGCTCCATATTTTTCGTTTTTATTACCGGGGCTGGCAGAACATGCGCTGCCGTTATGCGGGCCAGCCACCGGCTCAGGCAGCTCCTGCAGCAATCTTCCGTGTTGCAGGTCAAGAAACCGGGCGTACGGAGGAAATACCGGATGAATCATTCCATACGCCGTACAGAGGTAAATTTTCGACAGTTTTCACGTCGATATCCGGTACCTCATTTGCAAAGCAAGAAGTCGGTGCTGACAACAGTGGCTCCAGTCTGAAAATCTGACATGAGAGGCTCGGACGTGGAGCCAGTTCCAGCAAGGTCTCCCTGTATGCCTGCCGGGCTACCAACATGTTAGTCCACTCCTCTACTGTATTTGGCCCAAGAATGCAGAATATCGGGCTGCCGGCCGCGGAGTGGTTCGAGCGATCCCATCCTCCCATTCCTTCGTGCACCGTTGGGACTTTGGAATGTGCAAGCCCCGTCTCAGTATGACAACCCCCACGACCCAACACGCCAATAAGAAGTAATCAGTTTCGATTTGTCCTGCTTGGCGATGTCGTGATCCCCCAACGGCTCAGCGCACGACGATTTACCCCACCATGCAAGATGCAGGCGACTTTCGTCGTGCAAGAGAGCAACTCGTTGGAATTGCGGCGGGCCGGCAAACCTTCCGACTCCATGAGGCGCATGTAGGGTCGGGGCTTGATCGGAAGGACGGAATCAGTGGCCGGGAATGAATGTCCATCGCAGGAGTTCGTCGCCACCAAATTCAACGAGATAAAACAGATATCAGATTTTAATCACCGCACCCATGGCAACCGGAATCCTTAGGATTCAAGACAACAAGGTGGTTGACGAGAATGGGACGGTGGTGATCCTCCGCGGCGCCGGTCTCGGCGGCTGGATGAACATGGAGAATTTCATCACGGGATACCCGGGGCATGAGCAGCAGCATCGGGCATCGATGGAAAGGGTACTCGGCAAAGACAAGGCGGAGTTTTTCTTTGATAAGTTCTTGGAATGTTTGTGAAAATCGATCGGAACGGGTGGTAATTTTCTTTGTTCCTGACAAACTGCTGTGAAACCAGACTTCTTTGCAGAAGCCGACGCCAAGTTCTTTGCCTCACTAGGCTTGAACTGCATCCGTATTCCTTTCAACTACCGGCATTTTGAGGATGATATGAATCCAAGAGTTTTGAAAGAGAGTGGGTTCAAACATTTGGATCGTGTAATCGACTTGGTATGTTTCCCGCTCGTTTCAGCGGCTTTAGAGGTGTCCGAAGGCACTTACGCCATTCTCTCTCATCTTTCTGCCTGTTACTTCATGTTGTACTTCCTCATCCCGTTTCATTTCTTCTGCTTTCTTTTCCCCTCTCTTTCTTTCCCTTCCCCTTTCTGTCTTCCTCCTTAACAAGGAATAGTGCGCCAAACACCAAATCTACACCATTCTCGACCTCCACGCCCTCCCCGGGGGTCAGAACCCCGGCTGGCACTCCGACAACGTCACCGCCCACGCCGCCTTCTTCGAACACAAGGACTTCCAGGACAGGGTCGTTTGGCTTTGGACCGAACTTGCGAAACACTTTGTCGGGAACCCTTGGGTAGCAGGATACAACTTTATCAATGAGCCATGCGATCCGGAGCATGTGCGGCTCCCCAGGTTCTACGACCGGCTTGGGGAGGCTGTCCGCGAGGTAGACCGGGACCACATATTTTGGCTGGACGGCAACACTTTCGCGATCGAATGGAAGGGCTTTGACCGTGTCATACCGAATGCTGCTTATTCGATACACGACTACAGCGTCCTAGGACTCGCCATGGCCCCTGAGCGCTTCAAGGGCACACCGAAGCAGGTGGAAAATCTGGAGAAGCAATTCCTGCGCAAAAGCTCGTTCCAGAGGGAGCGCGGCGCGCCAATCTGGAACGGCGAGTTCGGCCCCGTCTACGAAGATCCGACCGTGAACCCCAGCGCCGACGAAATCAACGCGGAGCGTTACGCCCTCCTGGGGGCCCAGCTCAAAATCTACGACAAGTATTCCATTCCGTGGTCCATATGGCTGTACAAGGACATCGGGTTTCAGGGCATGGTGTACGCTTCGCCCGACTCCCGCTACATGCGGACCATCGCGTCGTTCGTCGCCAAAAAGCGGCGCTTGAATCTTGACGCATGGGGTCGCTACCCGTCCCCTGAATTGGAGGCCGCTCTACGGCCGCTAATTGAATGGATTGACCAGAATGCCCCTGAAGCGACAAATACCTACCCGACGACGTGGAACACGGAGAAGCACATCAGTAGGGCGGCGATCCAAACTTTCGTGGCGGGGAGCTTTAGCGATGAATTCGCGCTGCTTTTCGAGGGCATGGACTACGACGACTTGGAGGAATGTGCAAAGAGTTTTTCCTTTGAAAGTTGTGTCCAAAGGGAGGGCTTGAACCGCATAATGAGCGAGCATGCGAATGTTGCCGGGGTCAACGTCTAGGAAGAGATTTTGAAGCTGGCTTCGGGAGAACAAGGCATAGATGACTTGCAATATCTGCGAGCTAGTCGTCCCGGAAGACAAAGCAACAAATGCTTTGCTTTCTTCCATTTTATCATTCCTCCTATTCATGTTGCCAGTGAAAAGGTTGCGCTTCCTTCCCAACTACCTTGTTGAACTCCAGAAACACTCGTCAACGCATATCTATCAATTTGAATCGAAGAATCCTGAGCCGTGGCTAATCTCGGAGGTTGATGAAGGAAGCGGTCGGTTTCGTTGGAGAATGGATAGGGGCTGAGACGCCCATCAGGAGGTGGTATATGAGATGTACAGGGATGGCCGGGGACACGAGTGTGGTGTTGACCTTGGTTTTTTCTGTTTCCAAGAGAGCATCAGAGAGAGCCATACATACCTACTTGAAATTTAGAATGCTATCCCCTTTGCCTCTAAGAGCGTCGCAATGCTAATTCCATGGTGGATAGCCCCCAAAAAAGGACCTATAGCAACGGCTGGTTTTAATGCTCGCCTAGGCGTGAAATGCGCACGAAAAAGAAGGAAAAAACTGGGATTTTGCATGAGGTAGTTCTGTTCGTATTAGAATCGGTTGTGACGGGACTTGGGCATGGATAATTCCTATTAGAAAATGAAGATAAGCTCACCCTGTATCTCAAGTGAAGAGCCAATAGTAGAATTCAGAAGCATGCCAGATGAACGCTCCAGACTCGCACGTGACCATGTCATCGTCTGCCATCAAGAAGACCTCTTTCCTCCCGGGGTTTGAACCGCCTTACTCAGACTTCTCTTCACTGCCGTCTTTGTCCTCGCTGGCAGCAGCCTCAGGAGGGAAGAAGATGCTACTCAAGGTTAGCTCGGATCCTACCAGCATCTAACGAGAGCAAGGAAAGAAAGGCAGAAGAGAGGAGGGAAGAAAGGAGAGAAGAGAGGAAGGAAGAGAAAGGCTCAAAAAAGAAATGGATAACGTACGGCAACGTCTCACCGTACGCTCTCACATCCTTCATCTCAAACGTCACAAACACCACCCTCTCGATCTGCTTGCACTCCTCTTTCTCCAGCTCTTCCCTCACAACTCGACACGCGACCTCAGCTGCCTCGCCAGACGGATACCCATACACGCCAGTCGAAATGGCACTAAACCCCACGCTTTTGAGTCCGTTCTCGGCGCAAATCTTCATCGATTTGCGATAGCACCCCTCCAACAAGGCCGGAGCCTGATCCTCGTCTTGCCAGTAGACTGGGCCGACCGCATGGATGACCTTCTTGGCCGGCAACTCGTAGCCCTCGGTAATCTTGGCGTCGCCCGTAGCGCAACCGTTGAGGGTCTTGCACTCTCGGAACAGATCTGGACCAGCGGCGCGGTGGATCGCACCGTCGACGCCGCCTCCGCCCAGGAGAGACTGGTTTGCGGCGTTGACAATGGCGTCGAGCTGCAGCTTGGTGATGTCACCGCGGTAGACAGAGACGCGGTCGTTGATACCCTTCGAGGGCGACGCGGACCGTTTAGCTGCGGAGATAGGCGCGAGTTTGCCGGTGGCGTAGAGGGTTGAGACGGTGGGGATTTCGCTGAGGGCGACCATTTTTGCGACTCTTTTGAACATGCGGTGATGAAAAGATTACCAGCAAATGTCAATATTTTGGGGGGAAGCAGGCAAGGCTGGGTTGTCGGTGGATGATCGAGGTGACCTGTCTGAGCTTGCGAGCCGCGATGTGAGTTTCTAGTGTTGAACAAAACGCTATCTCGATGGGAATTCAAGAAAGAAAGTTTTAATTTCCTCTTGTTCGAAAGAACGGCGGCATATATGTCAGGTAAGTTACAGCGTTGGGGTTTGGAATAGGCAGTTGAGGTGAAGCAGTCGTTTCGCCGCCCCGCATTCGTTGGATTTGATTTCACGAGAAAGAAGAGGGGCAATCGGTGCCTACAGGTTTTCCAATTGCATCATCGACTCGCGTCACAGAGCAAGCAGCACTACAAGTATAAGATGGAAATCTGTCAACTCTAAGGTCCTTCACATTGAGATCGGGATTGAGATTCCTTCTACCAGACTTGATTCTGTTTTACCCTTCCTCAGCCTGTGGCATTGGTCGTCCCTCTCAGTTCAATCAATATACGGCGAGTCAAACTTCCGCGTCCAAGCCCAATCCAGCCCCGCGAAGACATGCCCCGCCAAAACTGCTTCAATACCTTTGACCTCAATTTTCGTGCCCCACCATCGTTTCCGAATCTGCGCCCACGCGACTTTGACTCATACTGGTCCACTTCTCCGCCTTGTCGATTACTCTGTCTCTGACAATCCTTCTCGCGACTTTTCCGCAACCATCACTCGAGTTTGACCAATTTCTTTTTTTCCCCCGATCAATTCCAAGCAGACACCATGGCCGAACTTGCAGCACCAACCGCAAAGCTCCAGCTGGACGAGGAGACGGGCGAGATGGTGTCTAAAGGCGAGCTCAAGAAGCGCCTGGCAAAACGAGCGAAGAAGGCGGCCAACGCAAACAAACCCAAACCTCCCCCGAAGGAGCCCAAGCAGGTCGCTGCACCGGCCGAAGAGGACAAACCCATCGACCCGGATGCCATGTTCAAGACCGGCTTCCTGGATTCCGTGTTCAAGGAACGGCCCATGAAGCCGGTTTTCACACGGTTCCCACCTGAGCCCAATGGCTACCTCCACATCGGCCATGCCAAAGCCATTGCAGTCAACTTCGGCTTTGCGCGGCACCACGGCGGCGAGTGCTACCTCCGATATGACGACACGAACCCGGAGAAGGAGGAGGAAGAGTACTTTACGGCCATTGAGAATATTGTGCGGTGGCTGGGCTTTAGTCCATATAAAACTACCTATTCGAGTGACAACTTCCAGAAGCTTTATGACCTGGCCGAGAAACTTATCGGTCTCGAGAAGGCATATGTTTGCCATTGCGATGGTTTGTAATGTCGGCCCTGCCTGTTAATGCCCGCTGCTAACGACGTTTCTTCAGATGCCGAGATCAAAGCCCAAAGGGGAGGCGAAGAACACGGCCCGCGATTCCGATGCACCCACGCCGAGCAGTCGATCGAAGAGAACCTCAAAAAGTTTCGAGATATGCGCGATGGCGTGTACAAGCCTCGCGAGGCATTCCTCCGAATGAAACAAGATATTACGGACGGCAACCCCCAGATGTGGGATCTAGCTGCCTACCGCATCAAGACGGACAGCCCACACCACCGGACGGGCTGGGACTGGAAGATATACCCTACGTACGACTTCACCCACTGTCTCTGTGATAGCTTGGAGAATATTACACACTCGCTCTGCACCGTCGAATTTATCCAGAGCAGGGTGTCATACGAGTGGCTCAATAAGACATTGGGCGTCTACGAGCCCATGCAGAGGGAGTATGGACGGTTGAACCTTACGGGCACGGTCCTGTCGAAGCGCAAGATTCAGAAGCTGGTAGACAGTGGCATTGTGCGTGGCTGGGACGATCCCCGTCTCTACACCCTTATTGGCATTCGACGGCGTGGGGTCCCCCCTGGTGCCATTCTCGAGTTTGTCAACGAGCTGGGAGTCACTACCAGCATCACCACCATCCAGACCTTCAAGTTTGAGCAGTACGTCCGCCGCTACCTCGAGCGCACGGTGCCTCGGTTGAACATGGTCTTGGATCCGTTGCCGGTCGTCATCGAGGACGCTGAGGAAACTGACGTGGAGATACCATTCCACCCGAAGAATGCTGCTATGGGCTCGCACAAGGTTCGCTTCACGAAGACGGTCTACATTGAGCGCAGCGACTTCCGCGAGGTGGACAGCCCTGATTACTACCGCCTGGCGCCAGGCAAGACGGTCGGCCTGCTGAAGGCACCGTTCCCCATCAAGGCTACATCCTTCACCAAGGACGAGTCGGGCAAGGTTACGGAGGTACGTGCTGTGTCCGACAAGGAGACCAAGAAACCGAAGGCCTGGATCCAGTGGGTCGGCACCGAAGGCCACACGAAGCTCGAGGTTCGCATACACAACCAGCTCTTCAAATCGGAGAAGCCCGAGGATGTCGAGGGCGGGTTTTTAAGCGATGTGAACCCGGACAGCGAGGCCATATACCCTGACGCCATCGTTGAGAGCGGTTTTGCAGAGGTCCGGCGACGAGCACCTTGGCCCGAGGCGGCGGGCGAGAGTGAGCTTGGGAAGGGTGGCGTGGAGAGTGTGCGGTTCCAGGCCAACCGAATAGCCTACTTTGTGAGTTTCCATTGCTTTCACTACTCCCTAATGCATGCTAACTGTTTTAGGCTATGGATTCCGACAGCACCAACGACAAGATTGTTTTGAATCGTATCGTTTCTCTCAAGGAGGATTCGGGAAAGAGTTGAAAGGATTATCCATTGTCATATAGCAGCCTCGTTGTCTGGAGTTTTGATAGAGGATCTTTACCAAAGGGAGGTTGACGTCATCCAAATCCATTTCTGGTCTTTTCCCGAGAGATGAAGCACCCACTGTGAGTAGAATGTCCCTTGTCAGCTCCTCCCGTCATGTGAGCCTTGCCAGTAGAGTCGGAAATGTTTTAGCTGGCCCGTCCATCAAAATCAACCTTCGACTATATGTTCTCAGGCGAGTGCTTTGCAGCAACTGCTAGGCGACCTGTCTCGGCGGACCGTCCTCGCAAATATCGTCCGGTCCGAG
>Ga0247774_1000894_pt1 | contig 15054 bp, 8 predicted proteins | sample UWRJL001104B6_FD_179933 | JGI IMG/M metagenome (GOLD analysis project Ga0247774, IMG submission 179933) | Plant litter microbial communities from Arlington Agricultural Research Station in Wisconsin, United States - UWRJ-L001-104B-6 | ecosystem: Environmental > Terrestrial > Plant litter >... | reverse complement strand
GCATGAGTGACCTGATCGATGACGCGCTGCGACGGATACCACTCAAAATGACATCTTCTCAGAGGGTAATTCCGGGATTGTGGCCTCGTCTTACAAGTCCTCGCCTTCGAAAGAGGAAATCGAAGAGTTTTCCGGGAAAGCTTTCCAATGTTACCACGAAATTACTTCCAGTTGAATGGGGTAGTGATAACGGCCATGATGCTGATGACGACTCCGGCAACGATGGGGAGCCACTTGTGCAAGACATTTCAAGCACCAAGAACCAAGAAACACAAGGAAACATCGAAGATAAGCCTGAATACAAGATCATTAGCACTGGTGGGCAGCTGGTCCAAGTTCCGGTCGATTCCGAGGTATACCAATCAGCAGCGGGTATTCTAGATCCCAATTTCAGTCAAGCTCATGCTCCGCCCGTACCTGCCGCCCTTCGAGTCGAGGAGGTTATGGAGTCCCTGTCCGAGTCTGAACAGAATGAAGCCAAGAGTTTTCCAATAGATGAATTTCTAGACTATCTAACATCGGCGCAATCCACGACATATTCCACGGATATGGAAGGGACGACGGCTGGAGAGCTCAATTCTCCGATCACAATCAGCTCTCACCGCGACTCGCATATTTTTATCGCCCAGAGAGTGAATCTTGCTCTTTGCAGGGACGACGCAGTGTCGACAGCCCTAAGATTTTGCCTTGAGCGCGTTTCCGTCACTAGCACCGCTCAGGCATTTTGTGTTATCGAGCCGTGTACCGGACACCGAAGCCTTGGATGCCGGCATATCGTTCTGCAACTCGAGGACAGAGACGTAGTTCCGACAGGCCAGCTGCCGTGCAGCATCCAACTTGCTACGTTCCGCGTGGGAGAAACCTGCGCTAGTGCCCCGGACGACAACTCTACCTATCGGGCAGACAGCGTTGCGTCATTCTCCGGCAGATGCAGAAACCTGACCAGAGGCGTGTGCCGTCGTCATACCATCTTCGATGAGGACGGTCGCGCAGGGTGTGCATTGCCGGTTGAACTTTTCGCATCGCCCCAAATCACCACAGACGAATTCGACGCGGGAACCGAGCGAGCTTCTTCAGAAGCTGAAGTCAAGGTCGATGGGACTCATCATGACCCCGAGGAACAGCCCAACCACCATGATGGATTTCCACCAAATCCCAGCTCAGACGATGATATCAGTGCTTTCACCTTGCTAAAAACCATAGTTAGCAGCGATGACTTATACGAGCCTCCTTATCAGATTGGGTTCGACCAACTTATCCGGTTTTTGTCTCTCATCGACAAATATAGTCAGCACCTAGGAGACAAACCCCGTAACCAAGCCAAAGCCTGGGCGGCGCGGATGCGACCGTCAAAAACTGTTGACAGGAATGCTCTGCCATGGCTCTGGGTCATGTGGAAGCTGAGAATGGAACAAGAATTCAAGTCGCTCTCGTCGACCATCCAACGGGAAGCACGGGTGCCTATTTTACAATGGCAAACTGGTCCTGAGAATAAGCACGGCCTTCAGTTACCTGAGGCAATTCTCAGTATATACATCAAAGCGTCATATAACTAAAAACTTGTCGGCTAACTATCGGTGCAGATCAACTAGATGGGAAACGTCTGGATTCCTTATTGAGAGTCAGAGATAAAATGTCTTTTGAGATCGATAAGCACAGCCAAGACTTTGCCGGCGCCGCCGAAGATAGCACGATACCCGAGTTCCCACCGTGGTCCCTCGCGCGCAAGATGAGCTCCTCTCTTGCCTTTGGATATCTGAAATTGGAGAGCGATAGTTGCTTGAAGACACAGTATCGAAACCGAGATGCTAATGTTCTGGATTTCCTCGGGGTGAGTTTCGCTGATGTCAAGGAACACATCTCGTCAATGCAGGAACTAGGCGAGTGGAAGGTTTGCACGGTACCGATAGCGGACAGAATGCCTATGCCTATCGCAATTTTCTCTTCGTTGATTCCGATTGTTGGAGTGGGCCTGCATAACGAAGGCCTTCATGCAAAAGTCTGCTCTTCTTTTAAGGACGAGATTGGTAGGTTGATCAGAGAGATCGAAAGCGAAGGCTGGGGCATTGATTTGGATCAAATTGATTAGTGAGAGTTGAACATAATTGTTGCACCTGTTTACTCAGCTCTCCATTGTGATTGATTGATTGATACGTGGGGGACGTCCTCCCTACAAAGGCAAACCACGCCTCCCGAATGTCATCGACTAGCGGAGGTATCGTTACACAATTACAAGTCTGTTAATCCCAGCCTATAAAGTTCACGTGAGTTGAAGCCTGCACGGCTTTATTGTGTACCTAGGACCGAGGTCTAATAGAATTCAACAAAGATGTGCAGCCATCCTGCCATCGGTCTACAGTCGAAGGATGGCTCTTCAGGGAGCCGGGAGCCAAGAAGGCGGCCGAGATCCGATTCTCTGAGGCAACCAGTCTTGACTGCAAGTCATGGGTGGGTATGCAGGGCCTCGCAAGCTGCCGCCGGCTTAAGATGCGGTACGAAGAGGGGGCAGATCTGGTTCTTAACGGGATGGAAGTTGTCCCCAGAATAGAGTCCCTTGAGCAGAGAAGCTACAACGGGATCTTGCCTTGATCAAACTCACCCAAGGCGGCTACTCGCTTTGAGAGAAAGGCCAAGATGTAGCATTCAGTCTCCCATCGGAAGAAATAGTTTTTTGAACGTCTCTCTACGATACCCGTTCAATTTTACGAGAAAAAAAATACTCTATTGCTGTCGAGCGTGTCGTTTTCGTTGGACAGATTGGCGCCCATTTTAGTTACCACAAGCACGCTGATGAAGTTTCTACACTAGCCTCGTCTTCAAATTGCAAAAGACGGCGTAACCCTAACATTAAGGGCAAGGGCGGCTGCAAAAGGCTGCAAGTAGCCAAGGTAAACTATCGCATAACATAGGCTATAAGTAGCAATAACCCCGCTGATATAAGTATATCAGGTAGACTTTTTTTTCAATATAGTAGTTTCTTTACGTCCGTTTCACTGCTAAATCACGCCTCTATGCTCTACAGTCTCTGTAGCCAGCATTGATAAGTCGCCACAGCCCAAGTTAGGCCCTGGCTCAAGCATAAAATGAAGTTAATGAACCATGATGAGAAGCATCTAGATGTGATTTTTAACCCCAACCTCAACACGCCACAGCCCGGCCAATCACGTGATCACTCCCCAATTTTGCTCAGGCTTATTCCGTAGAGAAAAAAAATACTACGAGACATAGATAGCGATTTCGCTTCCCTATTGAGTGGTTGAAGAAAAGCGGGGCTGACTTGCATTGTCAGCCTCAGAAAAAATGTTGGATTCGTCCATCAAAGTTTCTCCCGCGCAACCCGACCCCGTCGCAGTGCCTTCCGTTCTCCAATCTTTACTCTTAAGAGCACCTAATGAATTTTTTAGCAACCCCCATTCACTACACAATGCCTTCAGAACCGGAGGTATGTTCCACGTCAACAGTTGAGTGGGCTGGCCTCATAATCACCATCATTGGCGTCAACGTGTCATGGTGGCTTTTTAGCATTCCCATTTGGTTCCAGTACGGCTACAGACAATACACTAAATCGGTCATGTGGGAGTGCTTCCGCGTCTACATGCCCTCCCTCGCCGCCCTCGCCGCCATTGCCCTTGCGCAGACCCCGGAAGAGGAACCATATATCTACTACGTCGGGCCTTTCTACGACCTTTTCCACGCGCAACTTGGCCAAGACCTCGACCTCGGGCCAGACGTACCTAGGCACATGAGCAAATTTCAGTATGCAAAAGCCCTAGTCGCCGACGGTTTGACAATCGCTTCGACTACCATCACCATCTACACTGCAGTCAACCTCCCCACAACCGCCAACGTGGTAGGCATCCACGCCTCTGTCTGGGTCTACCCCACCCTTCCTGTCGCCGTAATCGGCTTATGGCTTCTCCTCTGCCCGCTTTTGAATCTCAAAAGCCGTTGGTGGACCGTGGGTCTCGGCCTCTCTCTCGTGTTGGCCGTCGGCCTCGCTATTGGTCTCCTGCTGGCTTTGGGATCCGAGGTTAGCCAGACGAACAAGATCTGGATCGGCGGCATCGTGACATACGCCGTCATGGCCCTACCCCTCACGGCCTACGACTTTTGCGGCAATTGGTGGGTCTTCCTCTGCACCACCGTATGCTGGTACTGTCGCGTCGGACAGCTAGGCATCGCCGTGATCCGTTCAACCTTCGCACCCGAGGAGTTCCCATTCTGCCCGCTACAAAAATGGGGTTTTGGCTTTGCCTATCTCATCGTTGGGCTCATCGGCCTGTATTTCGCGTTCTTTGGGCGACTAAAGTTCTTCCTCACAATCAGCGCTGTAGCACCACTAAATCCCCGAAACACCCCGGGCCCGGGTGTTGAAATGGAAGCGGTCCCGAAAATTGGCATCTACAAACCAGAAGCACTAAGTGGATACGCGAGTCAACAAACCGAAGCCGTGGCCATATCCTCTCAATCCAGAACGAGCAGCAAGCAACCACAGCCACCTCACCCTGTCCACTTCGGTCTAGCCAACCCAAATAGGGCGTCCCAGTCTCCGCCGCACCGTTTTTATTCGGCGGCCTCACAGACACCGGACCGGATAACACCCGTGGGGGTTTCCGAAATGACAATCGATCATGCAAAGAAAGCAGCAAGTGCAGAAATGTTTGTTCTATCTGCACCACGTCGTTAGGGCCATTCTGCTTCACGATATGAGTAACTGTCGTGAGCAGGTGAATGGTCGGGGATAGCGAGATTGCCCTTAATTTGTCACAGTACATTGCATTGCGGACACATGATATCGTCTACTTCTTTTCAGGTATTATCGAAACTAATATTTACAGACAGTCTAAAGAGTTCGTATGGCTATTTGATTGGAGGGTGTATCCTCAAGGTGAAATTGACATATCAATAACGGGAGTCTAGTAATTATATGGTTGGAACTAACAGGGCTACAAATATTCGAGAGAAGGAACCTGCTTACTTCCTTTCTCTGTGGTGATAGGCGCTGCGCTGCGACGAGAACGGAGAGAAGGAAGACAGTGTCGCTGCTCGCTTTTTATACTAGTTGGGAGTATGTTTCCATGTAATTCCTAGGCTCAACACCGTCTTTTTTTTCCACGCCGAGCTTTCACGGATGACGATCTTCTGACCGAAAAGGAAAACTCCCAAAGCACACTTCATTCTCTGCTTCATTCTCGTTCTATTCTCTGTTCTCTCATCATTCGCGCTACTCTCCACAATTCCGACCCTCGAGAAGCCGCGCCCGAAGCGGAGCATCTCGAGCTGCTCGACCCTATCTATGATGCCATGCCCCCGGATCATGGCTGCAAATATGAGGTGGGCGCAGTTAAGAACACAACTACAGGTTTGTCTGTCGTTTGCCTCGGCCAACCTTTCCTTCTATAATTCGTAGTCTTCATCGCTGTCTATATAGAGATGTACATGCCTCTCCTTTCGAATGCGAGCTTCGTGGGCAGTCTCTTCACTTCGGATCAGCCCCTCGTACGCATCCTCGCCGTCTCGCCTTCGGACCCCCCTTGCGAAAGTATTACATCCGCGCCATGATCACCGATAGTTAGCGGGTATGGGACGCCAATTTGCTAATCTACACTTTGCCTTGACGCCTGGAACGTCAGTAGGTCCGCAAGGCACGGCACTTTTCTCGTTGATTCTCGACTATCGCCAGCATGGTACAATGGGTCGGGTTACGGTCACCGACCCCCAGAATAGCAACTGGACGGCCAAGGTCCCTGTATATTCTTTTTTACCCTTGCCATTCCTCGCCAATTTCGATTTAATATTTTCTCGCTAACGGGTCGATAGATGCTTAAGGTCTAAACTAATTACGTGAAGTCGTTGGTTACACCGCCAAACTCCAAAGGCAGACAGCGCCCTCACCGAATGGGTGAATCTTCGGGGATCAACGGTTAATTCATCGACCTATACGATTTTGGCTCGGGGAATACAAACACCCCAATTACCATATTCGTACGAATGTCTCGAGGACAACAGCCGCCCAAACTAGTCTATCAAAAGCAAAAAATTCCCGGATATGGTCAAGAGCAGACATTTACCAACGGCTGTAAGATGCCGTTCTAGCCTCGTCAGGCGGTGCCAGTGATTCAACAGAATAGCTTTAGTGGCATATTGGCCTATAAAGAGAGGGAGTTCTCTTTCACTTATATGGGGGAAATCCAGATCATCATCTCCTGGAGGGAGGGAGGGCTTCAGTCTTTGAAAACATATGTTTTTTTGTAGCTGATAGTGGGAGTGTGGGGCGGCAATGGAAGCAACTGCAACGGATTGCGGAGACATGACTCGGAAGGCTGTGCTTTTGATGGACAGCATCGGGCTTCCGATAGAGCATTGAAAGGGCCGTCATTGGGCTGCTGGCGCCCTGGGCAATGAACCAAATGCAGCGAGCTTGCACCCTAATTATCCATCATTGTCATACAAAACAGAGCTTTCGGAACTTATGCCCTGCGAGCCACAGGTGCTAGCTCAAACTCGGTCCCCTCGCTGCTGTTCATCTCCCGATACTCAACGTTGACCTCGCGCGTCTGCTTAATCCTGCCCGTCGGCGCTGCGTCGCCGAGAATGCTCTTGTCGCTCCAGTTGTCCAGGCGGCTGTTGGAGAGGTTGTCTTGCAACTTCGTCGATGCGACCGTGGCGGTGACGTGGCTGTTGGCCCATGGGGACCGGTTGCCGTTGCTGCTACCGCTTATGTTGCTCTTCTCGATGTCGTCCCTGCCGGTGAGGACGCCGCCGCTGCGGCTGAGGTAGTACCGGCGGGCCGTGGAGTGCACGTCGCGGAGGAGAACGCGCAGAATAGGGATGCTGGCGGCGATGATGGTGACGGCGACTTCGGTGGTAGTCCAGATGGAAAGGTCGATTTGATCGACTGCCGCCGCCGGTTAGCTCACGTGTGGTCTTCGTCGGGGGTTAGGGAGGGAAGGACTAGGACTACTTACCCGGATCCACTGTCGACATTTTTTGCGTCTTGACGGCCTTGACAATGGTGACGGCGCCAGCGAACAGACCGCAGCTCATGGCCACACCAACCCCAATCTTCTCAATCTTCTTCATCTGCAGGTCCCAGATAATCTTCCACGGCAGCAACGCAAGGATGATATCGACGGCTGCAGTGGAACTGGTCGCGAAGGTGTTGTACCCCACAAACAGACCTATGGGCAAGCATTGCCCCAGTTCCTCCTGAAGAAAGTTCCACGTTGCGCTGATGGGCTTGCACCGGGTCCATGGGAGGACACAGGCTACCAGCATGATGGCGTTCATCAGCACAATGGCAGCCCAGATGCTCCGGCGCGTCCAGCCATCGCACAGCTTCACCAATGTCAACGCGAAGCTCGTCTTGGTCCACACAGACGCAGTGGTCGTCAAGGTCGAGATGATGTTAAGGCGCAGGAAGGTGTCGATGATGACGCCGATGGTATAATTCGAGCCCACATCCCAGAGGTGCTTGCCGTAGCCGCCGACCACGACGTTGACGGTGTGGAGGATGCTCGAGACGGCGAGGCAGACCCAGGCGGCGGTCAGGATATAGTCGTCCCACCAGAGGCCGCGGAGGCCACCGCGCCTGCCGCCATGGGCGGTCCCGCGGCAGAGCTTGCAGTAGAGGCGCGTGCCCAGGAAGAGCGCAGAGAGACCGGTGAGGGCCCAGGCGGCGGCGAGAAGATGGGGGCCCTGGTCGTCATGCGGGAGGAGCGCGAATTGCTCGGGAGTGACAGGAGGGAAGAAGACAGAGGCTGGAAGGTTCATGTTGATGTCCTCGTTGATGGTGGGGGGGGCTCCACGACCGGCGGCAGCTCCAGGACCGCTTGAAGGTGCAGGGGAGCCGGCGGTACCGGTAGCACCGGGGGGAGGAAGACTCTGAGAGGAAGCCATTTTGTAGTTTTTGGACGTGAAAATATTTTTTGCCTTAGGACTGCTCGTGGGTTCGCTACGAGAAGCCTTCGCTGGTTGGACATCTGAAACGTGTTGCAAGAGAACAGTGACAGCGGCCGAGGAGGTCGATGATTTTATATCCAACACGAGCACGAGCAACTCGAACGGACCGCGACCGGCTGACAGCCTCCATCGGCCGTATTGCTGGCTTGTGGTTGCATCACCGAACTCGTGGCTGTCTGGGGTGTACTCAAATCCTAAATGCAATGGCCAGCATGGCGCACTTGGTAGTCGACGGAAACAGAGATAAGCTTATTCTTTCTTCACGAACCGATACCACTCTCGAATTAGTGTGTGCTCAGGCCCTCTACAGGAAGTCGATGACCATCCTTCTGTTCTGCTCCCGTCGGTATGGCCAACATAGAGGAGCGTGGTACCAGACACTAGGTAGGTGCGCACGGCCGTGCCGGCTGGTTGGGCGAAATTTTGGCTGTTTAAGGTTGGCCGAGCTTTTGGAGTAGCAGAAATGTTCATGGGCGCGCGGCCTCTCTTCCATGTACGCACGCTCCCTTTCCCCGGTTTATTCAGATCGTTAGTTCTCGAATGCAACGCCCTTCAAAGTTCCATGCGTAATGGCGAACGTGCCCTGCATGATTTGCTACTAGCGTGTTTGGACCTCTGATAATGATAAAACGGGAAGGCGGGGTGGATGGACTGCGGGGCAAGCAAATGGTGACAGGCAGCTGGGATCACCATTGCAAGCAGGGAGGTTGGAGAGTGTGGATAGGAAAGTGTGATTGAATGCTTGACAGACCTGATTTTACAGAATGTTCGTCGACTTACAGATAATTATGGTATGTTCTACAAATTATCTTGCGTTCGCTAGTAAGTCCACTCTAGACGGTTATCTTGAGATGGTTTCCGAGTAGTTGGTAGAATTCGGATGACATTCCAGTTTGTTGCTAGGAGACTAGCCGATGAAAAGTGAAGTACGGACTCGATACCCTGGCCACAGTAATAGTGAGGTGACTGGCGGCGGCGGAGGCAATGGGTTCGTACTGCAGATGGACGCACACGGGTAGAAGACTCGCCGGCCGCACAGCGACAAGTTTGGAAATGATGTGAAAAGAAATAAGAGTTATGTATACAGATGCCGCCAGGGTGGATCTAGATCTCGTCAAAGAGGGCTCTTGAGTGGGGAGAGGATCTCGGGGGCGGCCAGGGCCTTCTCAAAGACGGCAGCGGTGCCATCGGGATGTCTGGGCGCGAGGTAATGGAGGCATGGTCAGGACTCATCGAGGGGGGCAGGCCGACAAGGGACCTAGGGAAGAGAGGCATAGAGCGAAACGTTTTACAGGGGCATAGTGGGTTTTGGCGGGGCCTATCTCGGCCATGGTCTGGTCTGGTAATTTGCGAACTCTATGGGCATATCTCTTACGAAAGTACGAGAGTAAGTGTTGTCAATTTGTAGGTACTGTGAGGGGCCGGGCCGTGGTGATGCCACTAAACGGGACCTTGATTCGTCGACGTAAAGCTGGGGAGGAAGGAAGAGCTAAAATCTGGTCGTCGGGCCGGCGCTTCTCAGCGGCGAGACCACACGGGCCTCGCCATGGGTCAGCGCACGGACCGGCTACGGCCCAGATCGGCACTTTCCTCGGCATCGACGTATCCTGCCGAGGCATCTCCAATCTCGCAGTCAAGTATTACCTCCACTTCGCCAGTCCAACAAGGATCCCAACCTCACGTATTAAGAGGAGATGATCATCAGTTTATTTTCACATCTATTATATCAGTACATTATAATAGTCTTAAACATATCCTGCAGCCTTTTTAAAATTTGTAAAAATATTTTCGGAAAGATTATATCCAGGATTTTGGCTGGTAGTGGTATTTTTTTTTGTGTCGTGGCCTTCTGGCAACAAGCCTCAACTATGTAACGGATCTTTTGGTCTGTGTGACGTAGTGGTATGCCTGTACGCCAGTATTTTATATTTTACAGCTGCACAGCAAGCTGCCAGCTGAATAATATATTGAATGATTGATGTTCAACATGGGGGACGTCCCTTTTGGGGCAAACCTCCCGCTATCATCGATGGTAGAGGACCCTGTTTAGGTAAAATTCGTCCGCTCACGTGCCAGCTCACGCTTTTGCGACGACTGGGCCAGATTAGCCCACCCTTGAGTCGGTTCCCCATCGACCAGAATTCTCTCATCCGCCTATCCTTATCCTAGGTCCCGTATCCCGTGGTATTTCAGTGCCATCGTAGCAATACCCACGATGCAAAAGGATGGTCGGCGATATTAGGGAAACGAGGGGAAAACCCTAATATGGTCGATTGCTGTTTGTCGAATGGCTCGTCATGCTCCGCTTAGCACTCGAGATTCTGTTGGAAACGCTGCAGGCGGCCGTCAGGAAAGAGGCACCAGCGGTCTCCACTATAGTGGAGATGGGTAGGCCTCAAAAAGGCGGAAAATCTTCAGTCTCAAGAAAAGAGCACAAGGACAACGAAATCAGAGACGTCAAATACACACTTTTGCCCTGCCGGCTGCATCAATTGCCTTCATCTTCTGTTGCATCGTTACCTGCTGATATCTAAAGACTGCTGCGACGTACAGAATTGTCCAGGCGTTTCTGACAGATTCCTTGAGACTTCCGCTCCACTTGTTGCAATTGAGGCGAGGGAGGCCCAGCCTGAAGGGGTGGGCGCCGCGGCGCCATGGTCCTTCCGAATACCAGGAGGCTAACGACCTTCCAATCCTCTTGATATCTTCAAGTTGCGCATCGCCCATGAGGTCCTCGTGTCCGGGGGGTGGTTTCGGAGAGAAGGGCGAGGCGGGAGAGCGCAAACTTTTGATAGTTATGGCCATGATAGGTAGCGGTCGTCTAGCATGGAGTTCCCACACCTATTAGCGCGGGGCGCACAACTAAAGAGCCAACAGTAGCAAGAGTTGTGCAAAAATTTCTCCGGGGAAGGTGAGTAACTACCTACCCAGCTTAAGTTTTGTAAGCTAAGCACGTACCTAAACCCCCGTTTCCCGGGAACCAAGTGCCGGTACTTAAGCAACGACAAAAAATATCTCTCATTGATATATACCGGTTCCGGAATAACAACGACTATCGTTATATATCTAGCTACTTCGCTGGTTACGCCGCCAGCAACACTACCGCCGCCAAGCAAATTAGGTGACTTGTCCCGCAATGACCGGATTCGTGTCCAGACACTTCGTGAAATCGGCTGGACTTACGGCCAGATCGTGGAAGAAATCAGCTTCATCTACCGCCAAGTTCAATTTGCTGCCGGGGCTTTCGGCTTCATCACGAGGACAATTGCTGTCACCGCCATTGACCTTATCTAAGGCTATGTTCCCACAGACCGTAATGCGGATTATACACCACTCCAAGTATCTGAAGTCGTTCGCTAGCCAAGTGGGGATATCAATAGTATCCCTGCTCCCAAACGCGTGGAGAGTGTTGACGGTTTTCCACCTGCAATACGAGAACGGAATACAGAACTTACTCTAAGCCAACCAAGAGAAGTATACTCCGTCGATGGAGCCATTTCTTGCAATCGTGATGACACCTATGGGAACGTCGCTGCCATTTTTACTAGCGATCTGCCGGCGGTGACCGCCTCTGCCAAGCCTCTCCGCGAAGTCCCGACTAAAGTTCTGGATAGAGCCGAATGCGCTTAGCTACATCAAAGCCGTAAGTTCGGTCCCCTCTTCCGAAACTCGTCGTACGCTCAACATCGTGTGGTGGTTACAAAGACTGACGCGCTGTCTCCTAGAATTTTCCATACTTCGAGAGGGTTAGTTGTGTTCAAAGGTTGACAATGCAGCATCCCATGATGTGGCGTTGGCCTACCACTTTTACTGGCCTCAAATTAGGCAATTGCCTTTGCTCAATCACAACCATAATAGATCCGGGACAGCCTTCAACGAAATTCACAGGAATGGCCATTTGCGCTGTTGCCAAGTTCGATGCAGGAAAAACATCTCTTTCCTCGCGCTCGCGCAGCCGCAGTGGAGAATGCCAAGACCGCGCGCGGCTGCTCCGATTTTGCTAAGTGCTGACTGCTGACGTCCGAGACACCGGCCCACTTTTCAGCTGACGTGTAACCTCTCGATTTTCTGCAAAACTTTTGTTGCAATGAATGATTCCCAACAAATCTCCCACACAACATGCACTTCAAGACCGTTAATCCAACGAATGTCATCTCTCAAGTGACGCATATCCCCGAATTACCGTTGCATGTATTGTCCTCTCTATAATATCGATGGCGACAACGACACTGCTGCCCACACTTCGACCGGACGCGGCGGTGGTGGCGGTGGCACTGTTGTTCGGATATGTGAGTCTTCCCAGCACTGAGCTTATCCGAGTCGGGGTCCTGATAGTCTGAACAAGGTCTTTGCTGCTTGCATCTATCGGTTGACCCTTCACCCGTATGCCAATTACCCTGGGCCGCTCCTGGCAAGGTTAACTGAGCTCTATGCCACGTACCACGCATACAAGGGTGACATCCACCTGGACGTGGAGAGGTGTCACAAGAAATACGGTGAGTGGCGAGACATGTCCACGTGAGACCCAGCCTTTCCATCGAACCGCCATCTTACTAGGATGAAAAGGGAAATTCGTTCGATATCGACCTGACGCAATCGTCGTAAACTCCGTCACAGGATTCCATGGTATGAATGAACCTCCTCCGTACCAATCCGCCTCAGCAAAATTAACCAGAGGTAGACATATATGGAAATGGAAAAAAGACCATGAAAGCGCCGTCTTATGACGTTCATGGGCCAGGCAACCTTATTGGCATCCAGGACAAGAAAGACTACGCTGCCAAGAAGAAGATTTTTCAGCTAGGGTTCTCTGATGCAGCACTGCGCAAGCACGAACCCAAGGTGATTCACGAGATTGAAACATTTTGTGAAAAGCTTACAGAGGATGAGTCTTCAAAAGAGCAAACGGATGGCTGGACATTGCCGAAGAACATGAATGCGTGGAGTAAGCATACCACACTGGCTGGCTCTCCTTGCTTGCTGCTAGTCATGCTAATCTGACGTCCCACTGACAGGCAACTACCTAACCACCGACGTCATCTCTATGGTCGTGTTCACAACCTCATGGAACCTCCTCACATCCAAGACCAACCGCGGCGTCCGCGAAACCATGCGCACCATCGTTCAGCTGATTGGAATCTTGCATCAAAACGCCTTCCTAAGGCTCCACAAGCTTGTCCCGGCCATTTTCCTCCCGAGTCTGGCCTGGAGCACGACTAGCCTGAGAAAATACACTCGCGCCGTCATCCAGGCCAGTTTAGACGTGCGCAAAAAGGACCCCTCCGTCTCCGACTACTTCGGTCAGTTCACCTCGGCTCATGATCCCGACACGGGCGTGCCGGCCCTGACCCGTACCGAAGTCCGCCTCAACTCGTCCAACTTCATCATCGCCGGGTCCGACACCACGTCGAGCTCCATGGCTGCGACCTTTTACTACCTCGCCCGCCATCCGGACGCGTACGCCAAGGTCGCGCACGAAGTCCGCTCCACGTTTGGGTCCCCCGATGAGATCCGGACGGGCCCGGCGCTGACCGGCTGCGTCTACCTCCGCGCCGCCATCAACGAGGCCATGCGAATGTGTCCCGTGGCGCCCCAGCCGCTCTGGCGCGCCGCCGAACAGGGCGGCTGCGTCGTTGACGGGCAGGTCATCCCCGCGGGGCTCGTCGTCGGGGCGGGAATCTACTCGCTGCACCGCAATCCTGTCGCCTTTCCAGATCCGTACAAGTACGACATTGAGCGATGGATCGTGCACGGGACGACCGACGCCGAAGAGGACGTGGAAAAAGCACGAATCAAGGAGATGTCGAGGAGCTTCGCGCCGTTCTCGGTAGGGCAGAGGCAGTGCATTGCCAAGAACTTTGCGCTCATGGAGATTACGCTTGCGATGGCAAATGTATTTTGGAGGCTGGATTTTGAAAAGCCTGAGGGGGAGGCGGCTAGGGTTGGTGAGGGGCCGGATGGGGAAATGGAGTTCAGGAGTTATTTTACAAGTTATTTGGAGGGGCCGATGATTCGGTTTAAAAAGAGAACTGTGTAGTCAGTCCATCTTACTATTCTTGGATTACTTGAGATACAAGATGGACCAGACCGCACATCTCACCTCCAATGACCGAACTCAGTACTAGCAGTCTGGCCCAATAGACGCCACCCCGAGACAGGCATACACGGAGAATAAATAGAATGTACTTTCTACCTTTTATTATAAGCACGCTCCGTTAACCACGATTCCCCATTTACGGTCCATGCTAAAAGAAAAGCCCTCCGCAGTACTATAAAACAACCATTTGGTTGTAAAAGAGAATTTCCGACGAATGAGCTCGAGAGCCGACGCCAGCGAGAGCAGCGACGCTGAAGCTTGCGACGGGCCGGTCCGAGTTCGCACAGTTTCTGCTGCCGCTCGGCGTTCGGGTCTGGCTGGCGCCGTGTTGGGGGGCGCAGTAATTGACACCCGACAAACCTGGACCGGTGGGAAGTGGGGTTGCAATGTGTCAAAAGGACAGCTGTAAGCTGATGTCTCCGGCTGCAGACTGAGGCACAACTCCAAAGAATACTGGGTTGCAACTCCGGAGCGGGGTTAGAAACTTGATGAGATCATGCAACCAGGCGCAATAACGCAGAATCATGAGGAATAAGCTTCATCAGACAGACATCAGAAAATTGACTGAATTTGTCGTCTCTTGACTTGTCCTAACTTTCGGACCGTACTTCTGACAGGTAACGACGCACTGTGACATCTATGGACCGAAAACGCAGGCTGCAGCTCTCCAGAGACTCTTAGAGGCGCATTTAAAAACTGTCCCGCACGCAATTACGACCGGAGCCTCTCGTATTGACCATCTTGCCGCCGGGCTGGACGATTGCTCGAGGCACAAGGCGTTGATTGACACCACGTGGGTTCCGACTGGGATGATCTCGGTGGAAGCTTCAACAGTGCGCCGGTAGCCAATCTCGACGCCATCAGGAAGTGTGGCGATTTTTGGCAACTCTAATTATGGAAGCATCTTCCATCGAACCTAGAAAATTGACAACAACTTTAGCTAGACGGACGGCTCCGGCGGTTAGATCAGATGCGACCCACCTTCCTTAAAGGGC
>Ga0247774_1000893_pt1 | contig 15055 bp, 11 predicted proteins | sample UWRJL001104B6_FD_179933 | JGI IMG/M metagenome (GOLD analysis project Ga0247774, IMG submission 179933) | Plant litter microbial communities from Arlington Agricultural Research Station in Wisconsin, United States - UWRJ-L001-104B-6 | ecosystem: Environmental > Terrestrial > Plant litter >... | reverse complement strand
CCAGTACGACATAGACCACCTTCATGAGCGATCGCCCCTGCAAGTTTTCCGGCACGACGTGGCGAATGGTGGGCTTGACGTGAGTGAACATCCGGTTAGGCTCCTTTAAGATGCTGTTTTCGGGAATCGGGAATTTTTTTATCCCATAAGCATTTTTACCAGAAAATGCTTGCCATTAGGCGATTTGAGCCTGCATATGACACAATTCGACAAATTTATGGCAATTTTTCGTTACATTTTTTTATAAATTCCTTGAGCAAATACTCCAGCTTTTATTTACAAAAATTTACTTGACAAATTTGACTTTATATGTATAAGATTAATTTGTTTGATAAAAATAATTAAAAATTAACCAACCATTGAGAAAGAAATCCTGAAAAAAGTGCCAAGTTTTGTAGAATAGATAGAACTTGCGATCGAGCAATTAACTGATGGAAAAAAGGCATAATTTGTGAAGGCAGAATGTAGCCTTCGGATAATTGCTGATTCACCAAAATTGATCGGTTGCCAGGAACTTAAAACCATTTCATAACGTCTATTGTATCTAAGTTCCTGATTGGCGATCGAGTTCAGGGAAAGCTAATTGCTATGGACTATCAAGCTCATCAAAACATTAGGGGGAAAACATGGCTAACTACGCAATTTTTGACGAACAATACTACCTCGCCTCATATCCTTGGGTCAAACCAGCCATTGATGCCGGAGTCATCAAATCCGGGAGAGAACACTTTGAAAAATTCGGTCAAGCTGCCGGTCTAACCAAAGTATCGCGGTATTTTGACGAAAATACTTACCTTACTGTCAACTCAGACCTCAGACCCTTTGTCCGCACAGTCAATCCAAACGGACCTTTTGCGAGTGGCCTCGATCACTTTATCCAGTTCGGTTACGAGGAAGGACAGCGCCGCAGCGCAGTATCGCCTGAGTACAGCGAAGATTTTTATTTAGCAAATAACTCAGACTTGCGACAGTTTATCGGCCCCAATGCACCTTTCAAATCAGGCTACCAGCATTTCATTCAATTCGGCTCAAAAGAAGGTCGTTTTGGAACTTCATTTTTTGAACCGGAATACTTAAGAGAAAACCCCGACATTGTACCGTTTGTCAACTCGGGAGCCCTGAGAACTGGTCGGGAACACTACTTCAATTTCGGGAAAAACGAGCCAAGCCGCGACGCAACTTTTGTTGGTACCCGCAGCAACGATATTCTCACTGGTGTTGGTGTGGGGAATACCGAACTGATTGGAGTGGAAGTAGGTGTCGATCCGGGCCGCAACCGGCAGTATGAAAGCTTTGGCACCAATGAGTTCGATGTCCTGATTGGCAGTCCGGGAGCTGATACATTCGTACTGGGAGTTCCTGCTTCAGCCGGGAATATCGGCCCGACACCGCTGTATTTGGGTAACGGTCAAGCTACGATTCGCAACTTCGACATAGAAAACGATTTTATCCAACTGCAAGGAACTTCTTTAACCAGCTACAACCTGGCTCCCGTTGGCAACAATTTGTCCATCCAGACACGTGCCGGAGACGTGCTGGGCGTGATTGAAGGAGGAGCAAACTTGGGTTTGATCTTCCAAGAATCTAACGGTAACGGTACTTTCTTGATTGGATAGTCATTGGTCATTAGTCATTAGTCATTAGTCATCAGTCATTAGTCATTAGCTCAGGCTGATGATTAATGATTTTTTATTGGGGTTGGCGATTGTTCTATAAAAAAGTACGATCGCACTTTACATTCTTAAAAAAGCAACAATGAATTACGATATCTTCGACGAACAATACTACCTTTCGCAATATCCGTGGCTGAAACCCGCCATTGATGCAGGAATCATCAAATCTGGAAGAGAACACTTTGAAAAATTTGGTCAAGCCGCCGGTCTCACAAAAATATCGCGCTATTTTGACGAAGATACTTACCTTGAGGGAAATCCAGACCTTAAACCCTTTGTCCGCACAGTCAACCCAAACGCGCCTTTTGCTACCGGACTAGACCACTTTATCCAATACGGTTACGAAGAAGGTCGCACTCGCGTATCGCCTGAGTATGACGAAGCGTTTTATCTCGCAAATAATCAGCAGTTGCAGCCGTTTATCCAGAATGGAACTTTTAAAAATGGCTACCAGCATTTCGTTCAATTCAGCCTCAAAGAGGATCAGTTTGGGACTTCATTTTTGGAACCACGATACTTACAAAGCAACCCCGATGTTCGGCAGGCTGTCGAATCGGGAGCATTAAAAACTGGTCGCGAACACTACTTCAATTTCGGGAAAAACGAGCCAAACCGGTCTGCTACTTTTGTCGGAACTCCCGGCAATGACATCCTCACTGGCGTAGGGGTGGGGGATACCATATTAATAGGAGTTGAACTAAATGATGTTACAAGAATTAATAACTTTCTCGACTCCAGGCCATCTTATGGAAGTGACGGCAGCAATGAATTCGATACTCTAACTGGCGGTAGCGGCCGGGATATATTCCTGTTGAGCCGTACATTTTCCAGTATAGGAAGTGGTAGACGGACGTTTTCCACGTACCCGTCCTACATCGGGCCAGGTTTTGCTACAATTCGGAACTTTACCCCAGGTCAGGATATCATCGATATAGGGCTTTCCTCAAATGAATTATTGGTATTTCCCATCAACAATAATCGAGATTTAGCTATTCAAAAGAAGGACTTCCTCGCCGTTAACAATGGAGTTACCTTCACCACTCCCCCTGACACGATCGCTGTTATTGAAGGGGGCGGAAATCTCACTTACAATCAACTAATTACAAGGATCTAGTGTTATTAGCTCTTTACTTGGGGAGAAATCTCGAAGCTATTCAGAGTTTGCCTTAGTCCATCATGGGGAGACTTATTAATTTAAAACTCGGGAGATACAATTGCCATAATTCATAGCGTAGCCCATCTAAATCTGGAACAGATTGGCATGATAAATCCCTTTAATCCTCCAGTTTCTCTCACTTTTCTGGGCGATAAAGCATAGAGCTTAAGTGGGATAAGACTGTTGTCTCAAATCACCCGCTCGGGTATTGTGTCAGTTCCAGATTACTGATAAATTGCATAAACAGCTCATTAAAGTCGCAGTAGGAAAACATGGCTAGTTACGCAATTTTTGACGAAAAATACTACCTTGCTCAATATCCTTGGGTCAAGCCAGCCATTGATGCAGGAGTTATCCAATCTGGAAGAGAACACTTTGAAAAATTCGGTCAAGCCACCGGCTTAACTAAAGTATCGCGGTATTTTGACGAAGCTACTTACCTTGCGGGCAACCCAGATATCGCTGCCTTAGTCCGCACCCCCAACAACCCAAATGCACCTTTTGCGACCGGGCTAGACCACTTTATCCAATACGGTTACGAAGAAGGTCGCACTCGTGTATCGCCTGAGTATGACGAAGGGTTTTATCTCGCAAATAACCGACAGTTGCAGCCGTTTATTCAGAATGGAACTTTTAAAAACGGCTACCAGCATTTCATTGAATTCGGCATCAAAGACGGTCAGTTTGGGACTTCATTTTTTGAAACAGAATACTTACAAAAAAATCCCGACATTGTACCGTTTGTCAACTCGGGAGCGTTGAAAACAGGTCGCGAACACTACTTCAATTTCGGCAAAAACGAGCCTAACCGTTCTGCGACTTTTATCGGAACTTCCGGGAATGACATGATTACCGGTGCTGGGGTGGGGAATACCGAACTGATTGGAGTGGAAGTAGGTATCGATCCCCAAGGCAATCGGCAGTATGAAAGCTTTGGAAGTGATGAATCTGATGTCCTGATCGGCGGCCCTGGGAAGGATACATTCGTACTCGGAGTTCCTGCTACCTCCGGTAATCCTACATCCCGTACACTCTATGCGGGTATCCCCGGTATAGTTACAATTCGGAACTTTGATAAAGACAATGACAAGATCCAGTTGGCAGGCTCACCCGCTAGCTACACAACAAGTGGTGGTGGTAACGAGTTTTTAATCCTAAGCCCAAGATATGACACAATTGGTAGTATTGAGGGGGGAGGAGATTTACTCGTGTCTACAATTCAGCAAAACGGGAACGACACTTTCTACTTATTCTTTAAATAACCGGAAACTCGGTTATCACTTTCTCAGTTAACATGGTAGGTGCGTTAATAACGCACCTTAATGAACTCAGATTATAGCAGTTGCCAAATTCCTGTCGATAGCGATCGAGTTGTTCTTCTGCTGGCTGAGCTTTTGCTTCGGCTGTCAAATACCGAGAACCGTGTTCATCGTGGCAGTATCGAACAGTACCATGACAGAAAGTTGACAACTTTATTAATTAATTCTACGCTCCAGAAACCGCGTTTCTAAATATCAAAATCATTAAAACCGCAGGAGGAAAACATGGCTAACTATGCAATTTTTGACGAAAAATACTACCTCGCATCATATCCTTGGGTCAAACCAGCCATTGATGCAGGAGTTATCAAATCAGGAAGAGACCACTTTGAAAGATTCGGTCAAGCCGCCGGCTTAACTCAAGTATCGCGGTATTTTGACGAAGCTACTTACCTGGCAGGCAACCCAGATATCGCTTCCTTAGTCCGCACCCCCAACAACCCAAATGCACCTTTTGCGACCGGACTAGACCACTTTATTCAATACGGTTACGAAGAGGGTCGCACCCGCGTATCGCCTGACTACGACGAAGCGTTTTATCTGGCAAATAACCGACAGTTGCAGCCGTTTATTCAGAATGGAACTTTGAAAAATGGCTACCAGCACTTCATTCAATTCGGCATCAAAGATGGTGCATTTGGAACTTCATTTTTAGAAACAGGATACTTACAAACTAAGCCCGACGTTCAACGACCGTTTCCCCAAGTCAAATATGGTCAATTGATTGCAACTTCATTTTTAGAAATAGGATACTTACAAAACAACCCCGACATTCTACCGGTTGTCCAATCGGGAGCTTTGAAAACTGGTCGGGAACATTACTTCAATTTCGGGAAAAATGAGCCTAGTCGGTCTGCGACTTTTGTCGGAACTTCTGGGAATGACATCCTCACCAGTTTTGGGGTGGGGAAAGTTGAATTAATTGGAGTTGAAGTAGGTTTGTATCCTAGCAACCCGCGAGTCAACGACGTAGTGGCTGAAAGTAGGGGCAGCGATGAATTCGATACTCTCATTGGCGGTAGCGGTCGCGATACATTTATGCTGACTAATGGTTACTTGGACTTTCCGCGGTCGTCTCCAGTCACGCAACAGTTCTACATCGGGCCGGGCTTTGCTACAATTCGGAACTTTACCAAAGGTCAGGATAGCATTCAGCTAGGAGTGAAAATATACTTACACTCTTACTTAGATGAATTCTCGGTGTTTCCCATCAACAATAATCGAGATTTAGCTATCCAAAGGAAGGGCTTTATCTCGACTCTAAATGGACCGATACCAATCAATAATGGCATCCCTGACACGATCGCTGTAATTGAAGGCGGCGGAGATCTGACTTTGAATCAATTACCATCATCTAACACTCTTACATTTTTAATTGGATAGAAATCTCGAAGATATTCAGGATTTGCCCGATCGCTGCTGGGAGTGCGATCGCACATTTTTTGAATGGGCGATTCCCTACGGGATAGCTGCGCTCGCGCGGACTTTCCTATTCCGGCAAATCACCAAAGCGATCGCGGTATCTGGCAAGCTGCTGTTGTATTTCCTGGGCTCTTTGTTCTGATTCCTGGGCTCTTTGTTGTGCTCGATCCGCAGTGTCTTCAGCCGTCAAATACCTACTACCTCGTTCGTCAAACCAGTACAAAACCTCCAACTGTCGTTCCCCATCGCTGTACCGACCTCGACCAATTCCTAAACCCACTTCCGGCATCCAGAAAGGTTCACCAATTTGCTGTTCGTACTCGCCATTTACCAAACGATAAACTTCAAACGGTTGATGTTGGTCTCGCCGCCAGTAGTAGGGATTGTAAATCACATAGTACAGCACGCCCAACCGCGCATAAATATCAATTTTTTTATCGTATTCACCGCCGTAAGTTTGAGAAACAATCTCTAGGGCAAAAATCGGGGGAATATTATTTTCTTCCCACAGGACGTAACTGAGGCGCAAAGTATCGCCTTTGAATCTTTCGACACCCAAACTCAAGAAGCCGTCAGGAACGATTGGAACCAGATGACTTACTCCCGTCGTGTGATAAATTGCCATATCCACGCCAAAAAACCAGTCGTTCCGCTGCCGCCAGTGAAATTTGAGCAAGAATAACAGTAAGTTGGGAAGAAAGTTTTGATTTTCGTTATCCACTGGAGTATCATCCGAAGAAGGAAGTTCGGCGCTAGTTGGCAAACGCATTTCTCCATCGAATAGTACCATGACAGGAAAATGGCAAATTTATTGATTAATTGTATCATCCAGAAACCGGGTTTCTCGAATAAACCCGGTTGCTAAGTCTTTAATGGCGATCGCGCGCTAGCTTCAACACCTCAACTGCATCTTTGTGGCCCTCCGAAGACGCCCAAATTAACGCAGTCCAAGTATTATTATCCTTAGCTTTGATATCAGCTCCTTTATCGATTAAAAATTCCACAACTTGAGTGCGCCCGCTGCCTGCAGCACTCATCAAAGCGGTCAAACCAAAATTAGTTTTAGCATTCACATCCGCCCCCGCCTCCAGTAAAAGCTGTACAATCTCGCTATGTCCGGCAGCAGCGGCACTCATTAACGGCGTCCACCCGTCATTATCCTGACTGTTTGCCTCCGCACCCGCAGCCAGCAATTTTTTGACGATCGCAGAATTGCCAGCCTCAGCCGCAGCCGTCAAAGCCGTCTCACCTTGCTCATCTTTGGCATTGATATCTGCACGCTGTTCGATCGCACTTTCTACAGCCGCAACATCACCCGTCTTGACGGCATTAATTAAATCTGTCATCAGAAATTTGGGTTTGAAACCCCGTCCTTCTAGGACGGCTTTACTTCGATTTTACATAGAGTCTAGCACAATATCACAATCGAAGTGTTAGACTGTGAGCATGACGCTCAAAGCCTTCAGCTATCGATTCTACCCAACTCCGGAACAAGAGAGTTTGTTGCGACGGACAATGGGTTGCGCTCGTTTAGTATACAACCGTGCCTTAGCCGTAAGAACCGAGGCATGGTACAAAGACCAAAAACGGGTAGGGTATGCTGAAACTTCTTCAATGCTAACCGAATGGAAGAAAACAGAAGAGTTAGATTTTCTCAATGAAGTTAGCTGCGTACCGTTACAGCAAGGCTTGCGGCATTTACAAACGGCTTACACCAATTTTTTTGATGGGCGGGCGAAATATCCCAACTTCAAGAAAAAACGCAATGGTGGTAGCGCAGAGTTTACCAAATCTGCTTTCAAGTTTAAGGATGGACAAGTTTACTTAGCAAAGTGTGCCGACTCGTTGCCAATTCGTTGGAGCCGGATGCTACCTGTCGGTTGCCGACCATCAACCATTACGGTGAAGCTTTCACCATCTGGTAGGTGGTCAGTTTCCCTGTTGGTGAATGTTGAAATTGAAGCATTACCTCAGTCAGGCAGTCAAGTTGGTATTGACTTGGGCATTACAAGTTTACTCGCTTTGAGCAACGGTGAAAAGATTGCCAATCCCAAAGGATTCAAGGCAAAATATCGCAAACTTAGAAGAGCGCAGAAAGCTTTAAGGCGGAAACAGAAAGGGTCAAACAACCGTCACAAGGCACGACTCAAAGTAGCGAAAGTACATCAAGAAATTGCTGATGCAAGAAAAGATAACCTTCACAAGTTAACAACGCGGTTGGTGCGCGAAAACCAAACCATCGCCGTCGAGAATTTGGCTGTGAAGAACATGATTAAAAATCCCAAACTTGCCCTTGCCATAAGTGATGCAAGTTGGGGCGAATTGGTCAGGCAACTTGAATACAAGTGCGATTGGTACGGTCGTACTTTAATTAAGATTGACCGAGGGTTTCCGAGTTCAAAACGGTGTGGCAATTGCGGACACATCGTTAACAAGATGCCGTTGAATATCCGGGAATGGGATTGTCCTAATTGCGGGACGCACCATCACCGAGACATCAACGCGGCAAAGAATATTTTGGCGGCAGGGCTTGCCGTGTTAGTCTGTGGAGCGACCGTAAGACCCGAACAGAGTAAATCTGTTAAGGCAGGTGCGAAACCCCGTAAGGGACAGAAGCAGAAACCTAAATCGTGAGGTTTGGGAATCCTCGCCGTTCTACGGCGGGGTGGATGTCAAAAAATCTCCCTTGCATCCTCTCAAATATTAAATCCTATGGCAGTAGATATTTTAATCCTCTCCAACGGCCCCGGAGAATTGGCAACTTGGGTGCGTCCCGCCGTGCAAGCTTTGCGCCAGCAATTGGCAAACGCGGGCACTCAAGCGCGAATCTCTGTGGTGCTGTCCCCCTGTCCCCACGCCACCGGGAAAGAAGCACAAATCGCCCGTTCCTACCCAGAAGTGGACAGAGTGCAGGCGTCGGAGCATTTTTTTCCATTCTTATTATCGGGCAAAACTGCTGAAAATTGGGATTGGTATGAAACAGGAGTTATTTTGTTTTTAGGCGGCGATCAATTTTTTACAGTTGTGATTGGCAAAAGGCTAAAATATCGCACTGTTATTTATGCTGAATGGGACGCGCGGTGGTATCGCTGGATTGATAAATTTGCGGCGATGAAACCTGAAGTTTTTGCCAAAATTCCCCAAAAATATGCTAATAAATTTACAGTTGTGGGAGATTTGATCGCGGAAGTTGCTAGTTCCCAGGATGAGCCTGGAAACGCATATCCAGAGTCCGAGTCTCGTACAAAAATAGAATTAATTGGATTGTTGCCCGGTTCTAAAGCCGCCAAATTAGCTTTAGGTGTACCGTTATGTTTGTCGATCGCCCAATCGATCCATCGCGTCCGCCCTCAAACTCGCTTTGTAATTCCCGTTGCTCCTACCTTAGATGTGCAAACTCTAGCAGGTTTTGCCGACCCCAAACAAAATCCTTGCCTGCATTTATTTGAGAACGCCAGCGCGGAACTTCATTTAACAGAACGGCCGTTTTTGCAGACAGCAAATAAGTTGCAAGTAGAACTTTGGACCCAGACGCCCGCCTACGATTTGCTATCAGAATGCAGCCTGTGTTTAACTACTGTGGGAGCGAATACTGCTGAATTGGGTTCGTTAGCTGTACCGATGATTGTTTTGATTCCGACGCAGCAATTGGATGCGATGAAAGCTTGGGACGGATTGCCGGGATTGCTGGCAAATTTGCCGTTAGTGGGTTCAGTTTTTGCTACGGCGATTAATTGGCTAATCTGGCAATTGGGAAAGGGAAAGCTTTATGCTTGGCCGAATATTTGGGCACGGGAGGAGATTGTGCCGGAGTTAATTGGGAAGCTGGAACCCGATGCTGTTGCTCAATTGGCGATCGACTATTTGAGTTATCCTGATAAATTAGCACAAATGGGCGATCGTTTGCGTGCGGTTCGAGGAGAATCGGGGGCGGCGAAAAAAATTGCTGAATTGGTTTGTGAAGAAATTGAGGTGCAATCTAATTCTGAGATGATTTAGATTTTTTTATTTTTAACCGCAGAGGTCGGCGGATGAACGCGGATGAACGCAGATTTAATACGGATTAATTGGTGAAAACAGGCAAAAGAAATTTTATTTTCTCTGGCCTGTTTATTATCCAAAAACTGGATCGGTCCTCAAGTTAAGCCCGATCGTGCTTGGCAATCACCCAAACAGCGTGAATGATGCCGGGAATAAAGCCCAAAAACGTGAGAACCAGGTTGATCCAAAAATCAGTGCCGATGCCTACAGTCAAAAATACGCCCAGAGGGGGAAGAAAAATTGCAGCGACTATGCGAATTAAATTGCCCATCTCAGTTATTCCAAACGAGTTTTCTCTTTCAATTTAACTTCACTGACTGACAGAACCTTTCCCGAAAAATTTAGGCGGTGCTGCCATAGTGTAAACTTCGGTTTCAGCGGCGATTACCTGACGCAAGTGACCGGGAACTTGCATCAAACCCAACAGTGTAATCCCGTCCAACATCCGCAACCCGCCAGTTGTTTTCTCGGCGAGTAATTTGTCAGTAGCTTCGGGTTCTGGCCGCGTATTTATTTCTTGAGTTGAAGCTATGGCAAAACCCCAAGGAGCTCCGTAAGTAGAAATAAAGCTGGTACAGGATTGAACGTTGGGGAAAACCGATTTCAGGGTATTGACAATGCGAGCGTGCATTTTCATTTCGGCGGGAGAAACTGGCCCCGCTTGCACTACGAAATATCCGTTAGGCGACATTACGCCCCGAACTTTCTCAAAATACTCCTTGGTAAACAACTGGAAAGATGGACCTTCTTCTATGGGATCGGACAAGTCAGAAATGACAATATCCCAATCTTTGTCTGTTTTGTCTAAATAGTCCAAAGCGTCGCCGATTACGACTTCGCAGCGGGGGTCGTCAAAGGCGTTTTGGTGCATTTCTGGGAGGTGTTCGCGGCAAGCTTCTACTACTTCGCCGTCAATATCGATCATCACGACTTTTTCAACTGTTTTCCAGCGCAGCACTTCTCTAATTGTAGCTCCTTCTCCGCCGCCGAGAACGAGCACTTTTTTGGGGGAACCGTGACCAATCATGGCTGGGTGTACCAGGGGTTCGTGGTACAGAAATTCGTCGCCTGTACAAGATTGCCATTTGCCGTCCAAAACTAAGCCTTTGCCGTAGGTACCGGTCTGAACTACGTACATTTCTTGATAGGCTGTTTTTTTGTAAGCGAGCACGCCGATGATGCCGTGAACGTAAATATCCCAAGGGGTAATGTACTCGCTCATCCAAAAGTCTGCACGAACTTCGCTACCTGACATCAATTACTCTCCAAATATAAACTTCTGTGTCAATGTGGTCACAAGTAGTAGTTCTTAGCACAAAATGGTGCGGGTATGTAAGTACGATCGACACATTGGAGTGAGATTTTTCAGCAATGGTATGGTGTGATTGCGTTCTGGGAGAACCCAATTGGCTTGGTACTTGAGATTGCTTGCCCGATCGCGCGCCCAGTCGATCGTACTTTTCCCATCCCCCACCCTCACTCCGTCACATTTAATATTTTCGCTTTGGATTGCCGGCGGGTTTTGTACCAATGTTGTCTGAATCGGGGAATTTTTCGCGCTGGGCCCGCCTTTATAAGTTTGCGATCGCCCTGCTTATTTATCAAAAATCGGATGAAACCCCCCCAAATGCGAGTGCGGGGAATAAAAGTGGCGAGCGGTTTTCACCAGAGTTGTTATTAATATCTTGACATTTTGAATGTATATTAGATAAGATTTTTAAACAGACCAAAATAAAGGAAGTGTTTAATTTTTAGGGCAAAATTGCCTAGGCGATGTGCAACGAGATTCTAACTAGGTAAAGGGTGCAACTAAATTTACTAATAAAACTGTTCTTGCACTATTTGTAGGTGCAAAATAATAGCCGATGGAACCAACAGACTGGGAAAACAGAATCAAAGAGCTGGAAAAGGAAAATCGAATCCTGCGGGAAAAACTCGAAACTTCGGAAACCGAACGCAGCCAATTAGAAGCCCTTAATCAAAAAACAGAATATTTGCTAAAAAGTGTCACTGAGGAATTTAGAGATTCCGAAAATATTTTAAAAGCAAGAATGTCTACACTAGAAAAAGCTCTGGAAAACCAGCAAACAATGCAGCTCAAATTGATCGAAGCCGAAAAAATGTCGGCTTTGGGAATTTTGGTAGCTGGCATCGCCCACGAAATAAACAATCCCGTCAACTTCATCTACGGCAATATTACCTATGTCAATGACTACACGGCCGACCTTTTAAAATTGCTCGCAATGTACCAGGAGCGGTATCCCGAAACAGATGCAGAGATTGAAGATTTTATTGAAAAAATTGACCTCGACTTTCTGCGCGAAGATTTGTTGAAAACTCTTTCATCAATGAAAGTTGGTTCCGATCGCATCCGCGAAATTGTGCTGACTTTACGCAACTTTGCGCGGGTAGATGAAGCCGAAAAGAAACCGGTTAACATTCACGAAGGAATTGACAGCACCTTGTTGATTTTGCAGAATTTAACTAATGAGAAACCAGGTTATCCTGCTATAAAAATTGTTAAAAATTATGGAAAATTGCCGCATATTGAATGTTATGCGGGGCAATTAAATCAGGTATTTATGAACATCATTAATAATGCTGTTGATGCCCTGCGGGAGCGAGACAAAAAGTGTTCCCTATGCGAGAGAGAAGCCAACCCCAGCCAGATGGAAATTACTACTTCTATTATTTCCGGAAATTGGGTAAGAATTAGCATTAAAGATAATGGTCTGGGAATGAATGAAACTGTAAAAGGTAAAATTTTTAATCCGTTTTTTACGACAAAACCAGTCGGTCACGGGACGGGTTTGGGACTGTCAATTAGCTATCAAATTATTGTGGACAAACACGGCGGGAGGTTGGAGTGCATATCCGCAATTGGAGAAGGGACTGAATTGGTGATCGAGATTCCGATCGCCAATTCCCGCAGCTAAGATGGAGCGATCGAGCTAAACTGAGGGATAATGAAAACTCCCTTTGATCGCGGCTCCTCCTAGTTTGATGTGCAACCCTATGTCTACTGTCACTTTTGGTTTGTCAACCCCTGTAGCGGCAGAGCCCGGGGCATCCTACGGCAGCAGCGAACCGCCACAGCGCCCCACCGTGGGGGCAGAGTGGATCGAGGTATTGGTGGACTCTCCTTTCAGGGGTGCGGGGGACTCCCCGGGGGAGGAAAACAAATTATTTACTTATCGTTTACCTGCGGAACTTACCGTGCAACCAGGGGATATTTTGAGTGTACCCTTTGGCAGTCAACAGGTAGGGGCGATCGCGATTCGGTTCATTTCTCAACTGCCGCCGGACTTAGATCCCACAAGGGTTAAAGATGTCGAAGATGTGGTGAGTGCGGGTTTTTTCCCGCCTAATTACTGGGAATTGCTCGATCGCACTGCCACCTATTATTGCACACCTTTAATTCAAGTAATTAGAGCCTCGCTGCCACCCGGTTTGTTAAGCCGTTCCGTGCGCCGAATTCGCTTAATTAAGGAGGCAATTTCTCCGAATGCCGAAACATTTCTCAATCCCGCCGCCAGTCAAATTTTGCAATTGCTGCAAGCTCAAAAAAATGGCGATTACACTTGGCAATACCTCCAGCGACAAGTCAAGGGAAGTTATCGGGGATTGCGAGATTTATTGAAACGCGGTTGGGTAGAAAGTTATTTAGAACCTCCCAATCCTCCCAAACCAAAACTTAAACCGGCAGTGACATTAATTGCTAGCGCATTTGTCACAGATTTAACCCAGCGGCAACAAGAAGTATTGGAAGTTTTGCGGCGCGGTGGCGGTGAAATGTGGCTCAACGATTTGCTGAGAATTTGCAGCGCGAGTTCTTCGGTTGTCAAAGCTTTGGAGCAAAAAGGTAGCGTTGTTATCGATCAAAGGGAAGTGCTCAGGGGCGATCGCGGAATTTCTCAATTGCCCGATGCACCAAAAACTTTAACTCATTTTCAAGCTGAAGCTTTAGCGTTTATTAATACTTTTTCGGGATTCCGTCAAGTGCTGCTGCACGGCGTTACAGGTTCCGGGAAAACCGAAGTGTATTTGCAGGCGATCGCCCCAATCTTAGCCAGCGGCAAATCCGCCCTCGTACTCGTTCCCGAAATCGGCCTCACACCGCAACTTACCGATCGATTCCGAGCCCGTTTTGGCGAGCAAATTTGCGTTTACCACAGCGCCCTATCCGACGGCGAACGTTACGATACATGGCGTCAGATGCTGGCTGGAACCCCGCAAATTGTCATCGGCACGCGATCGGCCATTTTTGCGCCTTTACCTCACCTCGGCTTAATTATCCTCGATGAAGAACACGACAGCAGCTTCAAACAAGACCAACCAGCCCCCTGCTACCATGCCCGCACCGTTGCCAAATGGCGCGCCGAATTAGAAAATTGTCCCTTAATTTTAGGTTCCGCAACGCCAGCTTTAGAGACTTTTGTGGGGACGCGCCGAGATTATTACTCGTTACCAAATATCCATTATTTATCATTGCCCGATCGCATTTATTCCCGCCCGATGCCGCCTGTGGAAATAGTCGATATGCGCCAAGAATTGCGGCAAGGGAACCGCTCAATTTTCAGCGCTTCCCTGCAAAACGCGCTGGAACAATTGCAAGCAAGACAACAGCAAGGTATCCTGTTTATTCACAGAAGAGGACACAGTACCTTTGTCTCTTGTCGGAGTTGCGGCTATGTGATGGAATGCCCAAACTGCGATGTTTCCCTGTCTTATCACCAAGTCGGCGAAGGAACCGCAGAAGTGTTGCGGTGTCACTACTGCAACCATACGGAACGACACCCCCAAAACTGCCCGGAATGCAGTTCTCCTTACTTCAAAAACTTTGGTAGCGGCACTCAGCGAGTCGAACAGGAATTAACGAGATTGTTTCCAGAATTGCGGGCAATTCGGTTTGACAGCGATACGACTAGAAATAAGGGCGACCACCGCAGATTGTTAACGCAATTTGCCAATGGGGAAGCTGACATTTTGTTGGGTACGCAAATGCTGACGAAAGGGTTAGATTTAGCTGGAGTCACATTGGTGGGAGTTGTGTCTGCTGACGGGTTGCTGAACTTATCAGATTATCGGGCCAGCGAACGAGCTTTTCAAACATTAACTCAAGTCGCGGGCCGTGCGGGCAGAGGCGACGATCCGGGACGGGTAATTATTCAAACTTACACTCCCGAACACCGGGTTATTCAAGCAGTTAGGCGGCACGAATATGCAGATTTTGTGGAAACAGAATTAGCAGAAAGAGCGGCGCTGAATTACCCACCTTCGGGGCGGCTGGTTTTGTTGCGGTTGAGCAGTGCAGATGCGGCGGAAGTGGCGGTGACGGCGGTACAATTGGCGTCTGTTTGTCAGGAGTATATTGAGCGATTGTCTGTACCGGGGTGTGAGTTGTTGGGGCCTGCACCTGCGGCGATTATGCGGGTGGCAAATCG
>Ga0247774_1000892_pt1 | contig 15067 bp, 7 predicted proteins | sample UWRJL001104B6_FD_179933 | JGI IMG/M metagenome (GOLD analysis project Ga0247774, IMG submission 179933) | Plant litter microbial communities from Arlington Agricultural Research Station in Wisconsin, United States - UWRJ-L001-104B-6 | ecosystem: Environmental > Terrestrial > Plant litter >... | reverse complement strand
CAGTTGGAAGTCGGGATCAAAATTGATCTCTTGATCGAATCCCCCCATTGTCAACGGCTGTCCCGGGTTCAGACCCATCGCATTGGCAGGTGCGCCACCAGAGGAGAGCGGTATCTCATTGTAGGCCGCCATGACGGATCGGCTTCGACGCTATCGTAATTATGTTCGAAGCCGACCATCACTTGCTCTCACTAGTCCTGCCGTTTCGTTCTCGTATCCTTCTTCGCGCCTTGTGCTGATTTTTGGTATAAAAAATTGGTATTATCGTCGCGATCCTAGAAACACTCCATTCGAGGCAGCAGTTTGGAGGTTTGCAGATGTGTAGAGAAATTCTCGTGGCCAGAGAGGAGTAAGGCGAAGGTTAATTGAGGAAGGTAAAAGGATCGCCCGAGAAAGGCGGCTCTTGTGAAAGGACCCTAGTCAAAGTGCCAAGAACACCTTCGCGGGTGGCGCTGGTGGCAGGAAGCAGGTAGGGATTAGATGGGCCGAAAATATCTAGATCGCCTTGGGAAGGTGCTTTAGCGGCGGTGTCGGGTGCCCATATTAACACTAGGCTAACAGCCTCAAATACCACCATTTCCGATCAATGCCCACCACCACTATTTGTCCAGGGCGACGGCGCCTCGGTGAGATGGAAAGTTGGGCTGTCCGGATCGGTTTAAACACTATTCTGTTTTAGATATCTATAAATGAGGTGATATGAGGCCGATTCTTCACTGATGATGAACCAAGAGACGCAGAAAGGACGCTCCCTGTGCCTTTTGTGGAATGATTGTGGCGGACCGGATGAAAGAAGGTGCTGGGATTCTACGTAGCTCCACCTAACTCAATGAGGGTCTGTCCATGGTCGGCAGTGGGGCTAAAATGACAATACAGCGGGTGCCGCACATACCATGCATGGTGCAGCATCGGGCCTACCGAATGCACCCTCAATTGGCTGGCTTCTGTGCCGCTCAACGGCCCTTCTTTTGTGCCACCGATCTTGAGGTCCTGGGTGCCGCGAATCAGCGCGTTGCGGAGCTTTGGAAATCCTTCAAAGGCTTAGGATAAGCTTCTTTTTGGACATCATTAACCCAGATCCAGCCCTGCCAGATCTGGAGATCGAACTCTCTATCATGTATCAATTTGAATCTAATCTGGTTATCAACAATCTCGAATGAAACCATCGCAACGTCCTTTCGCCGCCACCTTACCAGGAGTAAGAAAAAGAAGACGACAGAGAGAAAATGTTTGCCTTGTGCTGATAATGCAGTATATTAAATTGTTGCGAGCAAGCAACCTCGGAATCGTGCAAGACAGCGGGGCGAGGGAGAAAAGCTAGCCATGGAGTATGCCTGCAGGCAAACAAGCTGGGCAACAAGCAGGAAACCTGCACCAGCTTTCCGTCTCGGCGTACGACCACTGGGCCACTCGTCAGCATCGGCCATGGTGCGCAAGAAAATCTGATGGTCACGCCGACACGTTTCACCAAATCGAATGGCTGCTGGCGGTCGACTTTGACTAGCCGTGAGGTTGATTATTGCGAAGTCCAGACGCAGCTTCCAAACTTCCACACCTCGTCGACGCGCAAGTAGGTGCGGACGGAGTGGGTATCTTCCGATAGTATCACAAGGTCGGCGTCGGCGCCGGGGTCGAGTGTTCCCTTGACGCGTTGGAGGCCAAGCATGTTGGCGGGAGTCGACGTGACCGTTTTCAGCGCACGGGGAATCGTGGTGCCGGAAAGGGCGAGGAAGTTGTTTACGCATTCGATGAGGGTGATTGAGCTGGGCAGGATAAGGTCAGCCTCACTATCAGACCTGTCACGGGCGAGGACGAGAGCAGAACAAGAGAAGCGAAACCCACCTTCCCGCGATCTTGTCTGAGCCCTCAAGGACTAGCTTGAAGCCGTGCTTGACAATCTTGTTGATGTTGTCCCCGTTTGTCCACTCGTAAGATCCATCAGGTAGGCCGACCAAGTGCATGGCATCCGTCACCAGTATCAGCCCGTCGGGGTGGGCATTAAAGGCAATTTTGATGGTGGTCGGATGTAGGTGGATCCCGTCTGCGATAACCCCAAAATACGGCCGCGGAATCTTCTCCGCCTCCCCCAAAACTCCAAAGATGCCGGGATTCCGGTGGTGCAGCGGCCGCATGGCGTTGAAAAGGTGCGTAATCATGGTTGCACCGGCGCCGACGGCCGCTGAAGCCTCCTCGTAGGTGGCCTCGGAATGTCCGATGGAGTAGAGGATGCCTCTATTTCGTAGTTCCGGGATCAACTTCGTCATTGCGCCGAGCTCGGGGGCGGCCGTGATCATCTTGACCGGCAGTGGACGGCCAGGATGCTCGTTTTGATTTATATTAGCTGCGCCATAGCATTCTTCGAGGTCGTCTAAAGACTCGGCCACCCGGAGGACGTCGACATTGTGGATTCCGTTCTTAGTCGGACTCAAAAAGGGGCCCTCGACATGGGCTCCGAGGGATTCGGCGCCGTCTTCGGCCGCTTGCAGATGTCCGGACGGGCCGAGGAAGGGAAGAACCTAGTCAATTCAGCATTTCGTCTCGAATTACCCCTACACACATACCTTTTTGTAGAGATGAGGCATTTGGCTCGTGATGGTCGGTACATAAGAAGTAACCCCGGTCTTGACAAGCTCCCTGTTCAATTCCTTCAACCTCTTCCCATAGTCTGCTACGTTTCCCGGGCATTCCGAAAGATTGAAGCCAAATGCCCCGTTCAACTGGCATTCGATCAACCCGGGAGAGATGATCCGACCCCCTAAGTCAACAACCAGGTCCGGGATGACGAGCTCATCGTAAAAGGCCACCTGGCTATCAACGATCTTTCCGCTGAGAGACGAAACCCAGAGGTCGCGCCAGACGAGAGACTCGTCCCAGAGAAGTCGGCAGTTGGTAAACTTGGTAATGCCGTTGGGAGCCTTAAGTGACGGCATCGCGATAAAGATGCCGTTTTGAGGTTCGTGATAGTTGTTCTGAATCGTGACCCTTCGGTCCTGTTGGTGCGTGTATGATCGCCATAATGGAATCAACCATCAGGGATGGGATCGACCAGGCCCATCTAGTATCTATCGGCCGAAGGTATTCCAAGCAACATTTTCTGATCGGAAGATTAGTGCACCCGATGGTGGCCGAGGCTTGTAGCATCAGGCCCAGGGACCACCGGCGCCGGTAGCAATTAGCATTGTAGCGTGAACTGTGGAACCTCTGAAGGCCGACCAGCGAGTTGAATCGATTGAACGTTTTGCTTCAAAACGCCCTTTTGTCCACCAGATCTGCCATGGGGCGAAACCGTCAAACGGCATTCGCTCGGTCTCACTCCGGTGAAGAATTTCCTTCTTCAGAACCAGACCAGTTCAAGATTTCTTGCAGGCTAGAAAGACGGTGGCGTACGACACTGGGCGACGAGCAGGTTTTGTCCATCCATCCAAGACTGCGTGCAACTTGACCCATTTCCATCTTTTGCTGCTGGTATGTAACGTCGCATCTCATTGTGGTCGGCCGACCGTCTGCCTGCCCGTAGCCCCGTGAAAAGCGCCGGGCTGAATGGTGATGGGGGCCGATGTGTGAGGCTAAACTGTGTGAGGGACAGTGTATTTTGCCATATCAACCACCGTTTCCCAAACTGGAGAGCCAATCAAGCTGCCTTCCGGCATTTTGCCGACCGTTACGGATCCCGGGAACAGGCACGAATCGCCCCTCCCTTTCCTCCCATTAATCACTTTGGTGCCAGCATGCGGCACTGCATTGGCGTGGCAAGACTGTGAGAAATTCTTTCATGATAGAACAGTTTGGCATTGCTACCATCAAAATCTTCGGTCCTAATTATGCCCACCAGACGGCTATCAGCTGCAGCCGTTAATGCACCATGTCGAGCACAGCAGACCGGGACATGGATCCCCTCTGGCAAAACCTCGATTGGTATGTTGCTTCCCATTGACCCAGCTCGCACTGTCCGCCATCCGTCCTGAGTTGAGTTCGGAGACATTGTTTCCTGGAACCGTTCAACAAGCCCACGTTCCTTAGGGCTCTTTACATTATCGCGCTTGTCTTGGTTTGAGAATAACACGGAAAGTGCTCCGTGCAGCTCCGCCAAGGTGGTAACGATGGGATGGTCACTAACCTGCCTCCAGGGCCATTGGCCATATGCTGATTATGGGATGGGATGGAACCGAGGTCACCGCACAGATCAGAACACTGATTCAAGACTATCACCTCGGTGCTATCCTTCTGACGGCCAAAAACCTTAAATGTCAGTGCCCCTGTCACGCTCTTCCTCTTCGCTGCTCGGTGGTTAGGCACGTGATGAGCTCACCAAATACCCCTTGATAGCCGCCGAGCAGACCACGAGTTTGGTCCGGGAACTCCAGACGATTGCCAAGCAATCAGGACATCCTCAGCCCTTGCTCATAGCGCTCGACCAAGAAAATGGCGGTGTTAACAGCCTCTTCGATGAGGATTACGTGTGCCAGTTCCCCAGCCAGATGGGCATAGCCGCCGCCAACAATGCCGAGCTAGCGTACGAGATCAGCAAGGCCACAGCCACAGAAATATCAGCATGCGGCATTAACCTCATGTTGGGCCCTGTCCTCGACGTGCTCTGCAACACCAGAGATCAGCCCCTGGCCGTGAGGGCCACGTCGGACGACCCACAGGAAGTATCCCACTATGGAATCCAGGCCATGAACGGCATCAACGACGCCGGTATTGGCAACTGCGGGAAGCACTTTCCGTCCTATGGTAATCTGGACTTCAGGGGCTCGAGTCTCGACATGCCCGTCATTTCCCAAACGCTTGAGGAGCTGAGTCTTAGTGCGCTGGTGCCCTTTCGGGATGCCATTGCTACGGGGAACTTGGATGCCGTGTTTGTGGGTGGGTGCCGCATATCGAACCCGACCATGAATGTCGCACACGCGTGTCTGTCGGATCAGGTTGTCGATGAGCTCTTGAGGAATGACCTAGGCTTTCAGGGAGTCGCCATCTCAGAGTGTCTCGAGATGGAAGCTTTGAGCCACGAAATGGGTGTCCAAAACGGCGCCGTCATGGCCGTCGAAGCAGGATGCGATCTCATTCTTCTCTGCAGGGCGTACGAAGTCCAGCTTGAAGCTATCAAGGGGCTCAAGCTTGGAATTGAGAACGGAATCATGTCCAAGGAGCGGCTGTACACATCCCTCCGGCGGGTTCTACGGTTGAAGTCACGATGCACCTCCTGGAGCAAAGCCTTGAACCCATCTGGGATTGGTCTCCTTTCTCAGCTTCACCCGAAACATGCCAACCTCTCCCGTGAAGCCTACGACGGCTCGATCACCGTGGTGAGGGACAAAGAGAAGCTCCTCCCGCTAAGCCTGTCAATGCACCAGGAAGAGGATCTTCTGCTTCTGACACCGCTGGTCAAGCCTCTCCCGGCGTCAGCCCTAATGAAGAGTCTCCTTGAATCGAAGAACCTGCAGAATAGCGTTCCGACTAACCACGACAAGTGGGCCCACCATGACCGCAGCGCCATAATTAGAGGGGAAGAGGTTTTCCGCGAGCTGGGCCGATCTCTCGCACGATTTCGGAATGGAAAGTTGCTTCACACCAGCTACACAGCCAATGGTGTTCGCCCAGGTAAAGCTTTGTCCTCCTCTTCCGCGTCTCGGCTCCGGTTTCTCGTTCCCTGTCCACAACCTCCCGTTGCTTTAGAAGCAGGCTGTGACTGACCGTGATACAGTTCACGAAAATCTCATCGAAAAAGCCTCGGCCGTCATCCTCGTCACGGCCGACGCAAACCGCAACCTCTACCAAGCCGGCTTCACCAAGCACGTCGACATGATGTGCTCAATGTGGAGGGCAAAGGGTCACAAGAAGAACCTCATAGTCGTGGCTGTTTCCTCCCCCTACGATTTTGCTCTGGACAAGTCGATCGGGACCTACATCTGCACGTATGATTTTACCGATGACGCCATGCACGCGCTTGTTCGCACCCTCATGGGCGAGTCGAAGCACAGGGGGTCAATACCCGGTACAATGCGCAAGGCTCGGCGCAGCATGAAATCGAAGTCGAAGCAGTTTTGGCTTGTAGAAGAATACAACGCCGAGCGGGACGCCACCGGTCTTGATGGGCTCGTAGCTCTTGTATCGAGAGCTAGCTCCCCGGAAATGCCGTATCTGGAAACATCTTCGGCCGTTTCATTTGTATTAGGTAACCCAAACATCCAAGAGGCGCACTTTGTGGTGCGTAACAGCAGCAAGAATGAAGTCTACGGCTTCGTAGCGACGTACGTCCTCGGCTCAACAGGCTTCGTGGGCCCCCTGTTTGTCGATCCGAACAAGCGAAACCTTTCCATCGGTCGGTCTTTGCATCGACGAGCCATGCGCGCTCTGGTGCAGAATCAGAACGTCACCAAGATCCAACTAGGCACTGCTTTGCCGGCAGTCTTCCTCGGCATCCCCGTCGGACCGGAAGATGCCACCTCCGTGAGAGACTGGTTCGCCAACTCGGGGTGGGACGTGCAGTTTCCCCGCCGCCTGACTAACATGGTGATTCACCAGCTCTCGGCATGGGCTGCTCCCGAGGGCCTGCTGCAATCGATCCAGAGGGCCAACATTAGTTTTGATCTGATCTACGGGCTCGAAAACGCCGAGAATGTCCTCGAGCTCGTCGCGTCGGAGGCGAACCCCGAGGTGGTGGAGCTGTATAAGGAAGCACTAGCGCGGTCCTGCGGCGTCATCCGTGCGAAGGCCGTGGACGAGTCGCTTCTGGGGGCCGTCATCATCGTCAAGCAGGGGAGCGGGATGGCGAACTTGGTCCCGCCGTTCGCTTCATTGGCCGGAGAGGAGGTGGCGGGGATCCTGGCGCCCGTCGTGCCGCCACAGGGACAGCAGGCGACATTGGTGTTGCAGGGGCTGGCGCTTATGGGGGTTAGGCAGAGCAAGAGCCAGAAGGCTTCGAAGGCCGTTCTTAGCTGGGTAAGCCTTCCCTGTATCTGTGCATTGTGGAAAAGATCTATGCTAACCTTTCGGTGGGATGATAGGTTCTGGATGATGTGTATGAGGATCTTCAGGCAATGGGATTTGAGGTTTTACAGGCTTTTGAAGAGATTACGAATTCCCCTGAGAATGTGAGTTTGTCCCAATCTCATCTTTTTCAGCTTTTCTGACATACTGACTTGGGCATTGTAGTGGGCGGAATTGGCATAAGGGGCAAATCATCTTGTGTAATATTGAGGCCATGTGTAGACATTTAGGGCTTATAAAGATAGTTCTTGGTCATACCGTCCCTGTTGCCTGGAGAGCGCACCAAATAAATAATGAGGCCATCAACGTGCTTTCCTGTAAAGCTCAGGCTTTCTGATTCTCTGCGCGCTGCCTCTGAGCCGGGGCGAGAGAACAGCTATGAGGGAGTTGTAGACGCATCAGTGGGAGGCCGCAGGTTCGAATTCTACGCCGGGCAAAAAAATTGTCTTAAATTTTGTCACCATCGTATATCAGGCTCCTATGATAATAAAGCCGTGACCTCGGACGAGGGTGTCACATTTTACGCTCATCTGCGCAGGACTACAGCTTCAAAGTGAAGCACGGATTGAGAGTTTTCTCCCGGATTCGGAAGAAGCTCACAGGGAAATGGAGGCCATCGGGAAATTCTGAGATGTTTTTTTTGGTAGGCCCGACGAGGAAGCTCCATCGTGTCCAGAGCAAATAAGTCGTTTGCAGTAAAAGGTATAGCTCCGCGGCCGGAGAGATATAATCTCCAACGAGCCAGAAAGGTTTTATTCATTCGCTGTCATCGGACTTGGATAAATCACAACGGATCAGAAGAAATAAATAGCAGAGAATCAGCGTCTTTATCTAGCTAAGTAGACATCTATACCAGCCATTTTGTCGACTCTGGAAACAATCACAAATGAGAGCAAAATGGCCCAGGCATGTATGTACCAGGACTTATACCCTCACCATATCTCCTCACTTAGTTGCTCCTCTTCCTAGATTTTTTCTCAATTCACAAAACACGCCTGCCAACACCCGGAAGGCTCGGTATCATCACCTCGGCTCCCTGAGACCACCGCCTAGAAAGAGGATCCAACAAATGTCGAAAAAGACTTGCCGCCCTATCTATAAGGATTTTTTGACTCGGCCAAATATATAAAAGCCTCAATAGCTGCCACCATCTGCACCTGCAATATCGAGGCACCACGTAAATGAAGTAAGTATTCGGCCCTCTCGGTATAAGCCGTACAACCCGCCTTGCTCTTCCCTCCGGTCCGGCTGCAACCCTTATTTTTACACTCGCCTGAAAATATAACAAAGTACAGAAGAAAATTGGCGGCTCAGTGGATACCCCTGTTTTTTGCCAGTTACCCTACGTTAGAAACGAGAAGACCAATCTGCAGGGAAGGGGTCCACAGAGAAAAGAGGCACAGAGTATGTTAAAACCACCAGTCAGATCACCGTCTCCCTTCCACAGAGGCTGCAAGAAGGAACTCAATTATCTAGATAACTTGCGAGAGCTGACACCCCGCTAGTATGGATCCATGGTTAGGATTCGTATCTGACCGACCATCCCGAATTGCTACTGTTTCTGTTTATCCAGCCTGTCAGTAGTAGCCACAATCCTGCTTTCTGGTCCTTGGAAAGTTACGACCATCCTGGTTGGTCGATCCTTCCGCCCGATCACTCTCACACACACCCACTTCATGTGGACGGTGCATTTACTTACCCGTAGGTACCTTGAAATGTATATATTCACCCATCAAAACCGTTGCTGCTTTGGCAGATGATCGGCAAGGTACCGTTCAGGCGCCCCTCATGTTTCTTTTTCGCCTTTATCCCTCACCAAGGTTTCACGGCCAACATTCACTCACCCAATGGCCCAAGCATCGCGAGGGGAATATGATGGATTGTCAAGAGCATGGGCGGGAATAGAAGGCATTTTCCTTTTAACAGTCACGATTTAGTAGAAACTTATTCTCAACTCAAAAGAGAGAGTTTTGGGGTTTGGATATGAATTTGTTTTCCATTTCTGATTGGACTACTGGAGCTCTCTCTTTCTCTCAAGAAAAATAAAAAACGTGTTTTTGCCCGTTTGTCTCATTTCATCAAAACACACTCCATCATGATACAAAGAAATAAATGAGAATGAAGCCAAACAAAGATGTGGTGGGGGAGGAACACACACACATTGAACATGGGTAGGGGGGCGACAGGAAAGTTTTGAAGAAACGGAGATTGGCCAGCATGACCAGGTCCCCTATTAGAAACCCCACACGCCCCCCAAACTACTGCCTAAGGACACTCATCATCGACCCAAAAGTAAGCAAGGACGAAGAAAACAAAGAGTCTTAGACAGCATTCTTCTCAGAGCGCATGTTCCGCGCATTGATGTCCTCCTCATGCTCCGCACTCCTAATCTCCTTCTCCACCTGCTCGAGGTCGATGTGGGCCACCGCATCGTCGCCGTCGAAGATGCGGGCAATCTCCTCGAGAGTAGGGCCCTTGGTCTCGACGTAGAAGAACCAGACGAAGATGAGTTCGCAGAAGTCCCAGAGGGTATAGAACAACATGAAGTGCCAGTGGTGCGGGAGGTTGTCCCAAGCCAGCAGGTTGGTCTGGATACCGAGCGCGAGGACGGCCTGGATGGTGATGTTGAGGATCATCATGCCCTTGGCGCGGAGATGGAACGGGAGGACCTCGAGCGCGTAGGCAACGAGAAGGCCAGAGAAGCCAATGTCGTAGAAGATACCGAAGACCCAGACGAAGACAATCTGGGCGTAGCCGGAGCCCGTATTCTTCTCGCCCGAGTTCTCGTACACGGCTCCGGTGATGGTCCAGCAGACGAAGGCGGCAACCATACCGATAATGGCGGTCAAGAAGAGAGGACGACGACCGAGCTTGTCAACCGTCAGGGCGGCGCCGATAGCAATGCTCAGATCGAGAATGGTCTTGCCAGCCGAGAGACCCAGCTTCTGGTTCTGATCGGTGATACCGGCACCCTCGTAGATTCGATCGATGTAGTTGGAGAACAGCGCGTTACCAGAGTACTGCGAGATAACACCAAGAGAGATAACAATAGCCAATCGCCACCGGTTACCCTTAGTCTTAACAAAGTCGATATAGCTCGTCGAGGTATCGGCCGTCTTCTCCATGTTGATGGTCTCCTTGATCTCGCGGTACTGGAACTGCACGGTCGCGTCGTTGATGTTGCCGCCGCCGTGGTGCTTAACAAGAACAGCCAGAGCCTCCTCAACCTTGTCCTTGTTGACGAGGAAACGGGGCGACTCGGGGAGCCACCACACGCCGGAAATCTGGATGATGGACGGGACGGTCTGGATGAAAGTGATAGAGCGCCAGCACCAGTCATTATCGACCTTGGAGGTACCCCAACCGACGATAGAGACGATAAGGGCACCCAGATTCCAGAGACAGTTGTAGACGGCCGTGAGGGGACCGCGGTGCTGGGGATGGCAGATCTCGGTGAGGAGGAGGGGCGAGCACATCTGGGCGAGGGAGTTGCCGAAGCCGAGGATGAAACGACCAGCCATCCACACTATCGGGGAACTCTGTTAGCTTCTTTTCTTCCCTACACCTCTAAGGAGGCTTGAAAATCACGATTCGAGCGAGAGAGAGGAGGGGCGGAGAGTACTTACTGCCATAGCCATTGCAAAAAGCTGAAATGCAACCACCGAGAATCATAATCACACAGCCAATCATGATAGTCGGCTTACGCCCGAGCATATCAGCCGAGTAGGGCGTGATGAAGAAGGAGATGATGGAACCAATGTTGAACATGTTGATCATGATGCCGAGCTTGTTAGCATCGGCCTCCCAAGTCTCCTCTTCTTCGTTCCATTTGAAGACCTCGTTGACCTTGCCGTGCTTGATCGAGAAGTACTCCTTGAACAGGTCCATCTGCTGGCACGTGTTGGCCAACATGCCGTCGTAACCCGTCGTGGCCGACGCGATGAGCAAGAAGACGGACATGAGGTAGAGCTTCCGCAGATGCGGCTCCTTCGTCCAGCTGACCCGCTCGAAGCGAGGGGCCTCGGCCCTCGCTATCTCGATATTATCCTCCACCTTGTGCTGGACTGTACCCTTGTCCATCTTGGCGGTTGTTTGAAGGGACTTGCCTTCGTTCTAAGAATGGGTATCACAAAAAAACTGAAGGGGGTATATTGGGGATGGAAGAAGAAGAAAGGAAGGACAATGGTCGAAGGAGCGAAGGGGATCTGGGAACTTATAAGTTCGAACCCACTTTGCAGATATCCTCTCACAGGGTTGAGATGTGAGCCGGGGAGAGAAAGAAAGGAAGAAGGGAACGAGAGGATCGTGAGGTCTGGGATCAACCGCTTATATGGGAAGAGGACCAGAACCCATTATGCCTGGTTCCCCAAAGGCCAATGGCGACTTTTTTTTTTCGCGGGAAGAACACACATCCTCTCCTGCCCATACCCACCAGATCGGACGGAGAGCAGCGGCGGCGGGCCACGGCCCCATGGATGATCTTCTTGCATTCGCTGGACCCAAAGTGCGCCGGAGTAGCAATCAATGGACAGAAAGATTGTCCACACACCCTCCGGAGCTACAGGCTTCTGACCCCGTTGCCAGTTGGGAACTGAAGCGGGGACTAGAACCGGGGCGACTGGGGCGGCACAAATTGGCGGGAAGACGGATAATACAGGACTACCATTTTGCCCACATGAAGCTGCCGACTATTACCTCGAGGGAATACGTACCTCGCGAGTACGGAGCTCCACCAGCCAAAAAAGCGCTTTACAGCCTTGGCCGTCGCCATTGGTGGCACTTGTCCCCAGCCCGGAAGCTGCAGGATAGCCAACGAGCAAGGACCAGCCCACTGCAAAATTGCCAGATCTCACGCGAGATGTGACCCCAAGGTGCGGAACGCATGCGGTTTAGCGGATGCGGCATAGGGGCGTGTCCTGTCAGGAATCCGGAGTGCCAATTCCCATTCTGATGCCAAGACCCAAACAAAGGTGTGTGGGGACGTAAAAAGAGAAAGCTTTGCAGCATGCAAAAAAAAAAAGTACCATATTATGAAAGGGGCGAATTTGCGGTCGCCTTGGCCGGTATTTTGTTATTCTCCAGGGCCATCGTGACAAGACAAGCGAGAGCGAAATATAGGAGAATAATGTCGAGTCAAGTCGCGATGGCTCGACTCCGGCTCGTCCATGAACCGGCCATGGCTTGCTGCAAGGCGGCGCTGGCGACGGACCGTGAGCCTTCTCGCCGTCTAGCAAGGTCGCATCGCTTCCTCGTCTCTGCTTGCCTAGTCTTGCGTGCTACATCAAACGCTGGCTGTTTTTATCGCAGGGTGGGAATATTGCCTAGTCAGCGCTGGTCGGGATCCTCAGCCGGGAGATGAACACCAAGAACCGGTACTGGATCGCCAGTCCGATGCATTGCGAATAGCCTTAGGATCTGTTTTCAGAGACAAAGACACGAAAACTGGAATTCCGCTAGGCGTGCTCGCCAGCCAATGCCATGTCCAGCTGCCCACAACCCGTGTAGCGTCTCGCAGATGGAGGCCTGTCATTGATCTAATTCAGGCATGGCAAAGTACGCCAAAATGGGCACATCCGGAATGTCGGAACAGATTGCGGGGTGGAAACATTGGTTCAGGCTTCGGAGCCGCGGGGCCCAGTTTTATTCGATCGCCACTTTCTGGGCGGACAACAGACAATGGACATGCTTGCGATGGCGCTTGCATTACCAAATGAAGGGAACAGCCGGGCCATTCCTCTCTTTGTGGCAAGCCTGACACCTGACAACGCTAGAGCTGCCGTTGAAATATACTCTTTGCCTCCGTGACAGTCAGATAGACAAGAGACGGAGTAATCTTGCTGGCTTTGAACGCGGCTGCATATCAATCAGTGTGGATGGCAGTAAAGTCGAGATTAGCGTTTCCAAACCAATGCACCGTATAAATAAAAAAGCCTGTGCCGGCATGGTCCAGTGCTGTCCAAATAGGACACACCTGGCACACCACCGATGCGCCAAAGTTCGGGTGATGGGCTGGGAACTGCGTAGATCAGAGCGGGTCCGGACTGCATGTTTCAGCAAAAGACTCTCTCGGCTGGGGCGATTTCCATGCTCACTGCTCGTGCTTCGTCGCAACGTCGGCCGCGGGTGGCAACAGGTGATGCTTAGGCATTGCCGGCAGCCAATCTTTAGCGAACGAGCCAATGCGGATACTGTAAAGGGACTCAACAGAAGGCACAAAGCACCAAAGACGGTAGCTTGGCGTCGATAAACTCCCTCACGCTGCCTACGGAAAGTGGTCCCGGCGGCGGACCGCCGCAGATGGAGCTCTAATTCGCTTTCTCATGCCGTGGCCGGCCTTGCTGCTAAATGAGCTAGTTCTGGCTCAGGAATGCGGCCGCCCCCGAGCAGGAACGAATTTGGTCACTGGCGGGATACGAAACAGCTCGGCGTATGATGAATGATCATGAGGAGAACCAGGGCGATCCCCAAAAGCGTGGTTGATAGACCGATGCAAAAACCGCAGCCTACGAGAGGCGTGTGTGGTTCGTGGTTCGCGGTTCAACGACATGGGACATGCGGCGGTTGTTACAGGGCCCTAGTTGTTCGCGTGCAGGTGGCTTGAGAAAAGGGCCGTCTGGGAAAACCGGTAAAATTCAATCCTGCATTTAGCCCACCAATGGGGAGTCGCCGTTAGGCTCATCTACCCCTCCTTGTACCCCGGTGCCTCCCAGGGTCCCGAAAAAAGTTTGGGTTGCAAGTTGAACGGATTGTGTGCAGCTCGCGGTGGGGAACGCAAGATGGGCTCTCGATCTTGGCTCGAGTAGGGCAAGAGGCAGCAGGAGGCAAGCTTCTGGACGTTGTGGAAAACGTGGAGACTGGGGTCATTGCATCTCTCACCGGCCAGTAAGAGATCGCTCATAACGCCCCCCGGCCTTAATGGGGAACATTGGCATCTTATCCGTACTTCCTGGGCTGTTGGCATGCGATTGGTGAGCGTCGGGTGGTGATGGACGCCATTCACCAACTCCAGTCGACGTCCACCGCTTCCTTGTCTGGTGCTTGGGATCTTCTCCAAATCCACCGCTCCACGTTGAAACGCTCGTGTTCAAAGAAAAGTTGGATGGGCGGAGTTGGCCATAGCTTCCTGCGGAGAGACCATGTGCATCGTGGCGGTTGTCTAGCGAGCCCAATGGAGCCCCCCTCTGGCCCAGGGCGGCCCGACGTGATTAACGACAGATTGGTTGCAATATCCGGCGCCATGCGGGCCTTTCCACTTCCTGAGTGAGACGCCGCCGGTAGACCTCTTTTTAGCACTCAATCGGACGTCTTGTAACCCCAACCTGATGCAAGCGCGGGAAGGTCGACGAACAGACATTTTTCTCGGAATAGTAGATGGTTTGGTCAGTGTGACTGCTGAAAAGCCAGCCCGGCACAATGGGTTACGACTCTGGTCATCAGTACCAGCCACCAGCGTCCCTTGTAGAAATGGTCGCAGAAAAGACCTGTCAAGCGCGATCTCGGTATTGGTTCTGCACCTGGGATCTCAGTCATCTCCATATTGCCGTCAATATCAGGAGCGCGGGTCTCAGGCTGGAACCAGGATCTTGGGAGGAACAGCAAGATTGGTCTTCCTGTAGGCTGGTCCGCAGAGCGATTGGAAGTTTAAAGTTGAATGCCTCCAAGAAACTGGATTTTGAGCTGCTGTCAATCAACTGCCTCACCGAACGTATTGATCATCTTTCTTTCAATGCCTAGCTGGCTTGTGAGCTGCGTAGGTGCAGCTGGTTTGTTGGTCGTCGTTGCTGACACCTGCGGTTGGCTCTTGGTAATAAAAAAATAATGTCGAGTAACAACGGCAAGTGTACAGTGGAGATGATTCGGCAAATCACCGAGGCAAGCTATCGTGTAGTGTTGGAGCCAAGCGTGACAGAGGACGGTCCCGTCGGCGATCTGGGGAAGAGTCTGGGGCCGAATATGTTTCGATTGAGCTTCTTTGGGAGGGCGACTGGCACGTTGGCTAGTCACGCAGGAGCGATGGACGAAAACGAGTCAGAAACGTGAGAAAGCGACAGGTGGGCAAGCGGGCGCTCGTGCTGAC
>Ga0247774_1000890_pt1 | contig 15103 bp, 8 predicted proteins | sample UWRJL001104B6_FD_179933 | JGI IMG/M metagenome (GOLD analysis project Ga0247774, IMG submission 179933) | Plant litter microbial communities from Arlington Agricultural Research Station in Wisconsin, United States - UWRJ-L001-104B-6 | ecosystem: Environmental > Terrestrial > Plant litter >... | reverse complement strand
GAAGGCACTCGCAAAGGTCAAGGGCAAGCTTATCCGTTCCAAATCCCCCTGCGGGCAATGATTCCTCAGAAAATTGACAATATGTTAGTTGCGGGTAAAAGTATAGCTGTTAGCCACACAGCCGCCGCTGCTTATCGAGTGCATTCTTTTGAATGGTCTGCCGGTGCGGCGGCGGGAGTGACCGCTGCTTTTTCCCTAAAAAAGGGGATTTTCCCTTATGAATTAGTGGACGAATTGCCGTCCCGCGAGCCGAACTTGGAAGTGTTGCAGTTGCAGTTGCAACAAAATGCCAATCCCATCGCATTTCCGGGTACTTCTATTTTCAATAGTTCGTGGCAAAATTGGAAATAATCGCACTTGTTGACACTCCCCGGCCGTACCGCGGGATTCTTTAATCTACGAGTCGGCAAGCTTTGGCAGGATTTCTCCAACCAAAGTAGAGTTTGAGTAAAAATGCAAATCGCGTGTTTCTTTGGGTTTTAACCGTCCAATCCCTTTTTTGTCGGTAAAATTGATTGATTTTCGGTCTGACGCAAGTTTCCATCCGGTTGACTTATACTCAACAGAGCGGCAATCTTTCTGGAATTTGGGATATCCTTTTCGCATTGCTGATTCACGGTATGAATCAACTTTTTTCATAAGTTACAAAACTCACCCGACTTGGCTTATAAAACTTCCGAAATATTGAATTCATACCTGTATTCAGCAACGCCTAAAGCCTTATGTGCAAACTCAATACACATCTCCGAAATAGTACCATAATTAGGGTCTTACCAAACGGCAAAGATATTGTGGATGTTATAGCAGGTGAGCCTCGACAAAAAAGTGATATAACTTTATTTCGAGAAAACTCTCAAAGCTGATCCCGAACAAAAGTTTAAGGGAGATTTAGCTTATAAGGGGGAATATTTAATGGAGACTCCAATTAAAAGACTAAGAAATGGAAAGTTAACCAAAGAACAGAAACAAAAAAAATAAACAAATTTCCGCTCAACGAATATTTGTTGAACACCGAATCAGCTCAAAATATTTCGAGTTGTTCAAAAGAGATTTCTGTTAATTCCTAAGAAGTATGAACGAGTAATTATGAGTATTTGTGGATTAGTAAAACTCCGAATTAAATCCCTCATCTTACCTGGAGTGAAAGCTCCTACTGTAGGATTATAAAAATCAGGCAAATTACTCGATTTTTTAGGTCTGTTAGCAATAGTAATAAACTCAAAACCTTATTTTATGGTGTAGACTAGGTAATCTTCTTTGTTTTTAATTAAAAAATTAAAGCTAGTCAGAGAGCAGCTTTCAGAGTTTTCGGAGATGTCTAGTTATTTGGTTGCATTTACCTATCTCCTATAATATCCAAAGTTGATATAACTTACTTACTTTGTAAAACTTACAAGCAGAGATTTCAAGCCGCGTAAGACTATGCTCTTTTGCCACTCCAGGTTGTTTGAAGCTAGCTGTAAATCAGGAAAATTGTTCAGCAGTGTGTTAATAGCAATTTGAGTCTCCACCCGTGCTAGTGCAGCTCCTAAGCAATAATGAATACTATCAGCAAAAGCAACGTGGTGATTCTGCTCTCGATTAATATTTAACCGATCGGGATCTGGAAACTGGGCTGGATCTCTATTAGCAGCTCCTAAACAGAGAACGATCTTTTCACCTGCTTTTATTGTTTGTTTGCCTATCTCTAAATTATCAGTAGCAATACGGGTTATCATTTGAACTGCACTATCATAACGAATTATTTCCTCCACAGCACTTTCGATTTTTGTTGGTTCTTTTTTGAGTTGTTCCATTTGGTTAGGGTGTTGTAACAATGCCAACATTCCATTACCTATTGTATTACCTGTGGTTTCTTCACCTGCCGCGAATAATAATGTACAAATTGCCAATATTTCCTTTTGAGTTAACCTGTCATTTTGCTCTTGTTGTACTATCAGATTACTAATTAAGTCTTCCTGTGGATATTTTTGGCGTTCGGCAATTAAAGTACTTAAATACTCGTGAAAATTTTCCGTAGCCCTATTCATAGCTTCGTATTCTTTCAGTGACAAAAGTGGATCTAAAATACGAAACAAAACCTTAACCCACTCGTGAAGTTGCTGCTGAGCTTCTTTTGGTATTCCCAACAACCTACTAATTACAGTTACAGAAAGTGGACTGGCAAAATCGGCCACAATGTCCATACTTCCCTTGTGGCGAACCTTATCAAGCAACTCATCCACAATTTCCTGGATAAGGGGACGCATACGTTCAACAACTACGGGAGAAAAGGCTTTAGCTACCAACCCACGCAACCTGGTATGGTCTGGCGGGTTCATATAAAACAAAAATCTGCTGGTGGTAAAAGCAAGGGTATTTAAATTCTTTCCCTTGTCTTGAAGATATTGGCTTCTTTCTTTAATTGTTTTTGGTTTGTCATCAGTGCTAACACAACCACTTTTCAAAACTGCTTTGACATCAGCATAGCGGGTAACGATCCAATCACCTCCAACCAAGTATCTATGTACCGGATCTTCCTCTCGGAGTCGATGGTAAGTTGGATAAGGATTCGCATTAAACTTAGAGTCAAAAAGATTGAACCTCAATGATTGTGCTGACACTACTTTTTCGCTTTTGTAAGTACTGGTGTTTTCTTTGCTCATATTAGTATTTTTTTAGATTTTTTATAAATAAAAAGGGGAAATTTGTTGATGATCACTGATATTCCGCTACTAAATACTGCGCTAAGGTTTCGATTGTGGGGTACTCCCACAAAAGAGTCAGCGCCAGTTCACAGCCAATCCATTCGGCTAATTCACCTGTAATACTGACCGCCACTGCTGAATCTAAACCGTATGCTGCAAAAGACTCTTGAATATCTATCTCATCAGGAGGTATTTTCAAGTATATAGCAAAATGAGAAATTAGCCAAGCTTGGATTTCTTTTTCTGTAAAAGTCGGTTTTAAGGATTGCCCATCGTCCTCAGACTGATTAACATCTGAATTTTGTAAGTGTTGCGAAAAATTTTCTACTTTTATTTGAAGTTGTTGTAAGTCTGTTTGTTGAAGATTCGCAGTCCAGTTGCCGACTACATCCAAACTTTTATTGAGAAATCCAACTCGACAACCCAGGCGCTGAATCTTACCACTAGAAGTTTTCGGGATACTTGCTGTTTTTAACAGGGCAATAGCATATACTTGTAATTGGTGCTGTTCTGACACTGCCTGACGAATAGACTTAACGACTTCATCTACATCCAACTGACGTAAGTAAGTACGCTCTACTTCTTGAACAATAACTAGCTGTTCAACACCTTCTATCTCTACAGTAAATGCTGCCCCACAATTAGATCGTAATGCTGGGTGGCTATTCTCGACTGTCAATTCAATATCCTGGGGATAATGATTTCGTCCACGAATAATTATCATGTCTTTGATGCGACCTGTGATAAACAGTTCGCCATCAAGTAGAAATCCTAAATCTCCACTGCGTAGAAACGGCCCTTCTTTTGTGTCCTGTAATTGGGCATTGAATGTTTGTTGCGTCTCTTCAGGTTTTCTCCAATAGCCGCCAGCTACACTTCTTCCTGCAACCCAAATTTCCCCGATTTCTCCATCCAGACAAAGAGTTAATGATTCTGGGCGAACAATGACAATTTTGTGGTTAGGTGTACTATGACCAACACCAACAATCGCCCTTGCATCTTCGTCTTCGTTTGTAGTAGTTACAATGTGATTCTGCTTCAAAGCTTGCTCTTGCACAAAGCGAATCACTGGTGGCTCTTTTTTCAACCCCCCAGATACAATTAAAGTCGTTTCCGCCATTCCATAGCAAGGGTAAAAAGCATTTTTTCTCAAGCCACAATCTGCAAAACTTTCTGAAAACTTCTCTATAGTTTCTGCCCTTACAGGTTCAGCACCATTGAAAGCAACTTCCCAACTACTCAAATCAAGCTGTTGGCGTTGTTCAGGAGTAATCTTGTCAATACACAAGTCATAAGCAAAATTAGGCCCGCCACTGGTAGTCGCTTGATAGTCGGAAATCGCTTTTAACCAACGAAAGGGTTTTTGTAAGAAACTCTCTGGCGACATCAGAGTAACTAAGAAATTACCATATACAGGCTGTAACACTCCACCAATCAATCCCATATCGTGATAAGGAGGCAGCCAAATTACACCTCGACTGTTAGAGGTATGCTCAAAAGCTTGATAAATTAAAGCGGAATTATAGAGTAGATTGTCATGATTCACCATCACACCTTTCGGGTTTCCTGTCGTACCAGATGTGTACTGGAGAAGTGCCAGTGAGTTGTTAGCAATCTCAGGACAAAACCAATCATCCGCCAAATCGTTGGCAATTTCATCAGTTGCTATACATTGCAAAGCTGCTAATTCTGGTTCTTCTTTGAATCTTTCTCCCAATTTAGTAATTACAGATGAGGTGGTGAGTGCAAAAGTTGCTTGTGCGTCCTTTGCAATAGCTTGCAACCTTGTCATCCGCTGTTTACCTCGCGGCGGATACACAGGTACAACAGTTACACCTGCATATAAACCTCCAAAAAAAGCAGCAATGAATTCCAGTCCAGGCGGATACAGAAGCAGCACTCTTTCTTTAAAAGCTTTCATGCTTTGAAGCAATGCTGCAATGGCGCGTGCTTTTTGGTCTAATTTTTCATAAGTGAAGCTAACTTTTTCTGTTTCTCCATCTACCAAAAAGGTATATGGTACTTGATATTGTTGTTGTTGCGCCCGATAACGTAACAAGTTAACTAAAGTTGCTTTCGGCTCTGAATCTGGTGAAAATAAATCGCGATCCATAATTTTTTTGTACTTGAAATAATTAAAGTAATTGTTCTGTGATTGCTGGCATACTCCAGAAATTCCTTAACCGTAACGTTGTTGGAAGTCTAGCATAAATGCAGCTAGAGCCTCTACTCCAGATTGAGTGACTGCATTATAGAGTGATGCTCGCAAACCTCCAATTGAACGATGACCATCCAATCCATAAAATCCGTTTTCCACTGCGGTTTTGAGAAATAAAGGCTCTAAATCGGGGTCGGCTAATCGGAATGCAACATTCATCAGCGACCGATTCTCCCTAACCGCATGGCCTCGATAAAATTCGCTGCTATCAATGACTTTATAAAGAGTCGCCGCTTTGGACTGGTTAATCTCTGCCATTGCTGCTAGTCCACCAATATCTTTTCGTAGCCAACGAGTGACCAGCATGATTACATATAGTGCAAATACTGGCGGCGTATTGTAAATGGATTTACTTTTGATATGAGTACGGTAATCTAACATAGTGTGTAAATCTGGCGGAATTTTTCCCACAAAATCATCTCTAATTAACACGACTGTTACACCTGCTGGTCCCAGGTTTTTTTGTGCATGAGCATATATTAAAGCATAAGGCTCAATTGGTATCGGTTGAGCTAAAAAATCTGAAGACATATCGCAAATTATCGGTACATTGGATATGCTTGGCAGATAGGAAAATTGTAGTCCCTCTACCGTTTCGTTGGACACATAATGTAGATAAGCAGCATCTGATGAAAGTACAAGTTCTTCAGCGTTTGGCAATCGTTTATAACCGCTATCTCTTCCATCCCACACTACTTGCACTTGCCCTTCTTTTCTGGCTTCAGGTACGGACTTAATACTCCAATAACCAGACACAATATACTCGGCTATTTTTCTGTTTCCCCGTAAGAAATTCATGGGAATCATTGAAAACTGTAGACTGCTACCCCCTTGTAAAAAAAGAACATGATAATTCTTCGGTATCGAGAGCAAATTCCGCAAGTTATCTTCAGTTTCGTCCAGTACCTTGCGTAACCAATCAGAGCGATGACTAATGCCTAGCAATGACAAGCCCACTTCTGGCACATTCATAATAGCAGCCTGTGTAGCATTCAGCACGGATTCAGGTAATGCTCCAGGCCCTCCAGAAAAGTTTAAGTGATTGTTGGGATTGTTGAAATTTGGCAAATTCATTTATGTTTTGGGGTTTAGAAATTGGGAATTGTTGGTACGGCGGAATTATCGCTAAATTTATTATAACTATTAATTCCTATAATTGAGCTGTATCAATTCCTTTGATAAATGGAGCTTGTATCTGTCTCAAAAAACTCATCGGGTAATTGCGATTTAAAAGGCCCAGTTCGGATACCTTTTTACCCTGGGGCAGAAAGTAAGTCCCGAAAAGAATGTCCCAAATTATTGTGTGATTTCCATAATTATTGTTTGATTCATGAATATTTGTGGAGTGATGCCAGCGATGTAGTTCAGGGCCACTGATGATGTAATTAAACCAGCCTAGTTTTACGTCTACATTGCAGTGCTGAAAAAATCCTTTAATTGAGTAGATAAGTAAGTAAAGGGCCAGTACCTCGTTGGATATGCTGAGAAGAATGAAAGGAAAAGTATCGCAAAAAAGTTGCAGCGTTCTATCTAAAGGATGAAATCTTCCAAGATTAAGCCAATATAATTTGTGGACTGAGTGATGTACGGCATGAAATCTCCATAACAAAGGCCATGTATGAGCTGCGCGATGTAACCAATATCTCAAGAAATCACCAGAAAGTATCATAATCAATATTTGTATCCAGATAGGATAGTTGTGCGGCCAGAAATCACTTATGTTCCAGTTGCTATTTTTGACAAATCCTAGCAACCAACTCACGACGGAAATGGAAATAAGCTGCGGGAGTAATACCTGTACCAACAGCATAAAAAGGAAATCAGTTCCCACCTCGCTCGAAGTTGGCAACCACTCTTTCTGATAAGGAAGTACAAGTTCAAAAAAAGTTATCAGACCTACTCCAGCAATAATTGTAGCTATGTAACTACTAAGTAAAATGTTGATGCCATGACTTTTCAGTACATAATAAATCATCAGACCGATCGACATAACACCAGGGTAGACTGTCCAGGTCAGCATATTACGAAATCTTACTGTCATGAGGCTATTTTTATCCATTTTTGAAGTAGAAATATTCAAGATTTACACTGTTTTGTAATAGAAGGTTTAGACGAGCAAGAATTGTCATTGGGCTATATCGATATCTTTGATAAATGGAGCCTGCATCTGTTTTAAAAATTTCATTGGATAATTGCAATTTACAAGACCCAGTTCGGATACTTTTTTATCATTAGGAAGAAAGTAAGTACCGAAAACAATGTCCCAAACTATTATATGATTTCCGTAATTATTGTTTGATTCACTAATATTTTTAGAGTGATGCCAGCGATGTAACTCAGGGCTATTTATGATATAATTCAACCAACCAAGTTTTACATCTACATTACTGTGGTGGAAAAATGCTTTAATTGAGTAGACAACAATGTAAAGTCCCAATACCTCCTTGGATACACTCAGCAAAAGGAAGGGCAAGGTATCGGTAAACAGTTGCAGCGTTTTTTCAAAGGGATGAAATCTCCCAACATTAAGCCAATATAATTTGTGGACTGAGTGATGTACAGCATGAAATCTCCACAAAAAACTCCATGTATGAGCGGCACGATGTAACCAATATCTAAAAAAATCACTAGAAAACATTATAATCAAGACTTGTATCCAGATGGGATAGTTGTGCGGCCAGAAATCACTTATGTTCCAGTTGCTATTTTTGACAAATCCTAGCAACCAACTCACGAAGGAAATGGAAATAAGCTGCGGGAGTAATACCTGTACCAACATCATAAAAAGGAAATCAGTTCCCACCTCGCTCGAACTTGGCAGCCACTCTTTCTGATAAGGAAGTACAAGTTCAAAAAAAGTTATCAGACCTACTCCAGCAATAAGTGTAGCTACGTAACTACTAAGTAAAATGTTGATGCCATGACTTTTCAGTACATAATAAATCATCAGACCGATCGACATGACACCAGGGTAGACTGTCCAGGTCAGAATCTCACGAAATCTTGCTGTCATGAGGCTATTTTTATCCCCCCCAGTGAGTGGATGTCCAGTTATCAATTTTATTTCTTGTTTCAAATTCATGGGGATATTAACCTATCGCGAATGTGGATTGACAAATTGGCAGTAACACTTTTAGTGAATGCTGTACCATCGACTTTAATATTATACCATTTTCGTTCTGCCCAAGTATGATTCACTTATTCATCAAAGAACTTTGTTAAACTGAGGATTCAGTTCTTAATACTCTCTAATTTTTCTTTGAATAATTTGCTCTTTAACCATAATTGTTTTTCCACAAGTTCGTAAATATGAGTATCTGGAGTGTTTGCAATTCCTTGTAACAAGCAGATAAAATTTTCTACAATTGTTTTTATTGTAGTTTCAAAAAATACATCGATATCGTATTCCATCTCTCCCCAAATGCCTTTTTGACTTTCTCCCATATGCAGAGTTAAATCGCGTCTGGCTCCCCTGATTTTTCTATTTTCTCCCCTAACAGAAAGACAATCTGAGAGTTTAACATTTTCAGTCATTAAAGGAATTTCATTGTGAAAAACAATCACTATTGGTAAAGGAAATGTATGAAGATTATCTGTTTTTAAGAGAGGTACAGTTTCGAGAATCAATTTCAAGGGAATTGCGCTGTTAGTATATGCTTCTAAAGTGGTTTTGCGAACCAGATGCAGTACCTGTAGGAATGTGGGATTGTCTTCTAAATTTGCTTTAATTGGAATCTGGTTAATAAAGCAACCAATCAAGGCTTCAAACTCCGCTCGATTGCGATTGGCAACGGTTGTGCCAATACAGAAGTTAAGCTGACCTGTATAGTGATGCACTAGGATTTGTAAAGCTGCTAATAAAAGCATGAATAGAGTACATCCTTCTTGTTTGCTGAGTGCTTTGAGTTGTGCTGATAACGCTTCAGATATTTGGAAGGGGTAAATTGCTGCTTTCAATCTTGGTACTGCAGGACGAGGCATATCTGTTTTGATTTCAGGAACGACGAGATGCGGTGCAAGTTTTTGCTGCCAGTAGCTTTGTAGTTTTGTGAGTACGTCTTTTTGCAACCACTGACGTTGCCAGACAATAAAGTCTGGATACTGCATTGATAATTCTGGAAGGGGCGAGGGTTGTCCTTGGGAAAATGCTTGGTAGACTGCTGCGAGTTCCTGAAGAAAGATTACGATAGAGGTGCCATCTGTAACCAGGTGGTGGATGGTAATCAGCAGAATATGTTGTTTTTCGGTGAGCTTCAGCAGTGTGGTTCGCACAAGTGGCCCCTGGAGTAGATCGAAGGATTCTTGAGCTTCCTGTTGGGATAGCTGTTGCACTGCTATTTGCTGTTCTGGTTCAGAGAAGGATTGTCCTTGGGACACGCTAGGCGATCGCAAATCCACCACTGACAATGGTATATTCATCGTCGGATGAACGATCTGAGTGGGTTGCTCTGCGGTAAGATCAAAAGTGGTTCGCAGAGCAGCATGACGATGCATCAATTCATTCAGACTGCGTTCTAATGCTGGAATGTCTAGATCGCCTGTAAAGTGCAGGGTGTAGGGAAGATTGGCAAAGGGATTACTAGGGTCTAGTTTTACTTGCGAGTAAAATGACTCCTGAGCATAAGACAAAGGCAAAGCAACAGCCGCTGTCCTCGTAACCATCATGGGAGCATTATCAGATTCACTTTTAAACAACGCCAATAGGGTCTGTATTTGTTGAGCCAGATCGAGCAGGGTCATGTTTTCAAATAACGCCTCGATTGACAACTCTAAAGCAAAGTCTTTTTTAATGAGGTTGATTAGTTGAACTAACATCAAGGAATCCAACCCCAAAGTATAGAGTGGTTGTTCAATATCAAGCTGGGATGGAGCCAATCCCAACAGTTTAGCAATCTGTTGTGTCAAATATTCTTCTAGCAGTTGCTGCTGTTTTTCTGGGGATGTTGCAAGTTGCGATCGCCTTAATGAAATATTCGATTCAAGGACAATAGCTTGGGGGATGGGTACGTCTAGATTGGTGATTTGGCTGCTCAAAGAAGATTCACCTTCATTTTGCTGGCGATCTTGAACTAATGCAGCGATTAATTTGGGTAGGAGTTGCAGTTCTAAGAGTGAAAATGATTTTGTTTCAGCAAGAGACTGAACAATGTGTTCTACTGAATGTCCCCGATTGAGTAAGCTAGAAATCAAAGAACCTTGAGGTAGTGGAGATAGAGTGCTTGATTGAGACGATCGACTACTGCTGAACCAATAGCTTTGTCGCTCAAAGGGATAAGTGGGTAGTCGCAGACGATCGCGCCGATAATCGCGATCGAATCCTGGCCAGTTAACAGGTACTCCTAAAATGTAGAGTTGTGCCAAACTCGACAACAATTGCGGCCAGCTAAATTGCCCCGGACGTAAGCTGGGAAGCCAAGTCCCGGTTACTTCAGGTAGACAACGCATACCCATCGACAATAAAGTGGATTTTGGCCCAATCTCGACAAATACTGTAACTCCTTGCTCGTGCATAGTTTGTATTCCCGTTGCAAATCTCACGGGTTCGCGGATCAGACTTACCCAATAGTCTTTTTTGGTTATGGCATCAGGAGATAGCTGACCTGTAGTTCCAGAAATGAAAGGAATTTGCGGGGAAGAGGGAATATAGTCTGATTTATACTGGGCAAAATTAATCTCCAGCGATTTCATCAGCGGAGAATGATAGGCATAGGATGTATCCCAGGGAAGAGTTTTGACTTTTTGTGCTTTGAGATCCGCCACAACTGCATCAACAACTTCTTGCTGACCGGAAATTACAATTTGCGGCCCGCCATAAAAGGCAATGCCAACTTTGTCACAATAAGGTTGAATTGCATCTGCTACTCGCTGTTCATCTGCAAGCACGCCAACCATCGTCCCCTTTGAGTTTTCAGATTGGAGATGCCCCTGGCCAGCTATTACTATCTTGAGTGCGTCTTCCAGACTGAACAAGCCAGCAGCATAGGCTGCTGCATACTCTCCTATGCTTGTTCCCATAACGACTGTGGGTGTAATTCCCCAAGCTTTCCACAATTCGCAAAGTGCTACTTGCAGCGCGAATGTTGCTGTAAATAATTCTGAATCAGTATTGGTAGTATTTTCCGGAGTATTAGGAGAATAGAGAATATCAAGCAGAGACTTTCCCAGCAATGGCTGAGCGATCGCATTACAACGATCCACTACTTGGCGGAAAGTGGGTGCTTGTTCGTACAGTTGACGGTCTAGTCCTAGTGTGTGGTTACTCAAGGCACTAAACAAAAATCCAATCTTGGGTATTTTCTTGGGCTTGACAACGCCACTCACTAATCCTGCCGACTGTCGAGACGATGCAAACGCTTTCAGGCGTTCTGCAATTTGTGCTGTGGAGTCTCCAGTCACAGCCAGCCGATGGTTAAATGAGGTTCTGCCAGTATTGGCACTAAAACAAACATCGGCAATTGATACATCAGGATGATTAACTAGAAACTCGTGATAACGCTGGGCTAGCGATCGCAATGCCGTATCTGTTTTGGCAGATAAAGTCAGCAGATGTAAAGGACGATCGAGCTCTGAAGATTCCACAACCGCATCGGGTGCTGCTTCCATGACTATATGAGCGTTTGTGCCCCCAAAGCCAAACGCACTGACGCCTGCGATGCAAGGGCGATCGCTTGGCCAAGGCTCCAAGGTTTGCTGTACTTGTAAAGGCAGTTTATCTAATGCCACATTCGGATTTGGCTGCTGAAAATGCAAGTTCGGCGGAATCTTTCCATGCTTGAGGGACAACGCCACTTTAATCAATCCGGCAATTCCACTGGCTGCCTCTAAGTGTCCGATATTGGTTTTGACGGAACCAACACGACATTTATCTTCAAAAGAGCGATTTGGTCCTAAAACGGTTGCCAGGGCTTTGAGTTCGATCGCATCCCCTAACAAACTTCCAGTCCCCTGCGCTTCGACATACTGTACTGAACTTGGTAAAATTTCGGCATCTTGATAAACTTGCTGTAGTAATGCCTGTTGTGCTTGCAGATTAGGAGCAGCCAGTCCATTACTGCGTCCATCTTGGTTGACTCTACTACCCCGGATGACTGCATAGATGGGGTCAGAGTCTGCCAATGCTTGAGATAGCAACTTTAAAACGACAACACCAACTCCCTCACCACGAACGAAGCCATCAGCTTGAGCATCGAATGCTTTGCAACGTCCTGTCGTTGAGATCATCCCTGTATTTGTTAGGCTTGTTGTTACTTCAGGGAATAGCGTGATGTTAACGCCTGCGGCTAAAGCTAGGGTAGATTCTTTCCTATACAAACTTTGACAGGCAAGATGAACCGCCACTAGAGAGGAGGAACAAGCTGTGTTAATTGACAAACTTGGGCCTGTCAAGTTAAGCACGTAGGAAATACGGTTAGCAACAACACTGCTGAGATTCCCAGCAACTGCATAGCCATTTGTCGTGCGTGCTTCTGCCATCATTTCATAGTAATCAGAGCCAGCAACACCAACGAAAACTCCTGTTGCGCTTCCTGAGAGTTTTTGAGGAATTAACCCGGCATCTTCCAGAGCTTCCCAGGTGACTTCCAGTAACAGCCGTTGTTGAGGATCGATGCTGACGGCTTCTTGAGGGGCGATATTAAAGAACTGCGGGTCAAACCGATCGATCTGCTCTAAAAAACCACCTTGTATAAGTTGCGACTGCTGTGAGGTTGGGTCGCGGAGCAAGCAGGAATGTAGATCGTGGCGATTAGAGGCTATGGGGGCGATCGCATCAATCTTGTTGCAGAGCAGATGCCAGAAAGCTTCAGGATTGACTGCACCAGGAAAACGGCCTCCGATACCAATAATTGCAATAGGTTCAATATCCAAAGGATGCACTCCTCAACTTGGCTGGTAATTGTATCTCAACTCTGGCAAGAAAATTAATAACATCTAAAAAATTCCTAATTTTATATAGCAATTGTTCAGACTCGCCGACTGTTAATTTTATTAACCTTACCATTACTGTAAGCCTAGCATAAATGTGGCCAAAGACTCTACTCCAGGCTGAGTGAGTGCATGGTAAAGTTATGCCCGCAAACCTCCTATCGAACTTACCCCTCTTCTGTCACTCTCCGAGAAGTAGAACAAGAGAGCACAGACACAGAGGAGCTAGAAAGCAGATCGGACAATGGATGTATAATTACAGATAGTTAAACATTTGGCCGCCAGATGCACAGCCAACAATATCGATTATCGATCGATAATCGATATTGTGAGGGTTATAAAGATATATCGGCGTTGCATAATAGAGGTATGAATTTAGGGGAATGTTTATGCAATGTCCAGAATTTAAATCAACCCATATTCGCCAAAATGCCATTAATAATGGTAAACCTGCACCACCTCTGTGTCAAGTGCGATCGCCAGTTTATTGAATTCTACGATCCTCAAAGAGGGTACAGTGATGAAATTCCCAAATAATGCCTAAAAATGTATGTCAATGGGATGGGTTTTTGGGCAATCGAACGCGGTAATTGCGAGTTCATTATACAACCCTTATAACTTGGGTAAAAGCGGTCGAAAAACTGTTACCATAAGCCTATAACCCAGAGGTATTACCCGAAGTAGCAGAACTTGATGAGTTAGAAAATTTTGTCGGACCAAAAAAACTTGCACCTGGATATGGACGGCGGTTGACCACTTCTAGGCTGGAATTTTAAGTTGGGTATTAGGAGATCGTAGCGCCCAAACTTTTCGTCCTTTATGGAAATTAGTCAAGTCTTGGGAATGCTATTTTTATGTGACAGAGAGATGACCAGTCGCTCCGGGTTTTATTCCTGATGAAGCTCGTATTGTGAGCAAAACTTATAGGATATTTATTTGAGTAGACAATACCCGTTTGAGACACTCCGCGAGTTCGACTGCATCGCCGAACCCTCTGCTATTCTAAGTCGATTGAAATGTTAGGACACTCAATCCGTTTATTAATTCATTATCTCAAGTTTTTAGATGTCCCTGTTCTTGCTTAATTCATACTTCAATTCAGCAACGCCATCCTTTTTTACCAGGCTTCTTATTCTTGCAGTTATCGTAGAATCGGGAGATTGAAGACCAGGCTGGGTCTGCGCTGGCAAGTCTTGCCATTGAATTGAGTTCGTCAGCAAACGGAAAATCACGAGCCTGTAGGGGACAGTATTTTGGCAAATCGTATTTACCTACCTTTCGGCTGTCCATCCATAGCCGAATACAGCTATTACGCACGAATTGCTTCATCTACTGCTGCAAACTGACTTGATTTCCTGTATGTCTTGAACTCAAAAACTAGCATCGTCTTATCTCGTACTTTACACTGCATCATTTGGCGTAAGATTCTCGGGGCTACAGGAGTCTTTACATGGCAACACCCTACTCTCCGCTTTTAAGCTGCCACTGCGTTTCATCAAGAGCGTAAACCCACAGGGCTTTCACGTCGAGCTTTGTAATCCGGGGGAAGGGGAAACTTTTTATGCGATCGTACATCAAAGCTCTTGTGGAGCAAGCATCCTGTAGCCCTTGAGTTTATTTTCGCTCCAGGCCTAATGTAAAACCTGTTACCATAATAAACACCACTTTGTCATCCATCCTTTAACAGAAGCAATCTACCACTAATTTAGTCAGATAATAGCAATATCATCCCCAAAGACTCATGAGAGCTAGGGTTGCTGCACCCTCAACCCGCACTGCCAACCAGATGTCTTGCACCATCAACGCGCTCAGCAGCGGGAAACCCCTTCAAACTCCCCAAAGGTAACGGTCATGTCAACTGCACAGATAACAAACCCCAATTCAAATAATGGTTATGCCAAACAGTTACTCAGAACTTTAGTAGCTGTCAAAAAAGGGGACTTTTCAGTTCGGATGCCCATAGACCAAACCGGTCTAGCGGGGAAAATTGCTGACGAACTTAACGACATTATCGAGCTCAATCAGAAAATGGCGGCCGAACTTGAGCGCATCGGCACAGTTGTAGGTAAAGAAGGCAAAATCGCCCAGCGGGCCACCATCGGCAACGCCGAGGGGTCATGGGGAGCTAGCGTAAATTCTGTCAATACCTTAATTACAGATTTAGTGCAACCAACCTCTGAAACCGCCAGAGTAATTCGGGCCGTAGCAAAAGGAGATTTATCGCAAACCATCGCCCTAGAAATAGAAGACAGACCCCTCAAAGGAGAATTCCTCC
>Ga0247774_1000889_pt1 | contig 15117 bp, 18 predicted proteins | sample UWRJL001104B6_FD_179933 | JGI IMG/M metagenome (GOLD analysis project Ga0247774, IMG submission 179933) | Plant litter microbial communities from Arlington Agricultural Research Station in Wisconsin, United States - UWRJ-L001-104B-6 | ecosystem: Environmental > Terrestrial > Plant litter >... | reverse complement strand
TGGTTTAGATGGAGAAAAGTGGGTTAATTATCTCGAACAATATTCTGACGAGGTAGAACAGTTAATGAAGTTAACTCCTTCTAAACGCCGCTTTTATCAACAAGGTATGCGGGCAGCAGCCCTTATATAGTCTATCTCGTAGGCTTTTTTGTCACCCCCCCAGGTATTTACCTGATTTTGTACTACAAGCGCCTGACTTTATACTGCAAATGCCTGACTTTAGAGCCCACAAAAATTAGCTAATTTTTTTGGTGGCGGCTTCTCTCAAGCCTCACGCCTGGTTCATTCGGCAATCCGCTTGAACCGGGTAAATTCGGTTTCGCCAACAACCGCATAAACATCGGTTGCTGTAAGCTTGCCAGCGTCTCACGCCTCGCTCAACTCTCTCTCGATGGCGGAGGCCACTGCGGGTGAGTTGTAGCCTAGCGCCTCTCGGATTCTGCGGGCTCGCGTCGCGGGCTATCACCGACGGCGCCAGGAGTGTTTGGAATTGCTGGCGTTCGGTTGCGGTAAGGTCGCGCCAGATGGCGGAAAGATCGGCGTGGCCCTCCGTGCAGACTTCCTTCAAAACTGCTGTGATTTCGTGGGCGGTTGTGCTAGAGGCTTCGGCAATAGCCACGCGAATGAACTCAAGACATTCGGCGTGGCAAGCAGGATCTAAACTCATGCACCGCCCTCCGACTGCTCAAACTTCACCAAATCCTCTTTGTCCAGGTCGGTAATATATGACCCGTCGGGCTTCGTGCAGGTGATGCCGTTCCCGTCAATTTTATCGATAGTCAACTCGACTCCAGCCAAACTCTCAAACTTCGTTCCGACGTACTTAACCCGCATTCCTTTGAGCCAGCCAGTTGCTACCAGGATTTTAAAGTTGAGGACTTCTTCCTCGGTCAATTTGGCTTTTACCGCTTCTTTTTGAGTTGGCGAGTTCTTGATTTTCTGCCAAGCGAACCGTGCAGCAGCGCGGTCTTGGGTGGCAATGGCTTCTTTTATAGCTTCAAAGATTTCGTCAGCAACTCCCATCTCTGGCTCAATTTCAGAGGATTCTGGTTCTGTTGGTGCTGTTTCCGGTTCCGGGGGAGCGATCGATTCCTCTGGCGACGAGTTGACATTTTCCGAAGAGTTGACACCAATAGTTGACGGCGTGTCAACCGCTTCTAACTCGCACTGGCTAAGGTTTTCAGTGCCAATAGTTGACAAGTTGACAACATCCTTACTTATCTGAGGATTTTCGTCGCTCAAACCTGGGATATTGATCGGTTCTGCTTCTGGGGGGGGGGGAGTGTTTGAATCAAGAGTCTCAAATGTGTCAACTTTGTCAACTGTTGGACTTTTTGTGTCCTGTAACCCATATTCTGCATTGGTTTGGCTCCATTGACTGTTTGTCAATTTTTTGTCAACTGTTGTCAACTCTTTTAAAGAGCTATCTTCTAGAACATCCACAGAGTAAGGTTTGTGCTGTTTTTGAAGTTCTTCAGAATTTGTCAACTCTTTAAATACAAGGGCAAGCTGAGGGCCTTTACCTTGCGTCTCGGCTAAGCCCATCATTTTTAATTCAAGAAACAACTGCCGCACCTCCGACGCATCAGTTTTGCGAAGGTCTCTTATTGTTCGCTTTGCTTGGCTAGCTGTAAGAGTTTTTAAGTCTGCTACCTTATCTAGTAACTTCCGCAGCGTAGGAGCTAGCTCGCCATTTTGAACATCTCCATCGCCCTGCAGAATGGTGACTTGACCGAGATAAAAATCTGCTAACTTGCAACCAGATTTGACAATGGCTTGGGGAATTTCCTCTGGAACTTCAGCAGACCCGCTGGCTACTTCCCAAAGAATGTGCAAAAGTCCAATTAGTCGAACAGCTTGCCCCGGCATTTTTGCGATCGCAGCTTGCAGCCCTGGTCTAGTCTCAGCGCGTTTCTGTTCGTCTTTTTCATCGTGCCAATCGTCAAAATACGTTTGCCCAAGCTTTTCAAAATGAAGCTTAAGGACGGGTAATGCGTCGATTTTTTCGTAGATGTCTGCTAGTAACTCATCTAGGTAATAGCTCGTGTCATCACGCGGTATTTTGAACGGACGCATCGGCATACTGTAGAAAAGGAAGCGGGCCCACTCACCTTGAGAGTCGGAGAAGTCCCCTAGTAACTCGCGAAGTTTATCTGGTTGAATGCCGCCGGTGATGGACAGAGAGTCGCGGGCTAGACTCACACGTGAACCATCACCCGCCCGGTTCTTTTTAACTCCCCCTCCATTCCAGCCTGAAAGATAACTTTCTTTATCCGCACCTTTGCCACCTTTGTAAGCGCCATGTGATGCGAACAAACCGCTAAGCTCGTCTTTGATTAAAGTTAAGCCGTTGTTAGGCTGTTGACATTTAACTTTGTCTACAGATTCAACAGTGGCGTTGTCAAGGTAGAACTCGCGAACTGGTTTTGGTTTTTGTGGAAACTCACCGCCACCGTTCCCTTTGCTGTTTGTTGCCTTGATTGCCTGCATTTCGGCTTCATACCGTTGTAATGCTTGCTCATTCTTTGCGTCTTCAGCGCTCTGGAGTTTAACCAATGGTTGTTTGACAATATCTAATGTGGGAGTTTTGCGAGCACCAGTTAGCGCTACAACGCCAGTGTAAAGTAACAATGGTTGGACAAAATTAATGCACCTTTTGGCAACGACGCGGGAATTGGGATTGATTAGTCCCGCAGCGATCGGCAGCAAGTGAGTCAACACAGCTTCAGGATCTACTCCCATCCATGTCGCAACTTTCTTGATAGGTTCAGCCAGATGCGGGTGCAAGTAATTTTCGAGTGTCAGGCGGCGGTTGCCAATCGTCAATAGATTTTCTACGTCTCTTTTTCGATCGGCGAGCTGATCGAAGCGTTCAATCTCCTCCGAAATTTCCTTGTAAAGACGCCAAATCGGTTGAGTATTGCCACCTTTTGCCAAGCCAAATATTGCTGCTGTAAGAGACGATCCGGCTGTACCTGCTTTGATGAGTTTGATAAGTTCTTCTCTCAGTTCCTCCGTATTAGGGAGTGCAAAGCGAGGGTGTGTGACTACGTTGTTTGAACTGCTGATCGCCCGCCCGCCCATTTTTTCCGCGTGGTTTTTCCAGTACCAACCTCGGATGCAGTTTTCTACCCCTTCTGGTTTGCAGGCTGGTTTCGGGTTGTCGCCTTCTGCGGACTTCCACACCGTCTCTATTTCGCGCTTTGGTAGTGGTGGGTTACATCGGGCCGCAAAGTCCTCCAACAATTGCCGAGGGTCGCCGTTGAATTGTTGACCGATCGTCTGCAGGTAATTTGCAGTCCCGATTACATCCCGCGCTAATTTCGCCCCTGCTTCGTTTCTTCCCCCTTCACTAATGCCATTGAGTAAATTGCGTGAACTCTTAGCTAGACATTCCTCTAGTGGGACGCTAGCAGGCACAGGTATAGTAATGTCCTCACAGCGACTAACCGTAGATGGCGGGTGTAGTTTCGGTTGGAAAAGTAACGGTTCCGTTTTTTCCGGTGTCGGGACGATCGCCCTCAAATCGGCGTATGTGTAGCGCTTACCGGAATTACGGACAATCACGGATTGATTGCCGCTTGAGTGCCATGCCCCAGCTAAACGCATCACTCGGCTGGGATTTTTCAACGAACGATCGGCATCAGCAAATTCGAGCAAGTCTGTTTGGAGCTCACGCCAATCCTCAACTACAACGGACTCGTCAAATACCCAGTATGAATGTATGGACTTTCCCCCAGTATCAACTTGCAGTGTGGGTTCTGGCAGTCCTAAATCTTTCCACAAATCAAGTTGAAGGGATTTGTCTAAGCTGTCGTGCTCGTAGAAGATGGCCCGTGCTTGGGTGACATCTTTGTCTTTGTGTCCCCCACCGTTAACCACCAGGTAAATGCCCCGCCCTTCGGCTTGAAAGGTGGTAGCGTGTTTAATCAAATGGTCAAGCTTGGTCGCTTCTGCTTTCCGACCCGCATCTTTCGTTTTTCTGGGGTCTGAGTCAGGGTAGAATGCCCGCAGGTACACAGTGTCGCCCGCTTTGTAACCCAGTGTGGCTAATTGTTGTCGGACTTGTTCGCGGTCGATCGGCTGAGGGGATGATTGCGAGTAAACCATTACACCGCACCCCCGATCTCCGCTTCAAACCCAACAGCAAAAAATCCCCGGTTAAGTGTCGTTAGAAGCGGGGAATGTGGTAAAATTGAGGTAGAACAAGGCTTAGAAGAATTTTTAACGCTGTCTAGAGCGCTGTATCCCTCGTTTTGAACGCGCAACCTTAGATTGCTTTTTTGAACAAAGTAAGACACAATTTATTAGTAGGGGTTGACATCAAGCAATAAGCCACACCCCTTTAAATGGCTTAAGTCCCTGTTTTTGTTGATTCAATCTCCCCAGATTAAAAAGCGAACAAAAATAGGAAGTTTACACAAAAATTTTAAACTAAAAAAGCACTGGAAGTCTTATGCTGCCAGTGCTTTTTCATTTGGCGAGTTAAGTCTGTTGCTCTGTGCGTGAAAGTTTTTGAGATAGATTGCCAGAGCCTCACGAACAAATTCAGAGCGACAAACTCGGCTTTGATAGCAAGCTTCGTCGAGTTCGGCTAGTAGTTCGTCACTGATTGTACACGTCATTCGTGTTGGAGAACTGCGAGACATAGACCCTCACAAAAAATGTTGTCCCCTCCATCTTACAGTAAGAATTGCAATTGCGATCGCACCTTTTAATCCAATTCTTGAACCGCTAGTTATCTAGCTACTTAGGTAGCTAATTTTATAGACGATAAATGGTAAGGTGAACCTTACACAGTAAGCCGTGACAGATGTTCGCCTAGATAGTGCCTAGCATTTGCTATTACCATCTCGTTGTTACTATCCAGGGGAGTAAGTTTGCTTTGGCTACTACCCTTGCCAATCGTAGCTTTACTGCTACCAGCAGTAGTACACCTGCCTTGTCACTGCACGTCAGAAATTAATAAAAAAATGATTTTTCTAGCATTTCTTAGCGAGGCTTTCCAAGGCTGTCTAAGGATTTCTAAGGTTTCTTAGGATTTTTCTAAGTTTTTTAGATATCCGCTTCAGTTTTCTTTGTCGCCCTTCCCCGAAATCCCCCACACCCAATCGACTGCCACTTCAATTTTGCCCGCCACCGTTGCCCCTGTTTCGGAGCTGGTTGTTGAGGTATTGCCAGAGGTCGCGAATTTCTGTCTGAATGATTCGCATTTGCTCCCGCCATTCGTTGTGCTGTTGAGAAATCAGCCTCAGCGCTTCTTGATGGCTCCCAATTGCTGAAACCATGCGGTCTACCCGATCTACTAAACGATCAAGTAGCTCGGTGCTTGCCTGTTGCTGCACCGCAATATTGTCAACGCGCTCTGTCAGTCGGTCAATGGCTGCGGTGTTGGCGCTGGTTTGAACTTCCAGCCGCCCGATCGCCTCAGTGTTTGCCTGTTGCTGCACCGCAATCCGGTCAACGCGATCAGTCAGTCGGTCAATGGCAGCCGTATTTGCCTGCTGCTGTACGGCGGTGGCGGCAAGAATTGCTTCTATTCGGTCTAGCCGATCGGAACTATTCATTTACTTCTGCGTAATAGAGGTCAAGAAATGGCTGTCGGTATGGTTTGGGCTTAAATTGTGACGTTTTTGTTGCTAGACATCTGCTAGGCAGTAACTAGACATCAACTAGCACCTTTACTTGCCTTACCGCGCTTAGCTTTCGCCGCTGCTGGTTTTGCTGCTGCGGTTGGTTCCGCTGCGGCTGGCTCCGGTTCTGTTGGCTGTGAGTCGGATGGGCGATCAGGAGTAGAGCGTTCTTGATAAGCCTGTCGAACAAGCATCTCTGCTGCTGGTTTTGCTGCTGCGGTTGGTTCCGCTGCGGCTGGCTCCGGTTCTGTTGGCTGTGAGTCGGATGGGCGATCAGGAGTAGAGCGTTCTTGATAAGCCTGTCGAACAAGCATCTCTATCAAATTTGAGAGAGTGCGACTTTCTGATTGTGCCCATCCCTCTAAACCGTCTTTGAGACTTGGCTCGCAAGTAAATGTAATTTTCGCTTTTTTAGTAACTCCCATAAGCTCCGAAGATATCAGATATCTTCAGTAAACCTCAGAAGCTATCCTCGTAACCAAATTTCAGAAGACTTCAGAAGTTATTTGACAGCTTCGGAAGCTATCTGCTAGTATAACACTCATAGGCGCAAGAAAGCCAGTTCAGGGCATAAAACGGCTTCACGTGTACTCCCGCAGGGTTGCCCCGAAACTGGCTCTAAAATCGTCTCAAACTCTTACCCCACAAGGGAAAACTGAACCATGATAACCGAATACTCTCAAACCGTGCGTGGCGGAATCCAGCCACATCGCGCCGCTGTGCGGACACAACTGGCGGTAGACCCAGGCAATCGTTTTACAAAATGGGTTGACTGTCAGACAGTCCGCTCGATACCGTCTTACGTGAAGGAATTGTCTGACTGGGAAGAGGGCGGAAGCGACGATCAGAGCTACGAAATCGAGTTTTCTGGCCGCCGTTACTTGGTCGGTCGGCTCGCTCAGTTGATGGGTGGCTCTCCGGCTTTCGAGTCTGGCAAGGCTGATTTGGCACACTTGCTGATTTTGCCCGCCCTCGCCAGTGACAGCCCACAACGCATCGAACGGCTCGTCATTCCGACGCCTGATTCTCGCAATCTGCAGACGATCGCCAAATTGAAAGAACTCGAAACAACAATCGAGTTCAGCGTAAACGGTCGGGAGTGCTTAACTACAATCCGTTCTGTATCTGCGGTTGATGAATGCAGGGGCGCTTTTGATTTGGCACTCGGTCGCGGAATGTGGCGTTATCCCCAAAACCCAAACGGCATCTTAGACATCGGCGGCGGAACTGCGATCGCCCGACTATTTGCACCCGGTGGCGCACTTCTCCGGGATGCCGACATCGTGCTGCCAGGTACGTCGCACCTTGCACAACGGTTAGCAGCAGCCATCCTTCCTAAAGTCGGCAACACAGCGGATGCCGGAATGTTGATGGATGCGATCGCCTCCGGTGACTTCCGCTACGGCAACACAGAGATTGATTTTTCTCGCGAATTTGTAGCAGTACGGGACGCCTGGACAGCCGACATCAGGGCAAAACTCAAAGCAAATTGGGCGAAATACTTGCCTTCGCTTGGAGAGTTGATCGTCATCGGCGGTTCTGCAAGCTTGCTCCAGCCAATGTGTGAGGCATCAAAGGGCCGCTTCAAAGTTGCACCTCGACCCCAATTTTTCAATCTCTACGGATTAAACAAGGAGCAAAATTAATGGCACAAACCCGCGCCGTTCTGCCTGCAAGATTTGTCCCACTGGCTGATGAGTTGCTTGTCGCCACTGGGGTCAATGACTACTCAACGCTGATCGGAATTTTATTAAGTCGCTACGGCAAGCATCTTCTGTCTACTTGGGAGATTGCCAACTGTCAGCAGGCAACACTAGCCACCTCACAGCCGATCGCCTCCGTGTCGGTCGAACAACCCGAAACGTTTACACCGATGGAGTTTTGAGCATGATTACCGATGAAGATTTAGTCCCTTTTGAGTTTGCCGATTTTTTTGATGATGAAGATAGCGATGATGGCGACGACGCTCCCAGCTCCCAGACAATTTCGCCGGATTACATCAAGCGCCATATCTCGCGCATCCCGCACTATGGCGATGATTCTCGGTATCGGCTGGCGTCGCATTTAGATATGTTCGAGAATCTGAATCCTGACGGCTCCCTCACTGCCGAACAGCGGCAAGCGGTAGACAACTTTGTGATCGGCTGGATCGCACCAGAGGGCGATGAATGCTCTGGGTGCGAGATGGATTTTCCTGAGTGCCAGTATGTCGCCGTCGGTTTGGACTTAGGAAGCGCGATCGAGCTTGGCGACAGTTGGCGGCGTGGTGAATTTTTGCCCTCTGTGGGTCATCCTGCTGCAGATCGAGTAAGTAACAGACTGAACAAAATGCAAAACCGACGGGACGCTCTGGACAAGTAACCCGCCGGCCTCGTAAATCATCCCCTAGCTTGCGCTGGGGGAATCTTATCTAAGGAGATTGTAATGCAATTTCGAGTAGCCCAAACAAGCGGCGCTGCACACGTAGCCCGTGAATTCGATTATCACTCTGGGCCCCTTACGCCGGAGCTGGTGAACGAAGCAGCCAGAAAAGCAAAAATCTTGGATCTACAGAAACAGCTCAGAACCGCCTACAACAGGCATGATGCCAAGATACGCTCTAACAAAGTCGAGCTTGAGCGCCTCACTTTAGAGGCAATCGAAGGCGGCTTAACCGACAAAGCGCAGATAGATAAATACGTCGGCAAGGCAATTGTTGCTGGTGCGAAACACGACCAACATATTGTTGATTTAAGCCAACAGTTACAGCACGAATTAAGTCTTGTAAAGGTGCAAGGAGCGTCCACACAAACGCTTGCCAATACAGGTTTCAGACAGCGCTTATTGCTCATCAAAGCTAGCCATACAGCGAAGGGACAGATTCAGCAGAACGGCTTTCAGCAGAGCCTAAAAGCGATTCAAGCTTCTCCACAGCAAGCAATTGCGATGCAGCAAAAGCGCTCAGCTTTCAACAACTACATCAACGCCAAAAATTATGACCCGATACCCGCTGTGCCAAGCGGTTCGGCTGGTGGCAATAGTCCGATCGCGAACAACAATGGCAAAGGATTTTTAGGCGGCTTGTTTGACTTCTTCTCTGGTCGCAAATAGTAAACTCTTGCAAGCGGGTTAATCGCCCGCTTTTTTTGTATGAATATCTCGGAATTCGACTCAGATTTTGACTACTTGAACGCTGGCAACTTTTCAGAAAGTGAAAACCAAAACCAACCAGCAAAACCTGAAATTACAAACATCGAGCGCTTCTGGATGCTGACGGGCAACTGGGGTGAGTTCGGCTCCTACTTCAGTGCGGGTTTATCTGCCTCGCTTATCGTGCGGGCAATCCCAGCGCTGACTCCGGCTGCTGTCATCCTAATTCCGGCTGTTGGTTTGGGTTTGCTGATACACAGTTTGGCTGTGGACGGTGCTGCCAAACTACGCAGCCAGCTAATCTTAATTGCTGTCGGAACTGCTTTAATTGCAGCCAACTGGGACGCTTGGCAAGCGTGGATTATTGCGAACTCTCAATTGTTGATTTTTAGCGCAGCGGTAATCGTAATTACTCTCGGTTTTGTTGGCACACAGATTTGGAGCAAGTTAAGCAATGTTAGTAAATAAGAATCAGCCAATTGTTGCAGGACTTTTAGGCGCAAGTATCGTGGGAATTGTTGTTGCTACCGCGCTCCCGTTCAACGACAGAATTGAATACAAAATCGGCAACAGGATAGAGTCTCAGCCCGCCTGGTTGGTTCCTCTCAAAGCTGAATTCAGAAGCCTTGAGCGCGGATATGGAGGCATTAAAATCTTACTTGCCTTACTTTCTACTGGGGGAATGTTCCTAACAATGCTCCGAGCCCGAAGCGAAAGCGAACAAGAGCCAGTTCGACAACGAATCAAACAGTATAAAAATCGAGCTTTCGAGTTCGGGTTTGCTGCCGAAAGCGCGTATCAAATGAGCACTACCGCTACCAGATACAAGAAGCTGGCAGAAGCGGATGAAGTTGACTTTGAGGGACAGATTGAGCAAGCGTACATGGAATCGCTAGGGATTGACCCCAGTGCTCAGCAGCCATTGTTAACAGGCACGGCAACACTCGACAGCGTGGTCAATCCCAGCGACAAAGTACAGCAGGCAACACCAGGGGCGATGGAACCGGAGCAACCGGAACAGCCGGACAGCCCAAAAATGCCTGTCCTCACCAACTATCCCAGCGTATTAATCTATGGCGCTCCCGGCAGCGGAAAAACTACCTTCGCCGAACAAGAGATAAAACGCAGGCAGGCAGCCGGACATCGTGTAATCGTATGCGACCCTCACGCCGCTTATGGGGCTTGGGCGGGCTGCGAGGTTGTCGGTGGTGGCATGGACTATAAAGCCATTGATGCCAAGCTTGAATGGTTCGCGGCTGAGGTTCGCCGTCGTTACAAAATCATTGAAACTCACCCTAACCCCACATTTCAACCGCTTACTCTTTGCTGTGATGAATTCACAAATTGGGCAGGCAGATGCAGCGCTGCGGGCGAGTTTTTTCAGTCAGCTTTAAGCGATATCCGCAAAGCTAAAATGTTTGGTTTAATAGTCTCTCACACTCGCACAATGGCGGGATTGGCTAATGCTGCGGGTATGGCAAAATTGCGTGATGAAGCTCTTTTAGAAGTGGAATTACTGGGACAACAATGCCCTAAAACTGGTAACGCAGTTCCTCGTTACGAAGCTGTAATTAAGTTGCCTGGGATGCCTTTGAATAAGCGTTTTATCTTGCAAGTTCCCAAGTTGACCGACCCCAGTAATCATCAACCATCGAAAGCTGATAGTACATACTTAGACCCCGTCGCTCGACTTGAACAAATCTACAAGCTCGAATGCGATTTGTCCAAGCCTGAGCCGGAACCTGAAACCGTTTCAGACGACTTTCACACTCTGAAGCAACCGCACAGCAAGAAACCTGCGGATTCTGACGTTGTTTATTTCACAGCCATGAAACTTGACCGAGCAAGGGCGATTGAGCTAATCCTGAAGCTGAAAAATGAAATGAAGCACACGCAGACAGAGATTATCTGGATGCTGTGGAACGCTCGACCGGGCAAAACTAAAGCCTACGAAACGGCTGTTTCCGAGTACAAGGAATTGCTGGCAGAAGGGGAAGAAGGTAATGCAAACTAACCAAACTGGCACTTACTTAATCTCTGTTCGCCCGACGTGGGCTGATGCTTTCTTTCTCGGCCGCAACCCCAAAACAATCGAACTCAGAAAAGGTTGTTTTGGAGCTTCACTGAAACCGGGCGATAGTATTGTGATTTATGCCACGATGCCAGTTGCTGAACTGCTAGGAATTGTGCGGATTGTGAAGCGTGAGATACTACCTATCGCTCGACTGTGGAATGAATCCCAGCAAGGGCAATTGGCGCGAGTATCCCGTACCCAATTTGATGATTATTATCGCAATCAGGAGTTAGGAATTGGTATTTGGGTGGGCGCTGCTAAACTTTTGCCAAGTCCGATCGCACTTTCTCGACTTCGCCAGAACTGGGGCTACCGCTGGAAGCCACCGCAGCAGATTCAGCAATTAACCGACGATCAGATGGCAGCACTGAACATCGGTCGCTGAACATCGCACCAAACCCAACCGAGCGCTACGTTGTTACAGATGATTTGACGGCGTAGCGCTACCTGATGACTGATTGCTAATAACTAATCACCAATAACCAAAACTCCTGAAGCCGCTATACTGCGGTTAATTGGGGCAAAGACTCATTGCCAATTACCAATTGCAAATTACCCATCGTGTAAAAAAGCTGTCTGACATTTTCGGTCGGGGAGCTTTTTTTTGTTTGGGCGATCGGATAAGCGAACGAGCGAAAAACCCCGACATTTAACCGGGGTATCGATTCCTAATGTCCGTGGGATGTGTTGTCTCAGGACTCTTTCATTTTCCCGCCTTCCCGCCTAAACCCACATAATACAAACTTCGCGGGAGCATCTCACTTTTGCAGCCAAGCTATAAATTGGAGTTGAGAGCCAGGAGCCAGGAGGAAAGAGGAAGAAGGAAGAAGGAAGGAACCAGAAGAAGTGTTTTTACAAATATGAGATGATCCCAACTTCGCCACTCTCTGCTGATACATCTAACACCACTTCGTTAAACCAACAACGCCACCACCGCTTATCTGGCGATTTCTCATCATCTAGATCGAGAAGTTCGCAACTCTCCAATCTTACAGAAACATCCAGGTTCGGCAATTAAGAGCGCTGTCGAGCGTCCGAGATAAACTTGATGGCTGTCGAGCGCATCGGGGACGGCTTGCCCAGATAGATACTCAGCTTGGAGCGAGGCTATCTTCCGGTAAGATTCATTCCAGGGTAAGGATTCTAGCTCAATCAATCTTTTTCGATACTCTTCAAGTTTCACGATTCCTCAACTCCAAGACTTTCTAAGATTTTCTCAACATCTTTGAGGGAAGCGGTAAACTTTTTTCCATTGGCTTTTTTCAACTGGTTAAGCAAATCGGCCGCGTCAGGTAATTTAACTTCGGCCGCTGGATTCTGTGCAGTAGCAGGCGGCGGATTTTCTTTAAGTTTTGCCAGTTCTTCCCGTGTGCTGGCTAATTCGGTTTGGAGTTGCTGGCGTGAGGTGCGTTCTGCTGCAAGTTGCGATCGGAGTTCGGCTTGGGCTTCCGCACGATCGGCTGTCAGTGTTGCAAGTTGCGCTTGCAGTTCTGCGAGTTGGGTTTCGAGTTGCGCTCGATCTGCGAGTTGGGTTTCGAGTTGCGATCGCAATTGCCGAATATCCTCTGGCAGATTGTCCGCCACTGCGGTACTAGATTCTAGAAGCAGGGCGTAGTCCGCGCGGGCTTCGTCGCGTTCAGAGGGCAGCACCCTGCAATCGCCGCGAACCTCATTCAATTCTTGCTCTACCCAACCTACATCAGTCTGCAATTCAAGCCTGAGCGATTCATCGTTGCCGCAATCGATCAGGCCGCCGACTCCCCCAGCAATTCAGCTTTTAATTCTGATTTGATATTAACTAGCTTATCTGCTAGCAACTTATCTAGTACAGAGGTAACTGCCACTTCTAAATCCCCACCTGTCGGCGCTGTATTAGCGGGTTCCATCCCTGTCGCTGACTCCAGCAAGCCCACAACCCAAGCGTTTACGCTTAAGCCTTTTGTTTCGGCAGTGGTCTTGATAGCTTCTAGCAAGTCCTCCCGTCCGTCCAGTCTCAAGTTGAGTTGAAGCCTTTTATTTGTAGGGGTTTCGGGCTTATTGGTTTTGCTTGTCATAGTCTTGTCTAGTAATATACTAGCCACAATCTAGCATAATGCTATTTAATTGTCTAGCGCCTGAATCTAGCTGTGTATCTAGTGGCTGAATCTAGCTTCTTGTCTAGCGCCTGAATCGAGCTGTGTATCTAGTGCCTTACTAGCTTTAGTCTAGCACTTTATGCTAGCTTTAGTCTAGCGCCTTACTCTAGCTTTTTGTCTAGTAACTATGCTATCAGAACTACTAGACATTAAATGTTATATTTGCATACTAGACATCATGCTAGTATACAAATATAGCGAAACAGAAACGACACAAACCGCTCGCTACATACGCTTCACAATCAGCACCCACAACCAAAGGACGAAGAACAATGACTCTGTTACCCAACAAGTTCGCTCAAATCGCCTCAAAAATCGACGCCACGAATGCCCAAATCGCAGCGCTACAAGCCAAACTCAGCGAGCTCCAAGACTATCAGCAACAGTTGCCCGACCGCTAGCGAACCCTCCCATCGCTAGCGGTATCTAGTACATAAGCTAGACAGAAATACTAGCATTGACTCCGGAGAAATACTAGACACAAAAACTAGCTTAATTACTAAATAAACACTAGACATAGTGCTAGTATTTATCTAGTACAACCAAAACCACTGCCCGAAAAAACTCCGACCGCCCCAGAACCGATTACCCACACCGACGCTACCGCACCAACTACCCCAGTGCCTACGGCTAAGCCGATCTCCACCAAGAAACTAATGCTCTCGTTAGTCTCGATCAAGCGCATAGTATCTGATTTGCCTACCAGTAACGAAGATCCGGGCGAGCTCGAAATTGCAGGTAAGTTGAGTTTGGCTCACGGCGGCAAAGTAACTCAAGGGCGTGGTGAAGCTCGCTGTTCGCGACGGATTCTCTCGTTGTCAGCGGTCATTTTCAATTCCATGCTGCAGTTCTTTTCGGCGACTCAATCCTCCAGCCGGCGAAACGATTCCTTTGCGCGAGTCAAAGAATCCGAAAATCCAACGACAGCCTCGCGCACTACTTTTGATGCTGAAGTTCGTCGCGCCCGACGCCGTGGCCCTATCCCAGAAATCGGATGGGGCACTTTAAACTCGCTCAATCTTACTTAACCAGCATAATGTAATATTCGGGAATGCAGAAAATGACCCTTGCAGCTTCTTTTCCACCGGCTCCACAAGTCATCGCTCCCGGCACTGCCACTGCCCAATTGATCGACTTGTGGACTCACGGCAAGTCTAAAAATACGGCAGCTCTCTACCGTCGCGTTGTCCACCTTTTACTAGCAACTATTGACAAGCCGATACAGTGGCTCACTCTTCAAGATTGTCAAGGTTTCGCTGATACTTTAGAAGGAAATGAGTTATCCCCTTCCTCCCGTCGCACCTATATATCTGTTGTGAAAAGTCTACTGTCTTTTGCCCACCGCACCGGGCTGATTCCAGTTAACGCAGCGGCTGCCCTGACTACGCCAAAGCCGAAGGATACACTCTCGCAGAAAATCCTATCTGAACTCGAAGTGATGATGATGATTGCTCTGGAACCGTGCGATCGCAACAAGCTGATTCTCAAGACTTTCTATTATGCCGGCCTCCGGGTTTCAGAACTTTGTGGGCTCAACTGGGAAGATTTGACCCCCAACGGTGAAAGCGGCCAACTTCTGATTTACGGCAAGGGCGGCAAAACCCGCGTCGTTCTGCTGCCTGCGTCGTTGTATCGGGATATTTTGAACAGTCGCGAGGACGCTGGGAATTCTGAACCAATTTTCAGGAGTCGGAAAACAACCAATGGCGGCCGGTTGCACAGGGTTTCGGCGACGCACTTGGTTAAGGAAGCTGCTAAACGCGCGGGCATCTCTGAAAAGACTAGCGCTCACTGGTTGCGGCATTGCCACGCGAGCCATGCGCTGAACCGGGGAGCGCCCATTCACTTGCTGAGTCAAACTTTGGGCCATGCGTCAGTTGCCACGACGAGCAAATACTTACACGCCAAACCTAACGATTCCAGCGGATTGTATTTAATGTAGGTGTTCAGGGTGGCCCGGTTTTTGCGGATTGTTGCCAAGTGCGACAGCGAACAGAATACCGCCGCTCTTTTTGTTTGCTTGTAAGGATTCAGGTCTCAATTAGAGGAATTAAAGAAGGAGTCTGCACAGTCGAGTCAACCATTGCTTTTATAGCTTGGTCAAAAAACTCAATGACAGAACGTCCTTGATGGCGACAAGTTTGTA
>Ga0247774_1000888_pt1 | contig 15120 bp, 5 predicted proteins | sample UWRJL001104B6_FD_179933 | JGI IMG/M metagenome (GOLD analysis project Ga0247774, IMG submission 179933) | Plant litter microbial communities from Arlington Agricultural Research Station in Wisconsin, United States - UWRJ-L001-104B-6 | ecosystem: Environmental > Terrestrial > Plant litter >... | reverse complement strand
ATTGTCCAACAAAAAGCTTTGGATTTACTCGGCGTTTCTCTGATTTGTACCCAGTAAAATCGGAGTCAAAATCTTTCAAAGCTAAGCTGTACATACTCAGGAGGCTTTGTCAATGGGGGAACTTCAGGTTAATCTTCCGCACCGCAACCCAAGGCGACAAGGAACTCCGAAAATTGGGAGATTTCAGCAGATTGCTACCTGAGATATTGAATCCAAGTTTGAAAAGATATTTCGAGGCACTCACACAGCGCGATCGCTTCACTGCCCATATAGATGAGGCATTAGAACCGTGGGATGTCTGGCTTTGTCCCGTTGCTGCAACCGCTGCGTTTACTCACCGTCCCGCTTGGAGTGCCGTTGACATTGATGGCAGATCCTATCCTCATGCAGTGGCAAACGGCGCTTACACCATGCCTTCTAATCTTAGCGGACATCCTGCCGTGGTCATTCCAATTGGACAAACTCAAAATGGCTTACCGATTGGAATGCAAATTGTTGGTAAGCGGTGGCGTGAAATGGAGTTGTTGGCGATCGCAGAAGCGATCGACAAAGTGGTTGGTAGTTTGCAACACCCACCTGGTTACTGAGCATTTTATCAAGTTTTACTTAATGGTGAAGAATACAATACAGCCTATTCCATGTATGTGTAGTACAAAGAAACCGGGTTTCTTGGACAGAATCAGTTTAGAGGCCAGAACTGTAAAGAAACCCGGTTTCTAGGGGTGTACTTCATAAACTTGGAATAAGCTGTATATAGCAATCATAAATCATTTGTGAATTTCTTACTCCCTCCCCTTGGTAAGGGGAGGGTTGGGGTGGGGTAAAAAAATTACGACTCCTGCAAGGATTGTATAGCCATCCTAAATCATTTGTAAATTTCTTACTCCCTCCCCTTATTAAGGGGAGGGTTGGGGTGGGGTAAAAAATTTACGACTCATTGAGCATTGCTATAAATAAACCTGACTTTTTGCACCCCCTCAATCATCTGTAAGCCAAATTGAGCAGAGGTAAATTCGCCTGATTGCAATAAGTTTTTCATTTGATCAACCATTGCAGAAATGTTGACAATGCCTTCGGTTTGATTGTGCCAGGGAATATCTTGGATAATTAAATCTTCGCTACCCTCACCGTAAAGATCTCGTAAGTTTTTGGTAAATTTATCAGACTCGTCACTCGGAGCATCTAAACCAAAATGCATTCCTTCCGGTTTTTGGTGAATGTCCACCGTTTTAACTTCTCCTTTGAACAGGCAAATCAACACATCCGGTGCTAACTTTTCCATCCGCAAGCGCTGTAAAGGAGTTGCCTCGTCTGGTGCAATGAATCCTAAATCCTCAACTACAGTATCGTAAGCATCAACCAAGAGATCTGGCCAGCTAGAGACGACTTGCGATCGCAAAATACACCCCGTAATAGTTCTATCTCCCGATCGCAGTGCCCTACCTGAGCCCATCTTGGCGTCTTGCAAGACATCAGAAGGAGTCACCCGTCCCACGCTAAATGCTCCATCTTGCAGGCAGTCTACCCATACCGAATCGACCCAAAAGAAACGAATAGATTCTGCTGGGAGGAGGCGTTCGTCAGGCATTAGATAGTTAAAGGGAATTCCCCGCAAGATTTCTAGATTATAAAACCAATCTGCGATCGCCTCAGGAGGAGGAGGAGGGGTAATCTCCTGTTGAACTTGCCGATAATTGCGAAAGGGCGGATTAATTATCTGTTGCTGTAGTTGCTTGAGGTTTTGGGCGTTTTCCCGCTTCCAGTTGAACAGTTCAATGGCCAAGCGTTGATTTTGCAGCGTCAGCATTCGTCCCAATTGCCAAGCTGCCGCATAAGAGCTATCAAATAACCCCGTACTCGAATCGTAGCGCAGCAGTTCGTCGGCTGCCCGCACCGGGAGTTCAAACGTGTCTGGTTGAGATCCAGAAATCAACGGACCTCTATACCAAGAAACGGTTTTACTGCCCTCGCGCAGTGCATGAGGCAGAGGAATATAGCTTTGCGCGAGGAAGTTATTTGCTGCCTGATTGCTGCTGCTTGGCAGTCGTGGGGTACTGGGTTCATTGTTGAGCTTCATCAACAACTGGGTAAAGCTTTGATCGGGATCGATGCAACCAAAACTCCAGCTAGCTAGTGTCACCAAGCGGATTAAATCTTCACCCCCTGCATTATCGAAATCAAAGCTGCCTGCATCTACATCTTCATAGCGACCTTCGATAGAAACTAAATAAGCACTACTGACACCATTAGGTTCGGGGAGGCGATTAGACAAAATCGTTGCCAGTTGTTCGCCTTGGGGATTATTGTTCTTATCTTTGGCTTGACGGGTATGGGCAAGAAAAGTGAGATCGGCTTTAGTGGGAAGCACAAGCTGCAAGAACTTCTTTTTGACATCAATAATGTTTACTCGCTCTTCTTCATTCTGTCCAGGTTCGAGGTCAATTGAGGGAAATTTGGCAGTGGAAGTTGCTCGTAATTCCCTGAGACTGAGACTTTGCAGTTGTGGTTTGTCTGATTCATCAGTAAAATCCGATTCTCGAAATAGCAATAATACCAGCCAGGTGAGGTTATTATCGACTGTTCCAGAGTCGGGAAAGCGTTCCCAAGGCAGGGTACTGCGCTTGAGGCTGATATGAGGTAGGACGTTAGAATGATCTCCGATCGTGTTGGCTGGAGGAAAAACGGCGTGAATGTCTGTCGGTGACAAAGGACCGAAGCGTTCTCCTGAGACAACAAAAGTAATCTCGCGGGAGAAGGTTTGGCTGTTAATTTTACCAGAAGCTTCGATAGTTTGTTCGACCTTGAGGCGATATTCACCACTCTCCATATAGGGTTGGTGGTACTGGAGGAATTCTACTTTTCCTTCTGGGACATTTTTTCCTTGTCGGATATTTCTTGTACGCATGATTGATGGCTCCTTTGGATTACTTATCAGGACTTACGCATCTGAACGAGAAATCTTGGTTTTCGGGAATCGGGAGTCGGGAGTCGGGAATCGGGAAAAGCCTAATTACATCTCGACTCTCCACTTCCTACTGCCGACTCCAGCGTGTAAGTCAAGACTTATTTCACGACGGGAATCGGGAGTCGGGAGTCGGGAATCGGGAAAAGCCTAATTAGATCTAAACTCTCCACTTCCTACTGCCGACTCCAGCGTGTAAGTCAAGACTTATTTCACTAGCGGGGCAAAGACAAAAGCATCGGCGATCGCAGCAGCATTCACACTAACCGCTTGGGCCGGCTCGAAGCCTAATGCTTCTAAAATCGAGTTGCGGGTGGAGTTATTGGCGAGAGTTTCCTCAATTTTTTTTCTGCGTTCGGTAGCAGTATCATCGCCTGTACTTCCCCCGAAAGCAGGAAGCGTTTCCCACAAATAACGCGACTCAAATAGTGTCGTGTCATACTGAAGTTCGGTAATGTTAATATCTTCGGTATCCTCGGGGTCAGGCTCTGGTGCGGGAACGATGCGGAAACCGGAGAGAGTACCTTCCACAAATTGCTGCCCATTCGTCTCAGGAAGTTTCAATCGTCCTTTATCAGTAAGCCGAGGTTCTCCCCACAGTGCTGTCGGTGCTTTTTTTGTTACAGGTTCAAAGGTGAATTGATCTTCAACCGGAACCCAATCGTCTGAATTGGGATTGTCGTCTGAATCGTTTTTTCTGGTTATTGTGACGCAGTGTTTTGTTTCTAAATCACTTGCCTTAACTCCCATAGGGTTAATGCCAAAGGCAGGACCGTTGCTTATCTCCTCTTCTTTTACGAACACTTTCTTGGAAGGAATGAAAGCATCGGTGACTAAAGCAAACTGCTTGGGATTGAGTATCCAAATTTCTTCCTCGCCTCGTTTGAGTTGTTTCACCAAACCTTCGGTAGCGGCGATACTGCAAATTTCGTCAGGGGGTGGCAAGAACGACTCGCGGAACTCGTCCCAATCGATGGGTTGAGGATCGCGGGAACCTTGGTCGCCAAACTTAACCGTGACTGAGGCAATCCAAAAGCTAATTTTAAAAGTTCCGCCGAGTTCCGGCCCCCACAGATGGAGATCGACCCCTAAACTGCCAGAGACAAAACTAATCCCCGCGCTAATGTGGAGATCAACTCGAATGTCGTAATAGTAGGGTTTCCAGCAGATTAAAAAATCAGCCCCCACACTCAAGGAAGCCCACGCCCAACCATCGTCATAGTCAAAGGACAGTCGTCCGCCAGCCATCACCGCATGGGAACAGAGGGCAAAGTAAGCTTCGCCAGTAATCGAGGTATTGCCGTCAATCTGCCATTTGTAACCGAGACGCGGCACTTTAGGATAGTGAGAGGGAACTTTGAAAGCGGGATGGTAGCCTCCGAAAGTAATTACGAAGTCGCCCTCGTGTGGACCCGCGTACCAGATACAGAAAGCAAAGCCCCCAGTTAACTGACACAGACCTGAGAGGATATAGGAGGCAGGGGTAAGCTGGGCGCGCACTGAGAGAACCCCTTCACTGGGAGCAAACCGCGCTTGGAGAATCATCTCCGCTTGGGCAACCGGGTCTAAGCCCGACTCCTTAGGAGGAACGGCTAACCTAGAAATACCGATTAAATTTAGCTCGAACTTGTCTTCGTTAATGGCAACGGTCAATAGACCAAAACTATCGAGCAACTTGAAGGAAGTAAACTTCACCCCAATTGCCAAGAAACCCGAACCCGGAGAAAGCTTGATATACTTCTCGAGGAGTTTCAGTTGAGCGCCAACGGACTCACCGGGATTGTCGGAATCTATCGAACCAGGTCCGTTAATCGCCTGAGCAACTAACGGGAAAGAGGGAAGTTCTTCGAGGGGAGGAACAGTCAGAGAACGGTTGTAGCCAAAGCCGCCTGCGAGTCCCGTCACGAAGAAAAAGGGCGGTCCGCCCAAGGGATAATCTACTACGAGATAGAGGAAGAATGCAGGTTCTCCGTTGTAATAAGCAAAGGAACCAACGGCAGAAAGCGATAGGGTTTTAGCTTTGGCTTTCATCCCCAGCGACGCTATGCCCAAGTATTCGTCATAATCCTCTTTCTCGATACGCGCAAAGGCGCCACTAATTTCTAAGCTGTCGCTGATATATTCTAAACCAAACCCTTCGAGCTTAAAATAGGGCTCAAAATCATTCAGGGAAGCCCTAACCGAAAGGGCGTTGAGAGAAAGAACAAACTGAGATATTTGCAGAGTTGCTTCTGGAACTACTTGAATTTCCCCGTCTTTGTACAGCAGTCCGATTTTCTCTATATGGACTGGCCCGAAAGACCTCTGCACCTTCAACCAAGCCCCATTTTCTGCGAAAGTAATGGGACTCTCCTCTGGGGTGCTTCTGGTGGAAGCGAGGAGCCGATAATTACCTACTTCTGTTAGGCTGCGAGTACCGGTGCCAGTGCCAGTGCGGCGCTTGACTAAGGGGATAAACCAGCTTTGTTTGTATCCTCCGACTAATTCGAGATAGGCGGCGATGCTGACACCTTTGGTTAGCTCTTGGGAAGCGGTAGTGGGCGGCTTAATCTGGAAAGGTGCTGTTAACTCTACCATTAATTGGTTGATGGTTTTAAGATCTGCCTGGGTAAAGTTTTGGATCGCAACGAGAAGCTGGATGGTCAGGTTGTTACTGGCTGGGTCTGCGGGAAACTGTGTACCGATTAAGGGCAGTTGGGATAAGTCAATATTAAGATTATCTTTGGAATTAAATCCAAGGCCTAAAAGGAATTTTTTGGTAGTAGGAACCGTTGAGCCAGTTGTACGGGGTTTTGTCATTACGATCAGAGCATTGTAATTGGTTCCGATCGCAATTTCTTCGGGAATCACCCCATCCAGACCTGGTAAGGCTCCACCAAAATTGACTAGCGGGAAACTTTCTTCTATAGCACAAGTTGCTACCAAAATACTCAATGTTTCGCTGCTTTTAAACTGAAGATCGAAAACGAGACTCTTGTCGTTTTCCAAAGGATAGCTCAGTGTACCCGTATACTCTTTCTTTTCGCTAGTTACTTCAATGGTAAGACTAGCCTCTAGTTCTTTTGTTGGGCTTCCCTCAAGGATAAAAGTAAGATCGCAACTAACTGTAGTGTTAAGACCCTCTCGCGTGTATTCTCCCCTTCGGAGAGGGCAATCGTTGAGAATATCTGGAATGGGATTTATATCAATCCCTAATGGATCTAAAAGTTCCTTAGCAGCTTCTGCAAGATTTTGATATTCATTGACATCAATGGTAACGGCTGTCATTGTTTGTGACTCTGATAAAAATGTTGTGGTTTTTTCGGAAAGTTGGCAGGGCGATCGCTCTTTGTCATGGAATCGGGAATCGGGAATGGCGAGTTGGGAGGGCGATCGCTTTTTCTGAATGCAGATGAATTAGAAGGGCGATCGTTTTTATAGTAAGGTAGGCAATACCTTCATACATATTTATAAGCCTTTGTTTAATAGACTTAATTTCTATCGCCCAAACCCTCACTAATTACGGAGGTTTAGAAGATGTTTGTGAGAATAATAGTGCTTTTAAATATATTTTAAACATAAACAATACGTGAATCTAAATTTTTTATTGTCTCTTTTAAGTCTTGATGATAATCGTTGCCTTCTAATAAATACATTAATCTATTAATTAGAAGCTTTATATTAGCTTCAATACTTGTTTCTGGTTTAAAATTAGATGGAAGTTCAAATAATTCTCCCAAAACGGATAAGGTACTGTGTATTAAAGCACTACTTAAATTCATTTTCCAAACTGTATCGTCAAACTCTATTTGACGATATTTACTATATTCAATACGATACATATCGATTATCTCTTTGGTAACGTTAGGATGATTAATAATATATACCTGTTCTTTTCTCTTCCATTCGATTGATCCAACCAAAATTTTAGCAATATCTAACAAAGCATGAGAATACTCACCATGCTCAAAATCGATTAAATAAACCTTGTTTTTAACATAAATAAATTGTCTTTTTGAGACTAAATCATGATGAATAAAAGCATGAAACACCTCGGGGTTATTAATATTATCTTGAATTTCATTAATCAATTTTTCGTAATTTTGACGTTTTATATTTAATAAATCACAATACCAATTTATTTGTCTAGCCCCTCTAGCAAACAAAAAGTTATAATAATCTTTACAATACAGTCTTCTATCAATATCATCTAAATTAACTTCCTCCCTTGTTTTTTTGAATAAAGAATATTGGTTAGCTGTAGCAGAATGTAGCTTGGCAAGAACAGTTGCTATATTTTTCAAACTATATAGATCGGGTGGCTCAGAATATTCACTTTTTCCTAAATCTTCTAAAATCATCAAGTTTTCCTTGTAACCAATTAATTCTGGAAAAAAAGGAAAACTGTCACGAATTTTAGAGAGAAAAATATAGTTAAATTGTTCTTCAATATACTCTGCTTTTATCTCAATTTTCTCATTTTTAATATTTAAATTTGGATTAATATATTTAACAATCAATGAAGTAAAATTTTCTCTTGAATCTGTCACTACTATTCTATCTACCCAAATATTGTCTCCAGAATTCAGGGGTTCGCAAGAAATTACTTGAATATTTTGTTCAAGTATTTTACTTAATTGAGCTTGGATTTTAGCAGGTAAAACATTATTCATTGTCTTATCAATTTTTCCTATTTTCTTAATTCTTAAATTTTAAGGCTAGTATGAGCAATTGTCGGGGCTGGCTACCAAAATGTTTTTGGTAGCACGTACACCCCGTTCCTCCATCAAAAAGCTATCTCGATCAGCGAATAGCAAAATTTAGGAAAGAGCCACTTTCATAATGAAACACAGAGCATAATAAGGTGGTAAGTTTTCATGGGCTTGACCGTCTCCTGCATTTTGAATGGAAATTCCAGTTGTTGCACGGTTTGTGCCTTTTCTGTTCTCGTTCGTAATATTATTCCTCGCATAGAGAGGAAGGGATGAAGGATCGACATCACTACTACTATCTCTCATTTCTATAGAATGATCGTGACCAGGATCAGTAACACGATGATTATGACTAGGCATATGAGCGATCTCTAATTTGACTTTTTCCTCGCCTCCTGTCTTACCAACTGGGTACTTACTACTTCCCGCACCAACTAAAAATCTATCTCTCAAATCTGGTGTCCCATTTTGTCCATCACATAGCTTCCAACCGTCAGGAATCGGACTCGCCGGTCCTGACCACATCAGGATCATGCCTGTGAAGACAGCCCCATCCGCCACAATCTTTTTAGCTTGTATTGTTTCTGTTACGTGCAACTGGGCTTCAGGATTTGTTGTACCAATACCAACATGGCCACCTCTTTTTAAAGTAATTCCTTGTGACCACTGCCACCCACCATTAGCTGTGTCATTAGTAATTTGAAGAAAATCACCCTGACTCTTAGCGCGGGAATGAATAACAAATTTTTGGTTGTTATCAGGATTTCCTAAAGTTAGATAGTCAGTAACATTAAGAAGAGTGGCTGGTGTTGTCGTGCCGATGCCTACTCGATGCTCAAGTTTATCAGAAACTTTAACGTCATGGAACACCAAAGGCGCTTTCTCAATCGGGCAAATAAACTCCCCATCCTGATATCCTGACACGTATTTGTAGCGCAAATACAAGTTAGCTGTTCCCGTCGGGTGAGCAGTAACAATTTTGCTAAGCACTACTTGCAGAGTCTCTTTAGACGCTAACTGGAAGTCGGCTGATTTGGGGCTAAACGTCCACTCCAGCGTACCATCTTTGTTGTCTGGGCCTGCTGTTTTCTGCCATTTGTCCCCGGCAATTGATACCTCTACATCATTAACTTGGTCTACTGTCCCAAGCGCCCAAGGAACCTTACTCTCAGGTTGTGCATTGTTAGGCTCTACCTCAAGGGCAACAACCAATTGGGAACGATTAGTTTCGTCGGCATCGTAATTAAAGGTAATGGCTGACTCAGACGTGTTTGTGATTCGCAGTTTCAAATTGCTCTCTTGGTTATTCGTGTTGAGAACGCGATTAGAACTGAAAAATCCTACATAGAGGGGAATGTTAGCTTTTCCTTGTCGTTGAATCATTTCTAAAGTCTCCGTAGCAGTGTTGTTATAAGGATTGGTATCACCGGGGGCTCTCACGGTAACATCAATGATGGTGATGCCATCCCGTTTAAACTCCCAAGACAAAGTAACGTTTGTTTGGCTTGCTCTCGTTGTGAGAGTTCCCATTACCCCATTGAGCATGAGTTTGAGCGAATTAGTGTCATGAAGGGTAATTTCTTCTCCCTTCCAGAGAAGATAGAGATTTGTATCTCCTTCCACTTCCAGACCCCAGTCATCGCCCTCAACGGTAATCTTTTCTGGTTGCAGCAAGATTCCGGGGGTGAACTGCAATTTAAAGTGGTAATTGCTCGAACTTACTCTTGTTACGTCTGGAATCGGACTGATAACAATTTGTTTGGCATCCTTGATGCCAATGGCGAGATGAAGGGGACTGGCTGTACTTGGGTCGTCTCCTCCTACCAACAAAGCGTCTTCTTCTCGCCCGTCTTCAAATTCGTAGAAGAAGAGAAAGTCAAAAGGATCTTTTTTGATTGTTGTTTCTGTCATAGAGCCTTGTCCTTAATTGAGTTGAACGGGTTTGCTGTCAAAGGGAGTTTCGACTCCCAACTCCCTACTCCTCTTCCTCGACTGGCGTGAGTTGTAACCAGCCTTCATAAAGTTCCTGGGGTGCAGAAAAAGCTGCTTTGACATTGACAGGTTTGATGGTACTTGTTTCGGACCAAGTTTCATTGCTCAGAGATACCCACGACCACGCATATTCGGGGACTTCTGGCAAGGGAATGCAAATTTCCCCTCGATTCGACAAAACGGGAGTTGAGAGGAAATTAACTTCGATCGCCTGCAATGCTTCGTTATAATTCTCTGGGGGCAAGCGCAATTCTTGATTGGGTAGAATCCCAGAGGTGGCATGAATCATGCCTCGCGGATCGATCAGCATCGTTACATATTGGGGTGGTGCGTCTACCGTTTGCTCGAAATACACCAAACCTTCTGCTTCGGTTTTAATCAAGTTATCCTTGACGATATCGCTTTGGGGCGCATAGAAAATGTTGTCCTCGTATTGGTAATCTTCTCCTTCGTGAACTTCTCGCCAGTAACCTACTAATCCATCGTTGAGTTGCTGGTAATCTCCTAGGCGAATGGGAAATTTGACAGAACCAAAGCCCTGAGTCGTTGGGTTTTCTTCAGTGATGCTGACACTCGGATCGCAAGCGGGAAGCCCTTGGACTTCTAAGTTAAACGTCGATCGCACGACAGCAATGGGACGCCCAACTAACAACGCCAAACTCGGATGCTCAGCAAAGTTTTCTGGGTCGATAGTATCTAGGGAATTGATTAAGGTAGAGATGAAATCTTGCTGAAAATCCATTCCGCGATCGAGTAAATAATGCGCTATTTTTGTCAGGTGAGTATTGGCAAATTGGGGATAGCCTTGTGCATTGCGGGATAAAGTGCCACCCGGCGCAGTCCGCCAAGTTCCAGCGCGATCGATTAATCCGAGAGATTTACCGCGAACGTCATAAAACTGCAGGTTGCTGTCGAGATTATTAGGTACAATCCAGCCACAGACAGGCGTAATAGCAGGCGCTGAAGTCATTTGTTCTTCATTTTGGCTGTCAGCAGCTATCCAGTGGAAGTTCAGGCGGGCGGGTTGGGCCAGACGGGGCGGCAATAACACCTGATAGCTAGTATTAGGCGGTGTCATCTGGGTTGTCGTGACGACATCCGTGTCATTTCCCGTTTCCACGATTTTCTTAAATTGCCCAAAGGTATCTACCAACCACAGGGTGGTAATTTTCATCGCCCCACTGCGGATCGGATTGAAAATGTCTAGGTCAAGAATTTCGTATTGTAGGGAATTGCCCAGTGTCCAGCGGACGTTCTCGTGGAACAATTTGCGCCCCGTATCGATTGCCAGAGGGTCGTCTATCTCTAGGTATAAAGTCGGTTGGTAAAGTAACAGCGTATCATTAAACCCGGCGATCGCCTGAGCTTGACACTGTAGGGTTTGCATTTGTTCGTAAGCATAGAGAGCAACCCAGATGGGGTCTTGGGCTTTCTCTATGTCTGATTTGGCAGCGATGTCGCTCTGGCTTCTATACCAAGTAGCGATCGCCCCGAAATTTTGGCTGAGATAGTCCTCTGTTTTCTGATCTTCAGGAATGTCTTTATTCGCTTCATCACTGTAATAAAGCGGGAGGAGTTGTTCGTTGAGATAAGTAGTCAGTCGCTCTTGCAGTATCAGTCCCGCCGAGGGAGTGAGGATGCTTATCCCGCTATAGGTATTAGCAGATTCGACAAAATTGTTTTCATGGTCAGGTTTGAGAGTGAGGTCGATCGCATTGATTTTTAAGTCGTAATTGTCGAGAATGACTCGATCGTCGTAGTCTGCGTTTGCATCGTGACGGCAGGGGAATACCTGAACCGCCCACTCCATCAAAAAGGGAGACCAAGGCTGTTGTGTCCAGCCATTAAACCCAATAACTTCTTCCCCAGCTTCGGGTGCTAAATTGTTAATTTGATTCTGAAGAAGAGTGATAGTTGCCTGTGGCAAAGTTTGCAGATCTAGAGTTGCGCTCAACAGATGGCAATCTAAACGTTTGTCACTCCGCAAACGTCCATCCTCTCCATGCCGTACCGAAGCTTTAGCCGCCTCGCCTGCCAACAAAATTACCGGATCGTTTGCTTGCCAGTAACGCTGAGAGGGAAATTGTTTGAGGGTGTATTGGGTTTCCGCTGTACTGTTGTAGGTAGCGATCGCCGCAATTAGCTCGTTAATTGCCGTTGCTAGTCTGTGAGCTAGTTGAGGTTCCTCAGAAACAGGAATGTATGTCGGGGGAACGTAAATATTTAAAACGCCATTTTCTACTTTAATAGAGTAGGTTTGCCCTTGGTCGTTTATTTCCCATTCCTCCCCGGGCGTTACTTCTGTAATGTGTAGCTCTACTTGCCTATCGTTGTCCTGGTCCTCAATAGGTGGTTGGGGAAGAAGTTTGACATTACATTTTTCAAACTCAATTTGTAGATATTCATACCAATCCAAACCTGAGATAGGCCCTGCAACGGCTGCGTTTAACAAATCGACACAGCCTTCCAAATAGGTGAACTGCGAGTAAATGCTAAAAAATAAATCCGCTGCCGTTGCTGTTAAATTGCCCGACTGATCCTTTTGAATTTCCAAGCGTCCTGTCTGAGCAAGGGCAGTCCGCAAGGGATCGAGCAACTTGGATTTTGTATGGCTCAAAACAGCCTCATCATTGCCATTTACGCTATAGGCTTCTTCCATGAACTCATACCAGTGGGCATACAACTGCTGCCGCTGGGACTCAATGTTAACCACTGCCTGATTGTATTCCTCTTGCAAGCGATTGACTTGATTGAGTTGGTGGGCAAGGTCTAATGGAAGGCTTAGCCGATTTTGGACGTTAGTTGCGCGATTTGGGGTTGAGAAAATTGCACGATAGGATTCACTTGTGTCTGGGACTTTAGGCGCAATGGACCAGAGAATGCCTGCACTGCGCGTTCCAAATCCCCGTTCGTGGCGAACTTCCCGTAATTTGGCATCGAGGTCGAGTTTGCGCGACTCCAAGCGTTCTGACAATTGTAAGGCTTCTAACTGTTCTTCTACGAGTCGCCGAATCTCCTGACCTGTTTCATCGCTTTGATTGTTGTAGTCGTTAGCCAAATAGGCTGACAAGGCTTCTGGTGCTGAATTACCCACAGCAATGGTTGGCTGGGACAAACTTCTGATACGATCGCCTGCTGCCAGTGTCCGACTTGCAGAGGCAAATGTGATTCTGGAATGGTAAAGAGTACGATCGGGGAACTCTCCGTTAAGATCGAATGTCCAGCCGAAATCTTCTTGTAGAAGTTCTAGCAATTCCTCAGAGTTTTTCCCCGGATTGTTTTGTAATAGAGTCTTTAAGCAATCCTGGCCCTGGTCACTGTACCAACCAATGACATCGTACTGTAACCCAGCAGGGGGATTAGCCGTAGAGTAATCGCCGTCATGAAAACCAAAAACACTCTGACAATTGGGATAAAAGGCAGCAAAAGTCGCTTTAACGCGATCGAACAGGGGGACTTCTGCTTTTGTACCAATAGCAGTCAAGGTTCCTGCATATTCGTGGGTTGAATTACTCTGCTGCTGCCACGCTGCCAGTTCCACATTACGCCCCATATAGCGAAAACGCTGATATTGTTCGGTTTCAGGAGTGGGACGATCGATTAAAATGTTGACTGTATCCCGGGGTTCTTGACCTTCTTCTAACTTTTCCGGGTAGAGGTAGTCACTTTCGATGACCCATTGTTTTGAATCTTTACCGCCTCCTTGTCGCAGAATTAACCAGCGATTGGGTACGATCGGAAATTTTGTTCCAGTGGCGCTATGTTGACCTCGTGTTAGGCCATCGGGTAACGACCAGTGCAGGTGAATCCCAGTTTTTAGGGTTAAGGTTGTCCCTGTTTCAAACAGCGGGGCGAGAATCTTTTCGCTGAGATTAGCCGTACCCTTCATATGGGTGTTCCCATCATATATGTAAGGTAATCGACGATAGTCAGCGATCGCCTCGACCGATGAAGTATCTGTGTCCAGGCATAAAGCATCGATATGGATGGGAACGAGTAAGATATTGGTCATAAATTTAGAAACCTTACTTATTGCTTATTTGTTGTGCCGCTCAAGGGTTTAATTCTCACTTTTCGGATGTATATTCAGCACGGCTTCCGATAGAAAATTTTTCCTGTTTGGGACTTTAAGTTTTGTTTTTAATCCACTATGTAAGCTGATTATCTTAGCAAAAAACGCCACTATCAACTTATTGGACATCAAACAACTATAGTGGTTATTGGGTAGATGAGGTACACAATTCCACTTAAAAATATTGACAACACAGAGTTTTAGCGTCCTCCATCTTTCTGAGAAAGGCTATACTTAACACGCATTGATTATTAGTTGGTTTAGACAATATCTGATTTAAATTGTTTTGTCAATAGATTTTTTCTAAACAAAACTTAATAAAAAAAAACTCTAAAAACACCAATATTACTTAATAGAACCTGTTGGCTGCCATTGGTGAGAAGTTAAGGTTTTGTGCAATTTGTCAAGTCCCATATATCAGATATTCCGCACCCTGAAATGTCACAAGGTTTGATGGTGGCAAAAGGTTGTAGTGTTACTTTTTCAGCAAGCCCTAATTACACTTACTCTTTCGCCGGGATTATAGGGTTTACTATCATAAGCTCTTTGTCCTTGACTGGAGTGTAGACGGAACTTCCCCCGCCTGCTATCGTTCCGAGCCAAACCAATACGGGGTGAGACTTTCCCGTTTTTGGAAAATCGTTTACATGACTATAAGTCCTGGAAACCCTTATGTAGCTGGGTTTTTGCTTAATTCCACTATCTCACAAGAGGTAGTAGGCAAAGACTAAGAAAATCTTCAATACATGACTACAGATGTCTAACGCTCAAATCGCCCAAACCTAGATCAAAAAAAAATACAGCTAAGGGAACTGCCCCAAAGGGGGGAAGTTCTGTTTAATATCGTTTCCGGTTGCATGAGAATGATAAAGTCAAGGTTAATAATTCCACATTCCCCCACGGACGATTCCCGACTCCCGACTCCCGACTCCCGACTCCCGTCTGAAACCCTAGATTTTCCCTTGGTAGCGCACTTGCCTTGGAGCCTTGAAACGCTTATTCTACGGTTGACTATCAAAAACTGTCCGAAGTATTGAGAGAAATGGTATGACTAATGACTGCTAACCAATGACCAATGACGGCTGACTAATGACTAATACTTGCGATCGGCTCCCAACTGGTCACATCTTCAAATAAAGATTGATAGCCCGCTGCATTGGGATGAAGCCCATCCGAAGTTAGACACGAACTACACCAAATATTGCCTCGATCGAGCCATTTATCAAAAATATCTAAATAGGGAATTCCCCGCAACTCACAAGCTAATTTCGTTGCTTCTTTATACCGATATTGGTCAGCATGACTGTAATACAAACAATCTTGAAAAGGCATTTTACTTTCATCCACCGGCACCATCCCGACAAATATCACCGGACAAAGTTGTTGGGACAGGTTTAACAAAT
>Ga0247774_1000887_pt1 | contig 15128 bp, 18 predicted proteins | sample UWRJL001104B6_FD_179933 | JGI IMG/M metagenome (GOLD analysis project Ga0247774, IMG submission 179933) | Plant litter microbial communities from Arlington Agricultural Research Station in Wisconsin, United States - UWRJ-L001-104B-6 | ecosystem: Environmental > Terrestrial > Plant litter >... | reverse complement strand
GACGATGATCCCGGTCAGATGGCAAAAAAAAAAATATCAAGGACAGAAGCCAGGGAAGAGGGATTAAGTCGTAACTTTGCGTGCAGCCGTGTCTTCTCCCATGTGACACCAAAGCCTTCGTGTGTAGCATCATAAGTCCGCGACCGGCCGGACTGGATGCTCTCCACTTCGGCGCGGCACGGCGTTCGAGAGGAAATTTCTGCCGGGAGCTCGGTATGATTCCTAAAATTTCTCGAGCTTCTAGCCCGGTTTCCGGGGCTGTGCCCCCGCCACGCGAACAGAAACTGCAACGGTAGATATGTTGCCTCGAACTTTGGGATGGCTTTCATTACCAATCTGACGCCATCAGACGCTAGCCCACATATCTGGGACATCTCGTGCATGGCTCAGCCAACCTCTTGAGGATTGGCATGGCATGTCGTCTGCTAGTTGGAAGAAAAGAACCGAAGCTGCTGGCACAGTACATCTCTGGAAGCCTCGAGCTTCTAAATGGATCTTGGTCTCTTGAAATCTGGCATCCATTACAGAGAAAGTGCGAGACTGCAGGATGCATGTTTGCAAGCCCGGATTGGGGAAACATGAAAAACGAATCTAGGCAGGCTCTGCTCAGTGGTTGGACGCAGCAGTGTTGAAAGGTCGCGCAGCTGTCCGAAGTTTTCGAATGTGAAATGTCTTGATTTGTTGACTGCTTCTCAGCTTTTTAGCGAAACGTGCATTGCTTCCTGCATGGAACAGCCAGAGGCAAGACGCTCATGTTATCATGGCAGATACCGGCCTAACAAGGTCGCGGTCGAAGGTAATTTGATTGATTCTGAAAGACAACATATTGCGGCTAGTAGTGCTGCTTGGTTTCGGGGAGAAATTTGTTCCAGAGGACGGCGAGAATTTTTTTGGAGGTAAATATGGCTGGCTCTGTCGGGGAGGCCTCTAGGCAGCAGCTTCGGAACAAGCCGATCGCGCCTCTGGAGGCTTTCGGATCACTGCCGAGGCACCCTAGCCTTACAACGCCCAGGCCATCAGTTCAGGCAAGAGCACCGAGTGTTTCACCAAGGAAAAAGATATTTGGAGAATGTCACCGACCGTACTTGGGGCTTCAAAACCTCTACTTATACATCTTTGGATTTACACCACTTCATACATGAGCAGTAACAGCGTACCGAAGTCGTCGAAAGAGATGCTAACGTTGGCACCTAATTTTTTTTGGCGGAGCAATCAACCCTTCCTTTTCGCTGAGTCGAGGATGCCACACCCGCACACTGCTAGACGAATAAAACTAAGAGAAGCAAAGCAAAGACCGTGTCCCTTCCGTCGTACCAACACCACCCAGCCCTAGAATACAAAGAAGTCACAATTCCCTGAGGGCGACGGTGGCGCCGGCATTCATCATGTCGTGTCTCATCCGTCCGGTCCGTCGTCGCGAAGCCCAGGCATTGGTGTCAACGAAGTGGTTTTTTAAGACGACTCGTCATCACCGGCCTTAGGCGGACTAATTAGCTCAGCATACGACACTTCTGCAGGCGAAGGGTGTGCTTACGTTGTAGGCCTGCTTCTCATCCTCATAGCGCTTCTTGTCGGCGGCGGCCTTGGCCTCGTACGGGGCCCTCTGCTTATCGTTCAGAGCCTTCCAGCGCTCGCCAAGGATCTTGCCAACCTGGCCAAACGAGATGCCGGGGTTCTCGTCCCTCACATTCTCGCGCTGCTCGTTGGCAAAGAACATGTACGCCGAGAGGCCACGCTTCGGGGCGTTGGGGTCTGGATTCCATCAGTCAGTCGGAACATTGCACGTGTGTCGCCGGCAGTACTCACCCTTCTTGCTCTTCTTCTTCTCAACCTTGCCCGCTCCGCGCTTAGCAGCAGCCTTAGGCATTTTGTATGGGTCTGCAAGTGTAGCCCGTTAGAATCAAGCCCGTTGACAATTCAAATCGAAAAGACTTTATAAATAAAGATAGAAAATCTCGTCGACGCCTGGCAACTTCCGTCTTTTTTTTTATGCGGAGGCGTTGTGCCTGGGGTGGAGGGGTAAAGGCGTTCTTGTTTGTGCTAGCGACAGCCGAGATGAATGGCGTGGTCGGTCGCAAACCCAATTGAGGACCTCAACACGTCGACATGGCAAAATGAAGCTTGAAATGAGGTGAAGCTATGCAAGGCACGTACCTTAGTGGTGATAAAACGCGAGATATGAGTTGTTGGTTGGGTTTGCGAAGCTGTTGAGAATTAGCGGATTAGCAGGTGCGACGCTTTGAGATGTTGATTTGTGGGGATCGCGAAGTGCAGAGTGTGATGCGACCGGTGCAGACCGAAGGCATCGGCTCTTGCTGAAGAAGCGTTGCAGAAAGTCTAAAGTGAGGTCAAATGACCAGAGGGAAAAAACGATGACTCGTGCTAAGGTGCTGGTGGGCGAGGAAAATCGGGTTCGGTGCAGAATGGCTTCTTGCCAAAGCTCTGGCGGGCGAAATCGAGTGACTTTTGGTTTGCGGAGGATGCTAGGGAATTGAAGGTACTCACCGATTTGCTGCGCGATGTGTGTGTATTGTGAGGTGGATTTTGTATGGGAGAGCGATTTTGCTGGGAGATTTGTATGAGAGGAGAGGAGAGGGGGAAATGTATGGGGGAGGGCCAAGTAGCCTTTTTACTACGGGGGAGTGATTGTGGTAACTTTTCGGCTGGCCTGCTCCTGCTGCGTGCGTGTGTGTCGGCCTGCCCAGTGGCACATTTCGGCTGGTGGACGGATGGGGACAGTATTTGGCAGTACATTTGGCACGGTACGTCGGGGGCGCCAAAATTGGTGCTTGGAACCCCTCCTACTCTAACAAGTACCTGGGCGTTTCTCTCCCGCCCACCCAAACATATGCTTGCACTGGAGCAGCCCTCCATCTCCTCCACTTGCCTGTCGTCTTCCGGCGTCTGCCCATCTAGCCTATGTGGCTCGGGTGTGCTGTGGCCCAGCTTTCCTGCTTCTCCTTTGGCAACGCAGGCGGCCTGAGAGGCAGTTGGTACAGTGTGAATTGAAGGGCACTGTTACCAATCCTTGTCTGCAGCGTACGATGTACACAGAGTCGGTAGCACTGATCAAGGCACTTGAATCAAGCGGCAGGAGGAGCTTACCCAACAGAGCCGATCTTCTCACTCTCCCCCTCTACCAGCTCCTCCATAGCTCGACTGCTTCCATGTGTCGACCAGATATCCAAAGGCGTCTTCCAGATTTTCCCATTATTCGTCAATAAAGGCAGATATGCTCTCGGAACGGTGGGCCAAAATGGATGCGCAAAACTTGCTCCCAATCTTCGTCCCGTGTTGATAGCCCTTATATTGCATCTTTTGTCCGTAGTGGAAGTTTGTGCAGCATAACAGGGCCAACGATGACGCTTGGTAGGAGAGAGAAGAGAGGGAGAGGAATTGGTTTGCACTAGGTGAAAGGGGGCCCAGCAAAAACCCCCAGCAAAGACGAGGGCACCGCAAGCAGCGACGCAATGTCGTCCTGCCATCCATCTCCGGCTGCGCACTAAGCCAGCCGTGGTTTGTTTCTCTTGTATGGAGTACGACGGGCACGGAGTTTTGCCGCACTGTCCGGTAGCATGAGAAGCGACGCGCCCAGGCGCTGGCTCCCCCCTTGATCCATTCCATTCCCCCTCACTTTCCTCATCCAGCCCGATACTGTACAGGTACATGTCCCGGCCGACATGTTTCGCGGAAGTACTCTACATCGGCCATGTATCCCGTCCACCCAGCCCCGTCTCGCACCGTGTACTTTTCAAGCTTAGGGTCGACCGAGTCGATTTGTTTTGGAATTTGCCTTTGACGCGTTCACCCGTTCGAACTCTGATCACCTACTATTTTCTGGTCATATAAATACTCCACTGACCTTTTCTGTCCCTCGATATTCTGCACTTATGACTCTGGGTTCGAAGCAGCTGAATGGCTTTCATCGGTCTGATATTCGTCGTGCCCTTCGCTAGCTTGTCTTATTACACGATTCCGCGTCCGTCCTCAAGACATGGCTGGATTTCAAGCGTTATTTGGCCCATACACAGGCAGCAGCGTCTGGCATCTGGCAGCCATTCAAGAAGGCAGGCCGGTTGCTATGGAGAGCCCTGGTGAAGGTGTTTCGACACTGAACAGTCATTGGCTTAGGCAAATCGCAGCGCAAAGCCTCGGTCGGATCATAAAAAGTTGGGACGAGGGTTGTTTGCAGGTGCTGCCGCCCACTGCCGAGACTCTAGCGGGCGAGATGCAACTTCAGATTCAGATTCGGCTGTGCAAGACGAAAGTCGCACAGCGAGCCACCCAGTATCCTGCTTGGTCTGCACTGGTCTGGGGGGTCTCGGTGGATGGGGTGGGCTCCAGCATCTGGTTGACCATCGGTCTCGAGACGCTTTGCGGTGGCTCTGTAACACACCCAAAGAGACGTTGATATTGATGTCGAACACCATTCGGGATAGCTGTTGTGCCGAACGTATGGTATTATCTCGGACCAGTCGTTCCTTCGATGGTTGAAGATTTTCCGTCTGCAGTTCGCTGAGGTTTTATTTCTTTTATTCAGACTCTAGACTCCGGTGAAGTTGAGCTGGTTACTGTGGCTGTTGTTATTTATCTGATTTGCGTCTTGTCGTGGACCAGACGGGCTCCAAGGCTTTGCGATAGGGTGATGTGCAATATTCGGGCTTGGTGGGTCGAGGTTTCAATTAGGAGTCGGTGTACTTTATTCATGCAGGAGTGTCATGTACCGTCCATATGAGATTCCCATGTACCGGTACCTGCTCGAGCGTATCTTCTTGGAGCAAGCCAATGACCGAATCTTGAAGGCGGCTTGGGCGGTCTCCACAGTTGCCGGTCTCACTCACAGAATACTTGGTACCTTTCACACCTCCGACGTACCTCTGTATCCTACTTGTCCGTGAATTCTTGCCTTCGAGACATGCCTCCCCCTGAAATACCAGGAGACTCTTCGCAGTCCAGACCGAACTTCAGGGAGAGAGGCAAGGAGGTAGCCGGGATTGGACTTGGGAGGCAAAGAGGTTCGTATCCAAGGTGTGGACGAGATGGAATGGAGAATGAAGGAACCAGAGCTCGCCAGCCTGCGCCTGAGCACAAATACCTAAGCTCTATTTGAGTTGGACAAATGTGTCTGGCGTTGCCTGCCCGTTTGGCAAGTTGCAATAAGTGACAGTTCCGACTCGACCATCGCAAGAGCGGTCATCTGGCGTCTTGGAGTATCCATCGAACGCGTTTGGATGGTTAGACGGTGAGCACTCTGGGTTTGACAGACATAACTTTGCCGGAAGCACATGGCAGAGCATATCCGCTGGCGGCCGGCTCCTGAGGCAAGGAAGGGGAGCACTCATGGCACACAGCACGTTCAATGCAAAATTGGCTGCCGAACGGCAAAGTCGCACAACCACGCAAAGCAACACATAGCAACCGGCTGTATCCTAATTTTGCTGCATTGAGATATCAGCCATCAGTGATCGCCCTGGTACCTTCGAACAAAGCCGTTCCACTTTCCCGCTGCAGCAAATCAATGGCAAGAAACAGCTTGCTCCCCTGAAAGTACCGTCGACTTTTGGCAGGCAGTGCAATTAATGACTCCTCGACGTTCTTCATTTTCGGAGTTTGGCCTCAGTCGTCGTACTGTGTGCTGTTACGGAGGTACATTTTGAGGCACAAATCTTGGCCAGCTGAGGTAATACATCCGCACTGCAACTTGTATTGTTCAGAGTAACTTTCGAATTATCTTCTGCATTCTTCCTATGTCGCGCTGTGGTTTTGGAAGAAGGTATGGAGTGTAGATACAACAGTCTACGCTAGTTGAATATATGTCTGTAGGGCGAGCTTTGTAGGCAGCTGGGGTGCTTTTTATTCGGATGTACGTCTGGCAACACTGGAAGTGGTGCGCTCCACTTGACATGCCTGCGATACGACTTGTATTCATGACAGATACTCACGATCATTCATGCCACTGTAACGAGTTGTTGAGCTATCCCGATATCTTAATCCTCATCATCCGGGTCCAGAACCATGGCTCGAAGCCCGGGATCCGATGCCCAATCGACTCCACTGCCCACCACGACGGCGCTTGCCGTTCCCTTAACGACTTTCCACTTCTGCCGGCTCTCCTTCAGCTCACTCCTGGCCCTCTCCTTGAGGCGTTCCATCTCCTGGCTGCTCGCGGCGCCGAGTTTTCGTGCCTTTGCGTCCTCTGCGAGGTGGAGGAGCTCCGAGGCCCGGATGACGTTTGCGCGGGCTACCCGGAGAGACTCTGCGTGCACTCGGGCCGTCTCATCAAGCACGGAACGGAGCTCGTTTGACTGCCTTGCGATGGCGGCCGACGCGGAGTCACGACTGCGTATGTATGCAAGGATGTTCCTGTGGAATATGTAAGCGAATCGCTCTTTCTCTCCTCTTTCAAGCGTGCTATTTGAGAGACGCTTGTCTTAAAAAAAGAACCCCGGGCGACATATGTAGAGGCCAAGCCCGGAGAGCCGTTTTTTCATACTTTTCTATTGGCGATGCATTGGTAGCGTCATGAACCGACATCAAAGTCGGATTCGTGATGAGGAGGCTCTCGTCGACATGCCGAGTGTATGTGTAGGACAACCTTGCCGCAAGCACCTCTTCCTGTGCCTGCGGAATGTCTTGTGGGCTAGCTTCTACCGCGTGGAAGTAGTTAGAAAAGCCGTTTTCGCAATGAATACCGACACGCCCGCAATCTGCGGGCCAGAAAACGAGGTGGCCTACCTAAGCTAGAAGACCCCCGTGCCTTAAGCAGCGCACTTTCGAGCTGGAGCTCCATGAGCTTGTCATACAGCTGCAGAACTTGCTGCTCTGTTTTGGACAAGGCGAGGGGCCCAATATCATCTGCCTCGCCAACTGAAGGCTGTTCATCGCCCATAATGAAACTCTCTGATGCCTATCGTGTTGGTTTTGACTCGTGCATTGCGTTGAGGTAGAGATGGAACAAGTCGCGGAAGGTAGACGCGTTCAGAGTCGGCCTTGGACCAAATATCGCACGTAATAGCAGGCGGCCCCAACATAGGACCTCCTCCGGAGCATTGTCAACCCAGCTACGAAAGCTGTATAATATTCACAACAAGTACTGTCGTGCTTGTATCAACCACAACAGGCATTTCCAAATAATATTTCCTTCAGATTGAACAATCAAGAACGTAAAATGCAATCGGTCTGCTTCTCATCGCTCAACAAAACACGAGTTCCTTCTGGCACTGGTACCCCTCAACCTCAGTGGGTCCAGCTTGCCGTGCAAGAGCCACCGCCACATGTGGCCAGAGCAAAATCTCTGAAGCTGCTGCAGCCAATGGGAGGCTTCTACTCCGGCTACATCACGAGGGAAAGTCACGCTAAGTGGCGCTGAGGTCAGTCACGCAAAAGCTAAGGCCGTGATCAGGGAGAGCTTCCGGCACCAACCAAAACGACTCGCAGGCAACCTTCCAGGTTGCGAAGCAAGACAAAGCCACAACTTGGATCTGCTATGGCTCCGTATATGATTCACGACCCACGCAGACTATTTCTGAGGACGAGGCCTTTTTAAAGAAAATATTCATCGACCGTCGAGCGGATAGCGCAGATTATTGCCGAAACTCTGACGTACGAGAGCGTTCGTTTTGCTGGCCTTGTCTAGCCCAGCATTCCCGCGGCGGAGTACTCTCTAGGAATGTATCACGATGGCTACTCAAGTGCTGGTTGCCCACACAGGGCAACGCTTCGAAGTCGATACCGCTCAGTTTCCTACGTACGTGCACTCGGCCCTTCTCATTCGGAATGAAAGGATGAAGGAACCAGGACGGCACTAACTTGTCGCAGCATTGAGGAGCTGAAAGCTTGGGTAGCCCGGCAAGGCTCCATTCCACTCCAGAAAATTGTCACCCTGACACCACAAGGCAGGAGCTTGAAGCTCCAGAGCCTCCATTCCGAGGTTCGTCCTGATCAGTCCTGACGTCGCTGTCCCCGGACACTAACGATGCTGCAGAAAGAGATCTTCATCTACGATATCCGGATTACGCAGCCGATGTCTCCCGGAGGAGCCCCGCCAGTCGTCTCGGAAGTCCCCCAACCCAAACGATATGTCGCCCCGAATGCGCCGAACTCGATAGGGGACATCAAGGCCATGGCGGCATGGCAAGAGCTATACAAGTCGCGACGGGCTTGGGCGTTGGAGGTGGCTGAGGACTGCGCTCGGATGGACGCGGCCACCCATGAGCGATATAGTGAGATGGATGTCATGGTGAAGTGTCTCGATGCGGCCGTCACCAATCTTGAGCTCTCGGTCACGCAGATCCAGCCCAAATATACCGAACTGAAGAACTGGGTCAACCCGGCACTGGAGGACTACACGCAGCTAGCGAAAGCTTGGGAAGGATATCTTAGCCTGGCTCGGAATATCCAGATATCCCCTGCCATGGTCAAGTTTATGACGTCCAAAGAAGTTGCGAACCCCAAACACGCAACCCTCGAGCTCCTGGTTGATCTGGATACGGCGAGGAAAGCCGGCCGACTTGCCCCAACCTCCCTGCAAAAGTTCAGCGCCAAGGCCAGCGAGCTTGAAAAGGTGGCAAACCAGATGTACCAGGGACTTGAGGGCTTGATCCAAGATTTTGAAAAGTTTGTCAACCGGTCAGCCCTGTCTCATAGCGGCGAGACGGCCCAGCTCCTGCATGACATCGAAGCTATCGCGAAAAAGATCGACACCGACTACCAAACTATGCTGGAGTACTCGACTTCTCAACGGGACGTTCTTCAGGCTTCTAAGACGGCCTCGAATCACACCGAACGGCTGCTACCTGGTCTCAAAAAGCGTGCCAAGGAGATGGACAACCAGGTCCAGTACGCCACTAAAGCTCGGAACGCTATTTCCACAGACTCGATTGACTTCATGCGAACCATTACCGACATCACCTCGTTGCACGCTTCGGTGAAGGCCAAGATCAATGACCTCAACCAGGCAGAGGAGGACATGACAACGTTTGATTACCTGAGGCTCATCCACCAACTTCCGTACATGTACGCATCCTTCGTCGCCGAAGCGATTCGTCGTCGAGAGTGGTCAGACAAGGTGAAGGCGGATTCCTCTACCCTTGCCAACACCATGGCAATTTTCCAAGACGAGGAAGTCAAAAGGCGGCGAAAATGGCACAAGATGGTCGGGAGCACATACGGCCCAGACAAGTTCGATGCGAACGCGCTTGGCCTGGAGGTTAACCTTCTTGGGGATGAAGAGCCTTGGCCGGCGATGACGAAGCAGGATCTTGAGGCCTTTCTCGACCAGTTGCACGCCCAAAATGCCGAACCGGCCATCCTCGGCGACGTGTCCAAACTCTTGGGCGATCTCAACGCACCGACAAAACTGCAGTCGAAGCGTATCAAGGCGTTCAAGAATGGGAGTGTTCATGAAGCTGCCCTTGGTATTAGCGGGCTCTTGATGCGCGGGGACGACGACGTCCTTCGGTCTCTCCAAGAGGACAAGGCGAAGCTTGAGAGCAAGGTGAAGACTGCCGACAGCCGTATACGGAGACTTGAAGACTTGCTACACCGACAAAGCCAGGCATCTCGTCCAAGCCTGGGCAACATCTTCCAACCCCAGAGCACCGACTCGACTTCATCAGTGAAGCCCGCCAGGGGTGAGGGTACCGAGGCTCTACAGCATCGGATCAATCTACTCGAGGCAGAACTTGGCTCGGAAAAGCAGCGGTCCGCCGTGTTTGAGAAGGACCTAAATACCAGGACAACCCAGCACAACAACATCAAGGGTCAGATGGAAGAGGCAAACTCGACAAAGAAGGACCTCCTCGAGAATATGGAAGCCTTGAAGAGAGAGTTCATGGATGAGCGGAAATCCCTTGAGGACGAAATCAAGAGGCTCCAGACTCGCCTGGAAGACACAGAAGACGAGATTGAGAATTTTGGCGCGTCTAGGGAACATGAGAAGGCATCCTACAATGAAAAACTTGTAACGTTGCAGAACGAGGTCCAAAGGTTGAAGAAGGATCGAAATGACGAGTCTCTTAAGGCACAGGGTCAAGTCGAATTCCTTCGGAACGAGTCGCGCCTGCAGAGAGAGCTGAACGAGAGTCTAGAGAGGCAGCTGCAGGCTTCCCAAGAGCAAGCCAAATCACTAACCAAGAAACTTGGCGTGGCCGAGGAGCTGGGTCATGTTCAATTGCGCGCCCTGCGCGATCTTCATGGCCAGCTTTCTCCGGAAGAATCAGTCCCGACCGACGTCAACGACCTTGTGGATAATCTCTCCTCAATAGCCCCTGACTTGGTTGGCAAATTGCAGACACTTGAGAGCGACCTGCAGCTGCTCAGATCCGATCTCGAACAGGCGCAAGCGACGGTCAGGGACCTTCGGTCCGAAATCTCCGGCACGTCAGAAAAACTCACTTCGGAGGCAGATGCTTCTCGACAACTGAGGGAAGATCTCTCCGAAGAGCGCGCTCGATCGACTGCCTTAGAGGAAGAGCTCGCTGGGGGTCGAGAGCAGATAAGTCAGCTTCGGATGCAGCTTACCGACGGAGAGTCTGGCTCAGAAGCCCTCAGGAAGCAGCTCGAGGAGCGCGAGGGGAAGATCACAAAGCTCCACGAGGAACTTGCGGCTCGACAATCCCAGGTCGGTAGTCTGGAAGAAGAACTGAGGCTTTTCAAGGAGAGGCACCTAGACTCTCAGGCGAAGGTCTCAGCGCTCACAAAACAAATCGACGCACGGAGTGCGCGTGCCAAGGACCTAACGCAACGCATCTACTCTCAAAACGATCGACTCTGCCGACTTTTAGAGAGATTGGGCTTTGCTGTGACGAGACAGGGATCCAAAATGACGGTGCAAAAGATCCCCCGCGCCGACCGATCGACCCAATTGCAGAACCCAAATGATTCGTCGGATCCGGGCTCGGCGTCTGCGAAGCGCTCAACAACGCTAGGGTCGGACAGCGCCGATCTCGAGCTGCTGTACTGGATGAACAGCCAAGATGGGGATGCCGAATCGAAGAAATACGAGGCCTTCATGGCAGCGCTTGGAACCTTCGACGTGGACATGTTCTCCGAGACGGTTTATCGGCGACTGCGGGACATGGAGCACCTCGCTCGCAAGTTCCAGCGCGAATCCCGAGCTTATAAGGAGAAGAGCATCTCGGTCCAGAAGGAGGCGCAAGAGAAGATTGCCTTCAAGAACTTCAAGGAAGGCGATCTCGCTCTTTTCCTGCCGACTAGGAATCAGAGCTCGGGCGCGTGGGCTTGTTTCAATGTCGGCTTCCCACACTACTTCCTACGTGAGCAGGACACTCACGGGTTGCGGAGCAAGGAGTGGCTCGTGGCACGCATCTCGAGGATTCAGGAGCGGGTAGTAGATTTGTCTAAGAGCATCCAACAACCCGGCGACGCCGACTCCACGTTGACAGATGAGGGCAACGACAACCCATTCCAGCTGTCGGACGGGCTAAGGTGGTACCTGCTCGACGCATACGAAGATAAGCTCGCGGCTCCGTCAACGCCAGGACTCGGCAAGTCAACCGTAGCTGCCAATAACGTGGAGGCTGTGGCCGACATGCGGAATCGCTCAGGCTCGGGGGGCGGCAAAGACAAGGCTAAGGGCAGTCACATGGGCATAGACGGAGTTAGCAAGACGCTGTCGAAAAGCCTCGAGAGCCGCCGCAGCAGTACGAGCTCGCGGAAGGCTCTCCCATTTAACATTGGCGGCGGGAGCCTCTTGAAGAATCCTCTTGCGAGCGAGACGAACTCTCTCCGAGCAGCCGCCTCGGAAACGCCACCGGTCGGCGCAAGTCCGACGCATGGCGGCTACCTCACCGCGTCCAACGTTCCCAACCCCCCGGCGTCGCACCAGCAACAACTGCGACAGGGTCAAGAAGGACAAGGGAATAAGCCGCATGAAGGACAGGGAAATGGGGCTGAGGGACAGCAGCCGTCCGGTTCCGGCTCGGTCGCTGCGGACCGGCCTCAATCCCCAGAGGTACGAAACGAAATCGACTCTCTCCTAGGCCCGATGTAAAGACTGATTTCGTGTGTGGTGCGGATTCAGACCCAAACCCGCACACCCAGACGATTCAACCGTGAGAGGAGCTCCACGTCGGTGGAGAGCCCGTCCAAAAAGAGCGTCGTCTTTGAGTCCTTGTGGAGCCTGGATCTAAGCTATGAAAGCCCAAACAAGAAGGGAAATCAGAATCCATCCTGAGAGCTTCAACAGTCGAGATGGGGCGGCCAGGACGCAACATGGGAGAAATATATATCGGCATGCAGATGACATGGGGATGAGACGTGAAGAGGGGACCATTGTAATCATACGCTTGTTTTCTTTTACCCACCCATCGCCACAGCATAGCGGATAGTCATTTTCCTATTTATTTTTTTACTGAGTGTTTCGATGGGTTCGCCACACAGGGGAGACATTATGGGCTAGGGGTGTTAGGAATAATAGGAATGGAGTGGTCGTTCCTGCGGGTATACCTCGCCGCATTGTGTGGGCGCTTTTGTCATGTACTATGAAGATTGATATGCTTAGACCGCTGGAAAGGGAGGAGAGGGGAGTGGGTCTTGGAAAGACGCTTCATGGACTAGGATTCGGCCACTTGACAGATCATGGAGTCAATATAGAAGGCATCAAGCATACTAGTTACCGCTCCGAGACTTACCATTCCCGTTGGCTTGATTGTGGCGAGTCTGTCGCGACAGCGTTTCCCGCCAACCATCAGACTGAAAGGGGGGCAACTTGCCGCTGGCAATCTAACAAAGGGGCAGATACAATTTTGTTCCGTTCCAGCATAGCCCGACCACGACTTTGGCCATGAGGTGCAGATATGAAGCAAATATTTCGACTATAAATTCCGAATATCGCAGAAAAAAAGAACAGTCCTTATTGGTATCATTATGCACCAGGTAACCCGTTTAGCTGTAATCCCAATGCAACCCAACCCAACCCAAATCAGGCAACGACCACGCAGAAAAATGCCTTTCAAACACCCTCCCTTTCCCTTGATTGCGCACTCCTCCTTTCCGCGTCGCTGCTACCTCGCTCCGACTCCTCCGCAACCACCTCCCGCTCCAGCACCTTGATGCGCCGCTGAATGCACTCCCGCTGTGCCTTCAACGCCCTCAGCTCGTCCTCGCGCCGAGGCGTCCCCGCCCCGTCGGCGGCGTCGAGGCTCAGCTGCGACGGCGAGGCGGCCTCGTACGCGGGCGGCGGGTCTATTACCTCGAGCGGCGGGCCGGCCGCGGCCACCGCTGCTTCGGGTGGTGGCGGTGCCGACCCGATGGTCTCTTCGCTGTCGCCGCACAGCGAATCGTCGCCTCTCCGTGCTCTGCCCCTGACCCCGCCGAGCTCGTACGGCTGGTTCTTACGCCGTTGCGCCTCGCGCCTGGCGCAGACGCGGCTGCGGATCAGCCAGATGAGCAAGAGCAGCAAGGCCGAGAAGGACGCGAAGGCGCCGACGCCGATGCCTACCTTTGCGCCGATGGACAGGTTGCTAATCCGGCCCGAGCGTCCGTCGCTGACAAATATATCGTCGTCGGTCACGCCGAGGATGCCCTGGTCTTTCTCCTCGAGCAGGATCACCACCATGTGGTGGGCGAGGGTGGCACCGGTGATGGGTGTGGTTGTGACGTTATGGGGGGGGATGTACCGATGCGTGCCTGAGATGAAGGTGACGCCCGTAGGGCGGATGAGGCCAGTTTCAACTTTTTGGCAGTATGAATGTTGGACGGTGTAATCCCTGTGACATCAAAACGCTAGTTAGCTGGAGCTTGCTACCACGGACCCGAAAACGAGAAGAGGATGAGCAAAGGACCAATGGTAAGCATCTGACGCGGCGTAGCAGGAGCAGCAAGGGCAGCATCGGCATGTATAAGTAAAGTAATGCAAACATACTTAGAGCAGCACGTTCTCGTCTTGACCTGCTCAAAGGCTGACCCTTTAAAATCCTCCGTCGTCCAGCCCAACGGGCAGTTTGCCGGGCTAAAGGTTCCCGAATTGCCAGCTTCGAACATGCCTGGAGGGTAACACGAAAATGTGGTAGCTCCTCGCTCGATGGTCCAATCGATATAGACGGTCGGAGCCTCACCGTCCTTTGCCTGATGGTCCAAGTCCATGGTAAAGCCGCATGAATCGGGCATGGTCCACAGCGTGGTCAACGGGGGGTATTCGCCGTCCCATGTTTTGGACTCAATCGTCGCTGTTGTCGTTTGGGCTTTTATCTCGGTCGCAAAGGCCAATGCCGGCGAGGCAGATGTTTCAAGTGAGGATGGTGCTTTTACTTCTGTTTCCGCCTCTGCTTGTACTGTTGTGGGGGTTGCCATGATAGCTCAAAAAATCCAACAGAGCATTCAGCCTGGCTGGCCGAAGCCTATGGCTGATCTTGTCTTTCGATTGGATGGCGCAGGGGCTAGTCGGCTGCCCAAAGGCGACCGTCGTTCAGGCGTGCTAATTACCCCCGAAAACACGGAACTAGCACCTTTTCCCCTTCGAACTTTTCTTCTCCTGGCGCCCAGGAATCGGCGTCGGTTGAAAATGATAAAAGAAAATACCGGCTTTCTCGAATGGCTTTGGCTGGATTGGTCCTCGCAACAAGAAAGACTACTTTATTGCAGGCAGGAAACCATAACTGTCACGTAGCTTGGACTGGCTAGGGGTCTTCTCCAGGAGACCCAAGAACCACCGCTAGCTTTGGTACAATGTTTCTATCATTGAAGGGCAGAAAGGACAGACATAGGCAAATTGGCCGAAAAACGGTGCGGAGAAGGACAGCTTCGTTTTGCTTCGATTGTCGTTTGGAGTTTTATTTCGTTCGTAGTTGGAATAAAGGGCCGCGGGAGTTTCGTGCACTGAATCAAGGGCGGTGATGCCATCAGCTTTAAATTGACGTGTGGTCGGCGCCACGAGGTTTGTCTGCCTTCGATTTCCAGAAATGTAGCGCAAGTTCCGAGGGTAAGATGGTTGCCCGTCTGAGCATCCTTAGTAGCAGTAAGTGCGATGGTAACAATATCAATCATTTTTGAATCGGCTTTTTTGGCAATTCCTGGGAGGAAGACTTGGCAAATGCTATCAGGCCAGTTGGAAGGACTCTGCTTTCGAGCCGGTTGGTCAGAAGCTGTGCCAAGAGAGTGACGCCACT
>Ga0247774_1000886_pt1 | contig 15129 bp, 12 predicted proteins | sample UWRJL001104B6_FD_179933 | JGI IMG/M metagenome (GOLD analysis project Ga0247774, IMG submission 179933) | Plant litter microbial communities from Arlington Agricultural Research Station in Wisconsin, United States - UWRJ-L001-104B-6 | ecosystem: Environmental > Terrestrial > Plant litter >... | reverse complement strand
TCATGAATTAACTTGCCATCTTTTTGCCAAATTTTGAGAGTTTGGTCGTCGCTTGCAGAGACAATTATCAGACCGCTAGGACTAAAAATTGCCCTTCTAATTTTATTAGTATGCCCTGTCAATGTTGCTTGCAAAGTTCCATTAGTTTGCCAAAGCTTGATATAATTATCATCGGTAGCAGTCAAAATTGTTTGACTGTCGGGACTGAAACTCGCGAAAGCAAGGGTACTGGCTTGACTCTGCAAGCGGCGGCGTTCCCGAAAGTTGTAAACTGCCTGTTCAAGAGCGATCGCCACTCGCATCTGAATATCTGAGCTGACTCCGAGCGATCGTTTCATTTCTGTAACAGCTCTGATGCTTTCTAGCAAAGCTTCTTCTTTTTTATCTGCGGCAAATAGCGTTTCTGATAGCAAACTGAGAGTGAGGATTTTGTTGTTTCTTTCTTCGATTGACGGTTTTACCCAAAAACCTACTATCAGGATTGATATTAAGATGACTGCGGCTCCTGTAACTGTTTGCACTCTCAGTTGTTGCTCGTGCCAAAGTTTAACTGCAATCGCTTTTTTCTGCTTTTGTGCTTCGCTTAGTTCCTCTAGTAACTTTTTTTCGCGGCGCAGTTGTTCAATTTCTGTTTGAGTTTGTTTTTCGCGATCGCGCAATTTTGCAAATTCCGCTTCTTGACTCGCACCTAAAAATTGATAATCTTGGGTGCTCAAGCTTTTATTGGCCGCCCACTGTCGGGCATCTTCCAGTGCTTGACCGCGCAACAAGCGAGATTCGTCTTGACAATTTGTAGCTATCCATGCTGTTAGGGATTCAGCATAGGGGCGCAAGTCGCCGAGTGCTTTTTCTACCCAGCTATGGCTGAATATAGTTGCGTAAATGCGGTTGGATACGGTTAATTTTCCGGCTCGTTTTACTACTAATCCGCTCAGCCGCAATTCTGTTTGTTCGGGAGTATCATCGGCCCAGATTCCCCCTACCAGGGCGGGCACGGGGGCACCGCCCCTACAATCGGGGGGTTCTGAAAGTGGCAATATTTTTTGATATAGTCCTAATAACCTACTGGCGCGGTGCTGACTTCTGAGAAGGCGATCGCGAATTGTTTTGATGTGTACCGGTTCATCGGACGATTCCCAATTATCAATAATATGAGATTGCACTACCTCGCTAATTAATAATTTATTTGTAGTGAAATTTTCTGTTTTGCTTTCATCCGTTGAGTCTGATATAATAGAAGCGGAAGCTAAGCTTTTTACATGGTGCAAAATCAGCTTGCAAAGCTTTTGAGTCAGAAATGGCTGCCCTCCAGTCCAGTCTAGAATCTCTTTTAAAACCTCTTGAGGATTGTCTACTTTTCCCTCAAACCCCTTTGCTAAAGGCAGAGCTTCCTGTAACTTAAAACCGTGCAATTCAATAGCTAAACCGATATTAAAAGGCGTGCGAGTTGCATCGCTAATTAAATCCGATGGCGTAGCTACTCCCAGCAAAGCAAATGTAATGCGCTGGTATTCTGAATTGTGAGCGCGTTTATTGTAGCAACATCTAATTAATGCAAAGAAATCGTCTAGGGGTTCTTGGAAACTCAGAACGCTATCAATTTCATCAATAAAAATGACCAGGTTTTGAGAAATTTTGACCAGCAGCAACTCTTCAATTAACTCTCCTAAGCGCTGCACCGGCGGCATCAACTCTCTCTCCCGCCACCAAGTCATAAACTCGACTGGGTTAAACAGGTTGAAACTGCACAATAGCTTGTAAGCGACGCCGCCGTACCACTTATCTAGAGAGACTTGCTGGTTGCCAATGTCCGAAAGGTCGATCGTAGCACAGGCAATGCCATCAGCGGAGAGTTTTTGTACAGTTCGCACCAGCAAACTGGATTTGCCCATTTGTCGGGAATTGAGCACGTAACAAAACTCTCCAGCTTTCAGGGCTTGATAAAGTTCTGAGTCAGCTTGTCGCACTACATAAGTAGGTGCATTTTGCGGGAGACTGCCGCCGATTTGATATTGGTAATCGACTGTCATTATCTAGCCTCTAGTCAGAAGTTTGTGGCATTTCCATGGTGCCTGTAGCACAAGCAATTTTACCATTTTGATAAGTTGGTTCTGGTGGTTTAATTGTACCAGCAGAATCAGCTCCGCACAATATAGATGTGGTCGTTATTTTATTTTTAGAAGCATTTAACTCAACTTTTGGAGCAGGAATTACAAAAACCCCACCGACAAAGCTTTTAAGATCTTTATGCTTTGAGACTCCATAATTAAATGTTGCTTTTTTTGTTGTATGGTGGGAATATTTGTAATTTTCTGTCTCGGTTTTAATAATGCGAATTCCTAAAGCCTTAACAGAAGTGCTAAAAACACTTTTTTCGGCAAAATAGGCTTGCTGACGTTTGTTGATTAAACTAATATAATCTCTGGGTTCCCATTGCTTGTTGATCCTAACCCTAGCCTGAAAGGGTGGCACAGATACCAAAAGAAATCCTCCAATCACGATTAAAAGCACTAACCATCGACAACCATTAGATTCAATGCTAGCTGATTTAGAACTTTGTTGACTCATAGTTTTGTATCCTCTCTGTTTGTTGTAAGGACTTTAGTCAGGTAAATCTCAATTGAATGCCGATTTTATATTAGTAATCGACAGTCATTATCTTGCGTCTAGTTAGATTATCTGGTCGGTTGTGTTGTGCCTTTACCACAAGCAATTTTACCATTTTCATAGGTGGGTTCCGCTGGTTTAATTGTACCGGGAGAATCAGCTTCGCACAATATGGACGTTGTAGTTATTTCCTCTTTAGCAGCATTTTGCTCAAAGTTTTTAGAAGGAACTAGAAAGACACCGCCGACATAACTTTTTAAGTATTTATTCTTGGCTACCGCATAATTAAATGCTGCTTTCTTAGTGGCACGAATTGAATACTTAAAATTTGTTGTCTCTGTTTTAATTCCAAGTCCTAAAGCATCAAAAGAAGTAGCAAAAGCACTTGTTTCTATAAAAACGGCTTGCTGGGCTTTGTTCATTGCGCTAACATACTGTTTGTTTTCGGATTGCTTTGACTTCCCAGGCTGATACAGAAATGATGGCAGAGCGATCGCGCCAATTACTACAATGCCCATTAAAAGCAATAAGCATCTGCAACGGTTATAAGCTGAATTGCTAATACTTGATTCTTGATATTTAGTCATGATCTTGTCTCCTTAAATGGTATATAAAAGGCGAATTATAGTCGGCGAGGCAGAGCCAAAGCATCTGCGTTACCAGGAAGATCCTGGTAACGAGGAAAACGAGGGAATACTAATCTCTAAGCTCGCAGCTTTTGTACTTCTTTACGCTCGACGGATGTTGGCTGAATCACTTTACTCCCGATCGCAAAATCGCGCAATTCCACTCTCGTAAACTTCACACCCCAAGGATCTGTCGTTGTATCCAACTCTTCCACTAAAGCATTATTAATCTCATGTCGAGCCGTGTAGAGTTCCTCAACAGATAATTTAGCAAGGTGAGTCCGAATTGAAAGAATCAGCATATTTAACATTGCTTCCTTGAGATTCTGCACTTTGTAGGAAGCTTTTTCTAAGTCAATGATTCGCCAGTACACAATAAAATCAACGGTGATGGCAAGGCGATCGCGCGTTGTGCATTCTTGCGGTGGCAAGTTTAAAATTTGCTCGCGCAGAGTTTGTTTATAGGCGACTGTTTCGACAAAGGGAATCAAAAAGGTTATACCCGGTTCGAGTTTTTTTCGATCGTACTTTCCGAAAATTTCAACTAAAGCCTCATCTCCTTGACGAACGATTTTTACGCTGCTGGCTAAGGATACTCCGGTGATTGCAAACAACACCATCAAAAAATACTGATACATAGTGAATCTCCTGGTAATTTTAAGCTATGAACTAAAGAGGAATTGAGGTTGCGGCCAAGGTTTAGCTGTTGATATGAATTAATCTGTCAGGTACAACAATCAGCGTGTTTCCTTCGCGGCGCAAAACGTAAACTTTTTGTTTGGGTGCGATCGCCCCTTGGGAATCTTCATTGCGAGCTTTCCACGAAGCCCCTTCATAAATCACCATTCCGGTTTCTCCGGGGAAAATCTCGGAGATTGTTGTCGCTTCGGTTGCTTCGGCAATGACAAACTTTTTGCGAACAATGAAAATCGGTCGAATCCAGATACTCAGCGCGAGGGCTATCCCCATCCAGTAGAATATCTGCCAGTCAAAATCTTCATACATTATGTTCGCCCAACTAAACTCAAATGCTACAGATCCTCTCCACAAAATAAATGACTCAATTAAAGCCGCAGCTCCCATCATTAGCACGTAAAACCTGTATTTCTGGGGCTGAGTTTTGATGATTAATAGCTCGATCGCACTAAGCACCATTCCGATCAGCAACCACAACATCGGCGGTGTAAAGGCGAAACCTGGTTGATTAGTGGCTGACGCCAGCGACCAAATTAGGATAGAATACACAATGCTTTTACCTCGTTGTGATGGGATTCAACCTTGTTATTTCTCATCTAATCAGGCGGCTATTTGAGTTGGCGACTGAGTTATTTGAAAAATCATCGACTTTTCATCGACTTTTCATCGACTTTAGGGGCGGTTGGCATTTATGATGGTTTCAGTGTCTTGATTGTGATAAGCAATGCCACGATCGCTAAGGGTGCGCGAAGAGTGCATTCGCGCAGTAAAATCCTGTCTCCTGAGAAATGGCTTTCCCAGTCAGAAAATCCTGGCTGAGGATTTAGGGATGGCGCAATCTACTATCAGCCATTTTTTGAATGGCAAACCTGTGGATTATGCCAATTTCATCGAAATTTGTCGCGGATTGGGCCAGGAATGGCGCGATATAGCTGATTTTGAGGCGAATTCAGATCCAGAGGAGGTACTGCTTGTGAGGGCAAAAGTGGCGATCCTCTTCGAGGGCTTTCCTTCGGATCGCAACGCTTTCGCCAACGCCCTCACTACCTCACACAACACCCTTTCCCAGCAGTTACACCAAGCTTTGAGTGCGGGAGGCCACGAAGTCTTTTTTATTAACAACAGCAGCGACTCACGCTCATATTTAAAGCGTTGCGATTATTTGCTGTTGCTGATTTCGGAAGAATCGGCCGCTAGCGAAATGGTATTGGAACAAGTGCAGCTAGCCAAAGAATTGCAAAATATTACTGCTCGCAAACCAGCGATTTTACCGATTTTCGTAGAATTAAATACACCGCTTTCCTTTGATTTGCTGAGCTATTTGGCAGGAATTCAGCCCTGGCTGTGGCGCGGTGCTGGCGACACATTTAAGTTATTATCACAAATTTTAACCATTATCAAAGAAGGTCGCACATCGTTAACGACCGACCATGAATTGGCTGTAGAATGGCAAGCAATTACTAGCACAAAACAGTCAATAATTCAACCCCTTTCAGCAGCGCCGCCAGAATTGCCGGGAGGACAAGTTGAACTCACTTCTTGTTTTTATATCGATCGCCCTCCGATCGAATCCCGCTGTTACGAGACGATCGCCCAGCCGGGAGCGCTGATCCGCATAAAAGCACCCAGACAAATGGGCAAAACTTCCTTGATGGCGAGGATTTTGCATCACGCACAACAGCAAGGTTCTCGCACGGTAGCGCTGAGTTTTCAGCTAGCAAATCGGAAAATATTCGCTAATTCCGATACATTTTTGCAGTGGTTTTGTGCTAGCATCGGTCAAGAGTTAGGAATGCTGGAGCAGTTACCCAAGTGCTGGGAATTAGCGGATTTGATTGGCAGCAATCAGTGCTGCAAGGCTTATTTTGAACAGTATTTACTGTCAGAATCCTCAAAACCTCTGACCTTAGGGTTGGATGAGAGCGATCGCCTGTTTGAATCGCCGGAAATTGCCGATGATTTTTTTGGGTTATTGCGAGCTTTACACGAAGAAGCGAAACGGCGAGATATTTGGAAAAAGTTTCGCTTGGTTGTGGTGCATTCGACAGAAGTTTATATCCCGCTGGACGTGAATAAATCGCCGTTTAATGTGGGATTGCCGATTGAATTGCCGGAGTTTAATTCGCAGCAAGTGCAAGAGTTAGCAGCGCGACACGGCATCAACTGGAGTGCTACAGAAGTGACGAAATTGATGGCGTTAGTGGGAGGACATCCCTATTTAGTGCGGCTGGCTATGTATCGCATTGCCCGTCAAGATGTGACTTTAAATCACTTGCTGAACTCGGCAACGACGGAGGCAGGAATTTACAGCGACCATTTGCGGAGGCATTTGTGGAATTTAGAAAAATATCCAGAATTAATCGAGGCGATGAGAGAGGTTTCGAGTGTCTCAAAGCCCGTCAGATTGAGGCTAGAATTTGCGTTTAAATTAAATAGTATGGGCTTGGTGAAACTGGAGGGCAATTATTGCAGTGCGAGATGCAATTTGTATGAGGAGTATTTTCGCGATCGCCTTGACTGCAAATAATCCCTATTTACTCGATCGCGAAATCGACACTGACTGCAAATTCTGGAAAGGCCAGCGGCGAAACTTGCTCGCCCGCCAAAACCTGAGTATTAAACTGTAACGGTTAACAGTTGGCGGGCGGTAAACTAAGCAGTTTTTCTGTAAATTGACAATCCATACTTCCTGAATTCCCGAGCGAGCGCAAATAGAGGATTTTTCACGCCTCTGTGATAGTCTATTGAACTGTCAGCTACTTCTGCACTGCCATAATTTAGGGTTTCTCTAATTTTTTAGATTAACAGCGGTAATCAAAAAGTACAACTTGGGTTGAGGTTTTTTTAACGAACCGCGAAGGCGCGAAGGACGCGAAGGAAGAAAAGAGAAGAGAAGAGAAGAAGGGTAAGGCAAAAATATCTATCAATGGAAAGGTGTATGCGGCTGATTGATTCGGTATCGTGAAATTAAGTAGCCATAATCTTCAGCAATCTGCAACGGTTGGCTGTGTGGGCAGGCAGCACAATAATTAGAGTTAGCATAACTAGATTCCATGCAAAACACGATAGAGATAGTTCCTTCTTCAGACTCGCGGAGTGTTTCCAAAAAGCAACCCGTACTCCCAAATTATGAAGCAGCCGAGCGGCAATTTGTCGATTTGCTAGAGGTCGAGGATTTAGACAAGACGGTGGCGACAAAACCGTTACTTGTCAGCGATTTTGAAAGCGCGATCGCAGTGGCTGTTCGATCGGCTTATCAGGAACCGAACGGCGATGAGGCCGCTCACCGCTTCTTGCAGCGCGTGCTTTACCGTATCAACCGCCTCAACTTGTTTTGGTACGACGATTTACGCCGCTACAATAACGAACGATCGCACTATTTGCGTTCTGTGCGCGATCGCATTGAGGAACCTTGGCAGCAGTGGGAAATCTCGCAAATCGACGTTGCAGCGCTGCAAAAATTGCCGGATGTCAAGCAAGCGCTGCGCGATCGCGCGGCCGCCGATGTCGATCCTCCGCTAACCCAGACCGATCGCTATTTGCGGGAACAGATGACAGCAGCCGGATACAGACACCTGCTGGCGATCGGTTCTTTCGACGGTTTAGTTGAAGCCAGCCGCCTTTCTCGCATCCTCGGCGGTGCTGGCAACGAAATTCAGTCAACGCTGACGCGGGTGCTGATCGAAGAATACGGCGGCGGTCGCCTCCCCCGCAAGCACTCGACCTTTTTTGCTCAAATGCTGGCCCAATTCGATATGAGTACGGAACCGGAAGCGTACTTTGATTTAGTTCCTTGGGAAGTGCTCGCAGGCACTAATCACAACTTTCTGCTGACGGAACGCAAGCGCCATTTTCTGCGCTACAACGGCGGACTCACTTATTTTGAGGTGGCGGGGCCTGTCGCTTACCGCAATTATCTAGCCGCCGCCCAGCGTCTGGGCCTCTCGCAGGCTGCGATGGGTTATTGGGAACTGCACATCAAAGAAGACGAGCGTCACGGTCGCTGGATGTTGGATGAAGTGGCGATCCCGCTGGTTGATAGATACCCGCAGGAGGCGTGGGAGCTGGTGTTGGGGTACGATCAGGAGAAGTCGATCGGCGATCGGGCTGGGGCTGCTGTAGTGCGATCGATCCAAACCGCAGAACACAATTAACGCCTATATAGTAGGGTGCATCAGTCTTTGATGCACCCTACTATATAGCACCGTTCTCAATAAGCCTTTGAGGAACAGACAAGATCCCTGTTCCACAATAAATACACTCTTTGTGGAACAGGCCCGAAAGCCTGTTGCTGACAATGGTGCAACATCTCAGAGGCAGCCTACCGCGGCTGTATTTTAAAATGCTGTCATTAACTGAATTAGCTCGATCGATAAATCTCTTTGCGCTTTTTGCTGCTTCTTAAACAAAACTCCAGCCAGCAGATAGATATTTTCCGAATAAAAAGCCATGCCCTGTTCTCGGAGAGTGGCGATCGCGCTTTTCACCTTGGGTTCCGAGCTATAATAGCCAAAATTTAAAGGTGCAATTTCAAAATTAGCAACCGAGTAGCCTCGATCCAAGGCATAATCGATCAAACCCACAGGATTAGAATAGCTAGAAACCATCAACAAAACTTCATCGCAGCCCACAGATAAAAGTTTCTTAGCAATTGTACAACCATCAGTCCCGCCGTGCAACAGCGGCTGGTAAATATTATCATCCACCGCCGGCAAGTAAGGCGGATTTGAGATTACACAATCCGCCGACTCGTATAAAGGCGAATCAAAAAAAGAGCAATTGTTGACGGTGTATTGTTCGCTCAGTTCATATTCCTTAATTTGAGACTCAGCAATTTTACAAGCTACTTTATTTAGCTCAAATCCCTCTATTTTCCCGTCAAAATCAGTTCTCAGCAAAGACTTAATAACTGGACTTCCCTCTCCTGAACCAAACTCTACTATAAGTCGAGAAGGGTCCCTGCCATTTAACACTAAACTTTCCAAGCAGTGCGCGTAAAAATCCGATTCTTCCGGGCAGTGGAATACCTGTTTCAGAGGATGGGATGAAGTGATCATAAATTCTGTAACAAAGTTGACTATTTTAAAAATATCCAATAAGTAATATTGCAGCCATCTGTCGCAAGAGCTATTTTCTCAACTTGTGAAATCTATCTCTTCCTGTTTGACCTGGTGCGATCGAATAACTATTACTGCCGACATATAATAAAATTAACGAGATTAATCCGATAGACAGATTGCCATTAGAGCGGTTGCTGTTTATCTCGTACCTAAGCAACTAATTGTAAATTTTAAAAGTCTTAGATATGACCTTTTTAAATTATTCAGTTCCGCCTCTGTGCCGCAAACAGCTTAACATGGACTTTCAGGAGTTAGAAGGGCTTTGGCAGGTTCAGTTTCCCCTTGGGAAAGAGCGATTTTATTCAAAATTTTATACTTGTCTCGATCGACCTTGCCTGCTGTGGAGCTTGCTGTTAATACCCATGTTCGGCACAGCACAGTTTTTTCCTGTGAGTTGGATGTTGCAACCAGGTTTGCGGTCAGTGCTGGGCCTCGTAGGTACAACAGCAATGGTAAGCATGACATACTCTTGGTTCAAAATAGAACGCCTGACTTGGGTGCTTTATGGTTGGGTAATACTAATGTTATTAGGATTGGGGCTGACCGATTGGGGCTTTTTTTTACGTTGGGAAAAAGTGTTGGCGAATCTCTGTCCCCTGTGGTTGGGAATGAGCTCCCTTGGGTATTTGGGGGCTGGATTGGCAGTGCGAGCGCGCTTTTAGCAGCAAGTTTGTTTCACCTGTCGGGGATTTTTATTTTGCCTTACACCGGCGGCTGATCTTTCCTATTTACGGGAGCAGTAATGGTATTTAGCTTGCTGGTTTTAGCCGAATTAGAATGGGATATGCGACACCGGATTAACTACGCTGCATTAACTCCCCAATAGCAGCATTTAAATCAGTAACCGCACCGAATCCGACAGCTATCAACCTAAATCATTACCAATCAGTCAGTCAGTCGATTTTAGATTTTAGATTTTAGATTTTAGACTACAGCAGCATTTAAATCATGAACAGCACCGAATCCGACCGTTACAAAGCTAAATTATTACCCATCGGTCAGTCGATTTTAGATTTTAGATTTCGGCGTCAGCGGGAGCCTCGAAGGATTTTAGATTGACTCCAGATATCGATCTCGGACCTAGAACAAGAGTCGAAAATTTTGGGCTGCTGGCGACTCCTGTCGTTCGCAAGTATCCGTTTTTGTGCTGGGTCATCAGTACATGGCGAATGACTGATGATATTATGTCCGCTCGAACAACATCTATCAAATAGGTTATTAGTGAGGACTTTAGTCCTTACTAATAACCTGAGTACCGTTATTTTAGCTGGATATGAGTGATGACTGATGACTGAGTAGGTGCCAAAAAAACAGACTATTTTATAGGAGCGGGTTTAGCTAAAAATCACTTTTATTGAACCCAGTATATGACTGCTCTCACCCGCCCTTTCCATGTACTGTTTATTTGTAACCACCTACTTAATTGCCGCCAGACTGTACAGATTTGAGGGTTTGGTTAGTATCGTCGCCTTTGTGAACCCAACTGCCACTTTCGTCTTTAGTATATTCAGCCTTTACGCTGTTCCATGCCACGCTAGTAGCAGCATCTTCGCTCATTCCATCGTCGCTAGCGCTCTTAAAAGCAGCCTTAAAAATGTTCTGCGCTCCCGGGGGCAGTTCTTGCGCTTCTGAAGGTAAGGTGTCAAATTGTTGTTCTGGCATAATGGTGTCCTATTATCAAAGATAAGTTCTATCCTATATACTCGAAGCAACTACCTTCATCTCTCTAAAAGCAAGTTTAAGATGGCATTCTTATCAGTCCGAAGACAGATGTAATATTAAATTTACTGTGAAGATATAATGCAATTTAATTGCCGTTGCCGGTTCAGCCGGATTTGGCTAATTTCCCTCCTCAAACAGCCATTAATCTGACTTCTGCTTTTTCACCTGCGAACTTAGAAAATACGTCAGCGCAGCGATTATTGAAGCGATACCCGCTCCCAAGGGAAGGATGTTCGTCCCGCCGTTCCACCGAACTACCTCAGAGAGAAACAATACACTCAACACTACTACAATGACGCTGGTGAGTTTGCTTTTCAGGTCGTCGATGGTGTGAATTTCCAGCCAGTTGGGTACTTTAATGCGCTCGTCAATAAACAGCTCGTAAAGTCCGAGTGCAGTAATGTAAAATACTGTGGCGAGGAGAAACAAATCTACAACTTGGATGCAAGAGAGAATCAGTTGTTTCGAGTTTTCGCTGGAAACCGGTACTGTAGCTGTGTGGCCGATGGTAATGATGGTTTCCAGGGCACCGTAGATCAAAAGCGTCACAGAGGCTGCAAAAGAACCGAATACAGCGATTAACATTAGATAGCGACTTTTGGCAAGAATTCGATGCAGCATACTTGATGTCTCCTTGGGAAATGTGTTAGAGAACAAGCGCTCTCTGGCATACCTTTGGCTTTACTATATCAGAGTTTGCCCGATCGCACTCACAAGCTATTCTGACGAGTGCGCCGCCGCTGGTTAAATTAATGTCGCGCGCACCCGACTCGCATAGCCCTCAGTTCGCCTTCCTGTTTAACGCAAGTCGAAGCGAGCGTCAAAAGCCTTGCTGTTGCTGGGTTGTAGGCGCTCTGGGACGATCGGCGGTCGATCGTGCGTTTTGAGATAATTTATTTTCCTGGAAAAGTTTGAGCGGTATTCTGCGAGTGCCCAAATTGCCAGCAGCAAGTTAAGGAAAAATAGCGCTCAAAAAAATATTAAACTAACTCATCTGGCGGAACGCCAAGCCAAAGTTGATGGTAAGAAAATCAAGAATTTCTGCCTCAAAGCACCAGCTGCCGGGGGAAATTTATAGGAATATCAGCGCGCTTCTCTCAGAAACCCGGTGATTCGTATATGTCTCCTTACTCAACCCAAAAATTTTTAGCTCAACCCGCTTTCTATATGCCGCGCGCAAGTTTTGATTTAGCTAGTAGGCCGCCCAATTAAATATCATCCACCACCTGAAAGAAAACGCCCTTTTACCAAATATTCCTAAAGATGAATGGCGAAGTTGAACGATACGTAATAGCTTATAAACTATTAACGCTGCGATGTAATTGATCGGGGAAAATAATCAACGGAACGGGACTAAATTTGCTCCCTTACCTTCATTATTTTGCAGCAAAGGTTATAAAACTCGCACGTTAGGCTGTCAATTTGACCCTGCGGTTTTGGCATCACAAGCGATCGCAGCACTCTACGTAAAAGAAAGCAAGAATTACCATGAAATCTTCTAAATTGTTGAAAGTTGTTTTAGCAAGCGCTTGTACTTTAGGTTTAGCAACGGTTTCCTTAGCAGTGCCTGCTTCAGCCCAGTCAGGAGCCGGCGGTGCTGGCGGCGCTGCTGGCGGCGCTGCAGGCACAAGCGGTACGGGTACAAGCGGTACAGGCACAAGCGGTACGGGTACAACTGGTACGGGCACAAGCGGTACGACAGGCACCGGCACTGGCACAAGCGGTACCGGTACAACTGGTACAAGCGGTACGGATACAACTGGTACGGGTACAAGCGGTACGACAGGCACCGACACGGGTACAAGCGGTACGACAGGCACCGGCACTGGCACAACGGGTACAAGCGGTACGACAGGCACCGGCACTGGTACAACGGGTACGACAGGCACCGGCACCGGCACTGGTACAACGGGTACGACTGGCACCGGCACAAGCGGTACGACTGGCACCGGCACGGGTACAACCGGTACGACGGGTACGACGGGTACGACGGGTACGACTGGCACCGGCACAAGCGGTACGACTGGCACCGGCACGGGCACAAGCGGTACCACAGGCACCGGCACCGGCACAAGCGGTACAACGGGTACGACTGGCACCGGCACAAGCGGTACCACAGGCACCGGCACCGGTACAAGCGGTACAACGGGTACGACAGGCACCGGCACAAGCGGTACTACAGGCAGCGGCACCGGCACAAGCGGTACAACGGGTACGACAGGCACTGGCACAAGCGGTACTACAGGCACCGGCACCGGTACAAGCGGTACAACGGGTACGACAGGCACCGGCACAAGCGGTACAAGCGGTACGACAGGCACCGGCACAAGCGGTACAAGCGGTACGACAGGCACCGGTACAAGCGGTACAAGCGGTATGACAGGCACCGGTACAAGCGGTACAAGCGGTACGACAGGCACCGGTACAACTGGTACAACTGGTACGACAGGCACCGGCACAACGGGTACAACTGGTACGACAGGTACGACATCGGCGCCGGCTGGTACGAGTTCTGGAGTTTTGAGTGCTCAGCAGGATAGCCCCAACAATTTCGGGTGGCTGGGTGCTTTGGGCGCCTTTGGTTTGATCAACTTGTTTCGGAAAGGCGGTACAGCCTCGTCTGACTAGTTCGGGCGATTCCCTACGGGATAGCTTCGCACGCGCGGACTTTTGAAAACTTACAGGCTTAGAAATTCATGACTTCACTAAAGCGCCAAAGTTTGTTCAAACAATTGGTTACTGCTGCCGGAATTGCCGGCGTTAGTTCCTTGATAGCTGTGCCGGGATTGGCAGAATTAAACCGCCAGACTCACGGCTTCAACCAGTCGGGCGATCGGGTTTTCGATCTGGCTGATAACGCTACCGACGATCGTACTGCTCCTGGGTCTCCTGCTACTGAGCCGAACAACAATAACACTCCCGGTCGTTCTCCCAACAGTCCAACTACTCCCAGCAACAACAACAATCCCGGCCGTTCTCCCAACAGTCCAACTACTCCCAGCAACAACAATAACAATCCCGGCCGTTCTCCCAACAGTCCAACTACTCCCAGCAACAACAACAATCCCGGCCGTTCTCCCAACAGTCCAGCAGGCGGCCAAACTTCGCCTAATTCTCTCAGCAGCAGAGACAGAACCTTTGTCATGCAAGCAGGTCAACTTAGTATGATGGAAGTGGAACTCGGCAGATTGGCAGTGAAGCGCGGTTCTAGTGCTGGTGTGAAACAGTACGGGCAAGAAATGGTTGAGGAACACACTCGGGCAAATCAAGAACTGATGCAGTTAGCCATGCAAAAAAAGGTAGAACTGCCAACCGAGATGAGTACCCAGAACACAGCTACGATCGATCGACTTTCGGAACTCTCCGGTACAAGTTTTGACACTGCTTACAAGCAGGCTATGATTGACAGCCACAATCAGGCTATTGCTCTGTTCCAGGCACAATCTCAACAGGGACAAGATCCCCAGTTGAAGGCTTGGGCCGCCCAGAAGTTGCCGAACCTTCAGGCGCACTTGGAAATGGTTAACCAAATGCGGGCAGATACCAGCCAGCGCTAATATGAAGTAGAGTCCGATCGCCTAAAACCCGATCGGACTCTACCTCTTGTGCTCCTTGAGAGAACACTAATAAATTCTTTTAAACCCTATAATTTTTGATAACAATGGAAGATTTTCTCCGCAACTTGTTGGGCAGCAATATTACCGTGACGTGGCTGTTCTTAATCGTAGGGTTTTGCTGGCTTGCTTACATACCCGGCCGCCTGAGAAATTAAAAATTATCACTTAAAAGTTCAAAATTAAGTAGGTAGGCGCAAATAAATCTTAGCGTGCAACAGACCTATTCTAGGGTGCCTCAGAGCCTCAGATTTTCTACGGTATTTCAGGCTATAGCGGTTCTCAAGCGTCGTGAGGTATGGGGGCGAGTCCTATGCCGATGCCCGATGCCCTCTTTGGCCGATGCCCTCTTTGGCCGATGCCCGCGAGAGCACCTCATGTTACTGAGAAAGGCTATATCTCTCTGAGGCACCCTACAACTTAGTCTAAATTAATCATTTTTTAACAGACAGGCGATCGAACTTCACCGCAGATTTATTCAAACAATACAAAATTAATTATATCGTTCCCGTTGGATGGGAATGATAAAGTCAAGGTCAATAATTCCACCTTCCCCAACGGACGACTCCCGACTCCCGACTCCCGACTCCCGACTCCCCATCATAAGGAGTGTAACCGGAATTGATATTAGTCCTCAGTTTCCACAAAAACACTCACAGCCGCCACAGCGATTAGCATTTCATCATTTTTATCATTCAGAGAGGCGATCGCCCTTCCTGGCACAATCATGCCCCCTTGCTCCAC
>Ga0247774_1000885_pt1 | contig 15133 bp, 14 predicted proteins | sample UWRJL001104B6_FD_179933 | JGI IMG/M metagenome (GOLD analysis project Ga0247774, IMG submission 179933) | Plant litter microbial communities from Arlington Agricultural Research Station in Wisconsin, United States - UWRJ-L001-104B-6 | ecosystem: Environmental > Terrestrial > Plant litter >... | reverse complement strand
CTTCGGCGGCGGCGACACCGACTCCGCACAGGCGCAGAAACTGATCAAGACGAACTTCCCCGAGCAGAACGGCGACACTCTCACCCTGGCCATCCACGCGGACGGGGGAGTCGCCGCCGTACGCCCCCGCGTGGAGCGGCTCATCGGCGAGCTCGCGCAGGGCCCGCACGTCACCTCCGTGACCTCCCCGTACCAGGCTCCGCGGCAGATCTCGCCCGACGGGCGGACCGCGTTCGCGCCGATCCAGCTCGACAGCATCTCCGACGACATGCCCAAGGCCGGCGTGCTGAAGATGATCTCCGAGACGCGCGACGCGTCCGGGAACGGCCTCACGCTCGCCCTCGGCGGCACCGCGGTCACCGCCGCCGAGACTCCCGGCGGAGGCCCGACCGAGGGAATCGGCCTGCTCGCGGCGGTGATCGTGCTGCTGGTCGCGTTCGGCTCCGTGCTCGCGATGGGCCTGCCGATCATCACCGCGGTCTTCGGCATCGGCACCGGGCTGGCCGGCATCGCGCTGCTCGGCCACGTGCTGCCGGGCCCCTCGTTCGGCCCGATCGTGGCCGGCCTCATCGGGCTCGGCGTCGGCGTGGACTACGCGCTGTTCATCGTCACGCGCTTCCGGGAGTCCCTCGACGGGGGCGCCGACCCGGAGGAGGCCACCGCCACGGCGATCGCGACGGCGGGCCGCTCGGTCGTGTTCGCCGGGTTGACCGTGGTCGTCGCGCTCCTGGGCCTGTTCGTCATGCAGCAGCGAATGCTGAGCGCGGTCGCCGTGGCGGCCTCGTTCACCGTGCTGATGACCATGATCGCCGCGGTGACGCTGCTGCCCGCGATGCTCGGCTTCACCGGGCGGCGCATCGACCGGTTCCGGCTGCCGCTCCTCGGCCGCCGTACCGGACGCTCGCCGCTGTCCGAGCGCTGGGCCACGGTGATCCAGCGACGCCCGCTCGTGGCCGGCGTCGCGGCCACGCTCCTGCTGCTCCTCCTCGCGGCCCCGGCACTGTCGATGCGGCTGAACTTCACCGACTCCAGCACGCAGCCGCGCGACAGCAGCAGCTACGCCACGCACCGTCTCCTCGCCGAGGGGTTCGGCCCCGGGTACGACGCGCCGCTCGTCGTCGTCTCCCGGTCACCCGGCGCCGCGTCGGCGGTGGCGGCGGCGGTCGCGACCACCCCCGGCGTCGCGTCCGTGACACCGGTGCGGACCAGCAAGGACGGCGCCGCCGCGCTGTTCGTCGCCTACCCCCGGACCGGAATGCAGGATCCCGCGACGCCGCGGCTCGTCCACCGGCTGCGCGACACCGTCGTGCCGCGTGCGGCCGGAGACGCACGGGTGCTCATCGGCGGGCCCAACGCCGGGACGATCGACTTCTCCGACTCCGTGCGGTCCCGGCTGCCCTGGCTGATCGCGGTCGTCGTCGGCCTGTCGCTGCTCCTGCTGCTCGTCCTCGTCCGTTCGGTGGCCATCGCCGTGAAGGCCGCGGTGATGAACCTGCTGTCCATCGCGGCGGCGTACGGCGTGCTCACCGCCGTCGTGCAGTGGGGCTGGCTCGGCCACCAGCTCGGCTTCCCGACCGGCATGCCGGTGACGCCGTGGGTGCCGCTGTTCATGTTCCCCATCCTGTTCGGGCTCTCCACCGACTACGAGGTGTTCCTGATCTCCCGCATCCGCGAGGAGTACGACCTCGGCGCCGAGACGAGAGTGGCGGTGACCCGGGGCCTGGCCCGTACCGCCCGCGTCATCACCGCGGCGGCGGCGATCATGGTGTTCGTGTTCCTGTCCGTCCTGCTCGTCGGGGAGATCGAGGTCAAGCAGGTCGGACTGGGCCTGGGCGTCGCCGTGCTGATCGACGCCACGGTGGTGCGGATGGTGCTCGTACCCGCGGTCATGGAACTGCTCGGCAAGGTCAACTGGTGGCTGCCCGGCTGGCTCGCCCGCATCCTGCCCGTCACCGAGCCGCCCGCGGCGCCGGCGCCGGTCCCGGTCGGCGAGACGGTCCGCTAGGGACGCGCGGGGCCGGGGACGTCCCTGGCCCCGCGCCGTTCTTCAGTGGCGGCGAGAAGAGGGGAATCGCGCGGAGTCAAGGACTCTGTCAATGGACGGAGATGCCGTCGAAGAGAACCTTGATGTAATGGTCGGCGAGGCCTTGGGCGTCGAGCCGGCCGCCCGGCCGAAACCAGCGGACGGCCACCCAGATGGTGTCGCGGATCATCCGGTAGGTGAGCCGGGCGTCGATGTCGTCGCGGAACAACCCCAGCCGCTGGCCCTCGAGCAGCCGGCCGACCCAGAGCCGCTCGGCCACCTCCTCGGACTTGGCGAGGTAGTCGAACCGCTCGAACTGGCGCAGGTAGTTCCAGTCGTTCTGCAGCACCATGATGGCCGCCCGGTGCGGCACGAGCGTACTGAAACAGATCCGGACGAGCTCGGCCAGGATCGTACGCGGGTCACCGCCACGCTCCAGCGCGGCCTGGTTGGCGGCGGCCAACTCGTCGAAGAAGGCGGTGAGGATCTCGTCGACGATCGACTCCTTGGAGTCGAAATGGTGGTAAAGGCTGCCCGAGAGGATGCCGGCCTCGTCCGCGATGTTGCGGACGGTCGTCGCCTGGTAGCCCTTTTCGGCGAAGAGCTCGGCCGCGAGCCGTACGAGGTGCTCGCGGCGTTCGGAGACGAGCACGGACGAGCCCCGGCCGCGACGGCGGGCGCCTCCCGCGGCACGGGCGTCGGCCCGGTGCGGTCCCTTGTCCTTGCCGGTGGTCGTCACCCCATCAGTATGACGCCTGTGCCCAACCGCTTGCTTAGTGATCGCTTACGTCCGGCGGTTAGGCTCGTGCACGCCCGTGCCGAGCGCCCAGCCCCGAGAGGATCCCATGCCGCGTGCGATCGTGTTCGACCTGTTCGGAGTCATCGCCTCGACCCAGGCGCCAGAAGACATCCGCGCGATAGAGGAGGCCGCCGGGCTGGACGCCACGGCCACTGGGGCCTTCTGGGAGGCGTACTGGGCGCTGCGCGAGCCGTACGACTCGGGCCAGCCGGGTGTGGAGTACTGGGCGGCCGTGGCCGCCCGGCTCGGCGTCCCCTTCGACGGCGAGACGGTCCGCGCGCTGATCGACGCCGACATGAAGAGCTGGTCCAACACGGACGCGGCCATGGTGGACCTGATCGGCGAACTGGCCGGCGAGGGGTACACACTCGGTCTGCTGTCCAACATCGTCGGGGACCTGGTGCCGATCTTCGAGGCGCGGCACCGCGAGTGGCTCGCGCACTTCAGCACGCTGGCGTACTCCTGTGAGATCGGGGTGGCCAAGCCCGACCGCCGGGCGTACGAGATCGTGGCCGAGCGTCTCGGCGTCGCGCCCCGCGACTGCCTCTTCCTCGACGACCGCGAGGTCAACGTGCTCGCCGCCCGCGACGTCGGCATGCGGGCCGAGGTCTTCCGCACCCCCGGCCAGGTCCGCGAACTCCTCGCCGCCTAGTCGAGACAGGGCGCTAAGGCTGGTAGGCCCAGCCGGTCCAGCGTTCGACGGAGAGGGCGATGACCGGGCCCTCGGGCGGTGCCGCGCGGTACTGCCGGTAGCGCTCGGACAGCAGGGCGACGGGCCGGGCCATCGCGGCCGGGTCCTGGAGGATCTCGGCGGTCGCGTCGGCGCGTACCCACCACAGGCGTGACCAGTCGTCCTCGTAGTGATCGGCCAGGACCGCGACGCGGGGGTTGGCGCGGATGTTGCGCAGCCGCTTCAGGTCGCGGGTGCGCTTCGGCTTGGCGTCGACCGCCGTGTACACGTGGTCGCCCTCGACCGCGAACGTCGTCACCACGAGGTGCGGACGGCCGTCCTCGTCCGTCGTCGCCAGGTGGACGACGGGCACCGACGCCAGCCGCTCCCGTGCGGCCTCTTCGGTGAGCCTCATTCCCCGAGCCTGTCATGTGCCGGGAAGGCCAGTACGGCGTGTCCATCGTGTAACGAACCGGTTTCGAGCTCTTGACACCCACCACCTCTCCCGGCTTCGCTGCGTGGGAGCGCTCCCACGGGCGCCGGGCCCGCGGAGCCCGGCGGCCATGAACCCGGCTAATGGAGACGACCTGAGAGGGGTTCGTCAATGAGGGTCATCAAGCATCGCGGGCAGATCGCCCTGGCGATGGTGCTGTCCGCCGCGCTCGCGGCGGCGACGGCGTGCGCGGGGGACGGCGACAAGAAGGGCTCGGACGGCGGATCGGGTGGCAAGATCACTCTCACCGTCGACGATTTCGGCACCTTCGGCTACCAGGACCTTTACAAGCAGTACGAGGCCCAGCACCCGAACATCAAGATCAGCGAACGGAATGTCCCGAAGCTCGATGACTACCTGCCGCGGCTCCAGCAGTGGATCGCGGCCGGCGCCGGCGCCGGCGACGTGGTGGCCATCGAAGAGGGCATCATGGTCAAGTTCAAGTCCCAGCCGGACAAGTTCGTCGACCTGAAGAAGTACGGCGCGGCCTCCCTGCAGAGCGGCTTCATTCCCTGGAAGTGGCAGGGCGGGATGAGCCCGGACGGTTCCAAGCTCATCGGCCTGGGCACCGACGTCGGCAGCATGGCGCTGTGCTACCGCCGGGACCTGTTCAAGAAGGCCGGCCTGCCGAGCGACCGGGACGCCGTGACCAAGCAGTGGGCCACCTGGGACGACTTCATCAACGTGGGCAAGAAGTTCAGTGCCGGCATCGGCGGCGGCACGAAGTTCATCGACAGCCCTGAGACGTACTACAACACGATCCTCATGCAGGAGGCCGGCAAGGGCACCAACCAGACCTACTTCGACCAGAGCAACAAGTTCGTCATGGAGTCGAACCCGGCCGTCAAGGCGGCGTGGGACGAGACCGTGAAGATGTCGCAGGCGGGTCTGGCGAACGGCGTGCAGTTCCTGTCCGACCCGTGGAGCCAGGCGCTGAAGAACAACGCGTTCGCGACCGCGCCGTGCCCGGCCTGGATGCTCGGGCTCATCAAGGAGTTCGGCGGCGACGGGCAGAGCGGCAAGTGGGACGTCGCCGGCGTGCCGGGCGGCGGCGGCAGCTGGGGCGGGTCCTGGCTCGCGGTGCCCACGCAGAGCAAGCACCCCAAGGAGGCGGCCGAGCTGGTGAAGTTCCTGACCAGCACGCAGGGCCAGATCGGCGCGTTCAAGGCGGCGAACAACCTGCCGTCCTCGCCGCAGGCGCTGAACGACCCCGCGGTCAAGGCGTTCACCAACCCGTACTTCAACGACGCTCCGGTCGGCAAGATCTACGGACCGGCCGCGGTCAACCTCAAGCCCGTCTATCTGGGCGCCGACAACCAGGAGGTACGCCAGGCGGTCGAGGCCGACATCCGCGCGATCGCCCAAGGCAAGCTCTCGCCCGGTTCCGGCTGGGGCAAGGCCGTCTCCGACGCGAAGAAGGCCTCGGGAACGGGGTGAGACCGGCGGCGGCGCCGGGCTCCCCAGGACGACCTGCCGGCGCCGCCCCCGTGCCCCGACACCTCACGGAAAGGACCTCCCGAAATGGCTCTCGACGTGCGGCCCGCCCCTCCCGGCGCCCGGGCCGCGCCGCCGTCCCGGCGGCGACGATGGCGAAGCCGGCTCTCCCGGCTCGACATGTCGCTCTCGCCGTACCTCTACATCTCGCCGTTCTACCTGCTGTTCCTGGTGTTCGGCCTGTTCCCGCTCGGCTACACGTTCTGGGTCTCGCTGAACCACTGGGAGATCATCGGCGGGCATGAGTTCATCGGCCTGCGGAACTACGAGCGGCTGCTGACCGACGACCAGTTCTGGAACGCCGTCGGCAACACCTTCGCGATCTTCCTTATCGCCACCATCCCGCAGCTGGTGCTGGCGCTGCTGCTCGCCAACGCGCTCAACCGGAAGATGCGGGCGCCCACGCTGTTCCGCATGGGGGTGCTGCTGCCGCTGGTCACCTCGGTCGCGGCCGTGGCGATCGTGTTCACCCAGATCTTCGGGCGCGACTACGGCATGGCCAACTGGTTCCTGCACTTCTTCGGCGTCCACAGCGTCGACTGGCAGGCGAACAAGTGGTCCTCGTGGCTGGCCATCGCGACCATGGTCGACTGGCGGTGGACCGGCTACAACGCCTTGATCTTCCTGGCCGGCATGCAGGCGATCCCGCGCTCGCTGTACGAGGCGGCGGCCATCGACGGGGCGTCCCGCATGAAGCAGTTCTGGCGGATCACCGTTCCGCTGCTGCGGCCGACGATCGTTTTCGTCACGATCATCTCCACCATCGGGGGCCTGCAACTGTTCACCGAGCCACTGCTGTTCAACAACGGGTACATGAACGGCGGCTCACTCCGGCAGTCGCAGACCGTGGCGATGTACATGTTCGAGAACGCCTTCCAGCGCTTCCAGTACGGCTACGGATCGGCCGTCGCCTGGATGCTGTTCCTGCTCATCCTGGTCTTCTCCCTGTTCAATTTCCTGATCATCCGCCGGCTCGCGGGAGGCGAGAAATGAGGACGGTCATCGCCCGCCGCGCCCAGCGCGCCGTCGCGGGCTCGGCCCGGCTCTGGCAGGCGAGTCCGCTCACGTACGTCGTGCTGATCTTCGGCATCGCCTTGTCGGCGTTCCCGCTGTACTGGATGTTCGTGGTCGCCACGCGGACCAACGACGTGGTCGGCGCGGTGCCGCCGCCGTTCGTCGCCGGTCAGCATCTCGGCGAGAACATGAACCGGCTGTTCGACAACGAGCAGGCGCACTTCGCCAAGGCGCTGGTGAACTCCGCGATCGCCTCGGCCGTGGTCGCCTTCTCGACCGTGTTCTTCTCCTCGCTGGCCGGCTTCGCCTTCGCCAAGCTGCGCTTCCGCGGTCGCAACGCGCTGCTGCTGGTCATCGTCGCCACGATGATGGTGCCGGTGCAGATGGGGATCATCCCGCTGTACATGGTCATGGTGCACCTGCACTGGACCGGCAAGCTCCAGGCCGTCATCGTGCCGTTCCTGGTCACCGGCTTCGGTGTCTTCATGATGCGGCAGTACGCCTCCCAGGCCGTGCCGGACGAGCTCATCGAGGCCGCCCGCGTCGACGGCGCCTCGACGTTCCGCATCTTCTGGAGCGTCGTGCTGCCCGCGCTCCGACCGGCCGCCTCCGTGTTGGCGCTGTTCACGTTCATGCAGACCTGGAACGAGTTCATCTGGCCGCGCGCGGTGCTCAACCCGGACAATCCGACCGTGCAGTACTCCCTCGCGCTGCTCAACAGCGCCTACTTCAACGACTACACGCTGATGTTCGCCGGGACCGTCGTCGCGACCGTCCCGCTGTTCATCGTCTTCGTCGTGTTCGGCCGCCAGATCATCGGCGGAATCATGGAAGGTGCGGTCAAAGCATGACAACTCAGCCATCGCAGGCCGAGACACGGCTGGGCTTCCCGACGGACTTCGTCTGGGGCGCGGCGACCGCCGCGTACCAGATCGAGGGTGCCGTCGCCGAGGACGGCCGCGGGCCCTCGATCTGGGACACCTTCGCCCACACGCCCGGCCGGGTGCTCGGCGGGGACACCGGTGACGTCGCCGTCGACCATTACCACCGGTACGGCGAGGACGTCGCGCTGATGTCGACGCTGGGGCTGACCGCCTACCGTTTCTCGATCTCCTGGCCGCGCGTCCAGCCGGACGGCTCCGGCGCGGTCAACCCGAAGGGGCTCGACTTCTACCGGCGGCTCGTGGACACGCTGCTGGCGGCGGGCATCGAGCCGTGGCCGACGTTGTACCACTGGGACCTGCCGCAGGCGCTGGAGGACGCGGGCGGCTGGCCCTCCCGCGACACGGCGTTCCGGTTCGCGGACTACGCCGCGCTCGTGCACGACGCGATCGGCGACCGCGTGACCAACTGGATGACGATCAACGAGCCCTGGTGCGCGGCCTTCCTCGGATACGCCTCCGGCGACCACGCGCCGGGCCGTCGCGACCCGGACGCGTCCGTGCGCGCCGCGCACCACGTGCTGCTCGGCCACGGCCTGGCCGCGGCCGCCCTGCGCCGCGACGGCGTACGCGTCGGCGCCGCCGTCAACCTCTACGCGGTGTCGCCGGCGAGCGACGCCGCCGAGGACGTGGACGCGGCGCGCCGGATCGACGGGCTGCAGAACCGCTTCTTCCTCGACGCCCTGCTGCGCGGGCGCTACCCCGACGACGTACTCACCGACCTGGAGCCGTACGACCTCGGTGTCGAGGGCGGCGACCTGGAGCTCATCGGCGGGCCCATCGACATGCTGGGCGTGAACTACTACAACCGTTTCATCGTCACCGGCCGCGAGGGCGCGGCCCCGGCGATCACCTCGCCGTTCGCGGAGGCGTCCCCCTGGCCGGGGAGCGAGCACGTCGGGTTCGTGAAGGCCGGCCGGCCGGAGACCGCGATGGGCTGGGAGATCGACGAGTCGGGCCTGACCGAGGTGCTCACCCGGGTCGCCACCGAATACCCGCCGGTCCCGCTGTACGTCACCGAGAACGGCGCGGCCTTCGACGACGTCGTCTCGGCCGAGGACGTGGAAGATCTCGACCGGGTCGCCTACCTGGACGCGCACCTGCGCGCCTGCCATTCGGCGATCGCCCAGGGCGTGCCGCTGCGCGGGTATTTCGCCTGGTCACTGCTTGACAATTTCGAGTGGGGCTGGGGATACGCCAAGCGGTTCGGGCTGGTGTACGTCGACTTCGAGACCCAGGCGCGGATCCCCAAGAGCAGTGCCCGCTGGTATTCGTCGGTGATCGGAAGAGGCGGAATCGGCCGGTCATCGGCAGAATGAAGCCGTGAGTGAGCGTACGCGGGACCCAGCACAGGCGCGTCCGACCCTCGAGGCCGTCGCGGCGCGCGCCGGCGTCGGCCGCGGCACCGTCTCGCGCGTGGTCAACGGCTCGCCGAAGGTGAGCCCGGAGGCCCGCGAGGCGGTGCTGCGGGCCATCGACGAACTCGGCTACGTCCCGAACCACGCCGCCCGCACGCTGGTCACCCGGCGTACCGACACCGTCGCGCTGTTCGTGTCGGAGTCGGAGGAGAGGGTCTTCGGCGAACCGTACTTCGCCGGGATCATCCGGGGGATCAGCGCCGGGCTGGCCGGCACCGGGCTCCAGCTCCTGCTGGCGATCGCCCAGTCGGCCGATGACCACGCGCGTTTCGAGCGTTACCTCACCGCGCACCACGTCGACGGCGTCCTGCTGATCTCGCTGCACGGCGGCGACCCGCTGCCCCGGCACCTGGAGGACAGCGACGTGCCCACCGTGCTCGGCGGTGCGCCGGTCGGCGTGGAGCCGGTGAGCTGCGTCGACGCCGACAACCGCGGCGGCGCCCGGCAGGCGGTCGAGCACCTGATCGGGCTCGGCCGCCGCCGGGTCGCCACGATCACCGGTCCGCAGGACATGCGCGTGGGCGTCGACCGCCTCGGCGGCTACCGCGACGTGCTGTCCGCGGCCGGCCTGCCCGAGCTGGTCGGCGTCGGCGACTTCAGCGAGGAGTCCGGCGAGCGTGCGATGCGCGAACTGCTGGCACGTGCGCCGGACCTGGACGGGGTCTTCGCGGCGTCGGACCCGATGGCGGTCGGCGCGATGCGGGTCCTCAAAGAGCACGGCCGGCGAATCCCGGCCGACGTCGCACTCGTCGGTTTCGACGATTCGGCCACCGCGCGGCACACCGACCCGCCGTTGACCTCCGTCCATCAGCCGCTGGAGGCGATGGGCCGTGAAATGGCAAGATTGCTGGTGGCGCGTATTCGGAGAGAACCCATCGAGCATTCCATGGTCATTTTGGATACCCATCTGGTCACACGAGCGTCCTCATGTGCGCCACACTGATCGAATGGACTCGCTCCTCGCCGGCAGATACCGGCTGCGCCAGCGGATCGGCACCGGTGGCATGGCTTCCGTCTGGCTCGCCCGCGATGAGGTTCTGATCCGTCCGGTCGCGGTGAAGCTGATCGACCCGGACCTCGTGCGCGACCAGAGTTTCCGTGAACGCTTCCGCGAGGAGGCGCGCGCGGCGGCCGCCCTGTCGCATCCCCACATCGTGACCGTGCACGACTACGGGGAGTCCGACGGCACCCCGTACATCGTGATGGAGCTGCTCACCGGCGGCACCCTGGACGAGCGGTACCCGGTACCCGACGTCGAACGGGTGATCGGCGAGATCGCCTCGGCCCTGGCCGCCGCGCACGCCGCACGGATCGTCCACCGCGACATCAAGCCGACCAACGTCTTCCTCACCTCCTCCGGGGTCAAGGTGCTCGACTTCGGCATCGCCGACGACGAGCGGATGGGCACCCCGGCCTACCTGCCGCCCGAGCACGACCTGTCGCCCTCGGCGGACGTGTACGCGCTGGGCATCGTGTGGTTCGAGGCGGTGCGCGGACGCCGGCCGGAGACGGGGGAGACCCTGGGCGGGCTGCAGGAGCGCTGCGTCGCCGCCTCCGCCACGGCCCGCCCCACGGCCGCCGAGATCGCCACCGCCCTGGGCGTGCCCCCCGGCGACCAGGCCGGCGAGGTCGGCGGCGGCGAGCAGGCGGCGGCGTACGAGGCCACCAGCGCGTACCGTGCCATCACCCTCCGCCAGCCCCCGCCCACGCGTACCAAGACTCTGGCGAGCCCGCCCGACGCGTCGCGCTCGCACGGCCGGCTGCTGCTGGTCGCGGGCGGCACGACGGCCGCGGCGGTCATCACCCTCGGCCTGGTGCTGAGCAGCGCGGCGTTCAATCCGCCCGCGACGCCGGTGGGCTCGTCGTCGTCGACCTCGGCCTCGCCGGGTACGCGGAAGGTCTCGCCGGAGCGTCCGGTCACCGACTCGGCGCCCCCGTCGCCGCTGCGGGCCCACCACCGTCCCGCGCACCAGACCGCGCCCCAGCCGCCGGGTACGGCGTCGCCGGTGCCGCCCGTCACCCCGCCGGACGCCTACGAGGCGCTGAGCCGGATGCGGCGCTCGGTCGACCAGGGCCTGTCCGCGAGTGAGGTACGCGTGGACGTGGCGATCGACCTGGACAACATCATCAGCGCCCTGCAGGCCCAGCTGGCGGCGGGTCAGCACGTGGACGTCGACCAGCGGGTCAGCGAGCTGCGCACCAAGATCACACAACGCGTACGCGAAGGTGGCCTCGCCCAGAAGCGTGCCGATGACCTGACGCGGGCGCTGTCGGCCCTCTGACGTGGCTCAGCCGTGCAGGAGATACCTGGCGTAGGCGGCCATGGTGGGACCGTCGACGATCTCGCCGGTCCGCATCATGCGCTCCACCTCGGCCCGGGGGAACCACTTCTGCCGCATGTCCTGCTCCTCCGGGTCGCGGTCGGCCTCACCCGCGGTCAGCTCCGTCGCGAGGAAGAGGTCGCAGTTCTGACTCGTCAACCCGGGCGCGATCGCGAGCGACCCGATCCGCTCGATCCGCCCGGCGCGCAGCCCGGTCTCCTGCGCGAGCTCGGCGCGCGCCAGCTCCTCGGTGGTCGTTTCCCGTTCGTCGGGCCAGGTCCCCTGGGGAAACTCCCACGACCGGCGCGACAGCGCGTACCGGAACTGCTCGACCAGGTGGAACCCGTCGCTCTCGACGGGAATGATCAACGCCGCCGTCGGCTTGTCCACCACACCGTAGATACCGGGCGATCCGTCGGGATGACGGATGTCGTCCTCACGCACCGACATCCAGCGGTTCCGGTAGACCTCACGGGTCGCGATCTGGATCATCCGTCTACGATCCCACGGGCGCCTGACGGGCCGCGGATGAGCGTGGGTTCTCCTACGGTCGGTCTTCCGTTGGGGGACAGGAGATCAGGTGGACGAGCCGGAAGCGGTCCTGTGGGCGTCGGTGTTCGCCGACGGGCCTGGGGGCGGGAACCCCTGTCCGGTCGTGCTCGGTGACGGTCTTCGTCCTGTCGCCCGGCGCCGGCGGGGGCCCGAGCTCACCGACCAGTGGGTCCTGGCGGCGCTGCGCCTGACGGCGTCGGCGCTGGGGGACGGCCCGATCCAGCCGGTGTCGACCGCGCGCGCCAAGCTCATGGTGCCCCTGTGCGACGAAGAGGTCCTGGACCGGCTCGAGCCCGACCTGCCGCTGTTGTGGCAGGTGTGCGACGAGCTGGACGTGACCGGTTTCTACCCCTTCAGCCGTACGGCGAGTGGCGTGGCCGCCCGGCAGTTCCCGCTTCGTGCGGGCTACCCGGAGGACCCGGCCACGGACATCGCCGCCTGTGCGCTGGGCGCGTACCTCACCGTGCGCTCCGGCGCCGATCCCGTACCCGGATGGAACCGGTTCTCGGTCCGCCAGGGCCGGGCGATGGGCCGCCCGTCCCGCATGCTGGCCGAGACCCACGTCGCCACCGACGGCACGATCACCGCCACCCGCGTGGGCGGCCACCTGCGGCCCGCGACGCGTTGATCGCTACGGGTGCGGCGCACTGGAGCGTGCGGAATCACGCCCTCCCACGAGTGCGCCGCCGGCCGAGGTCGCCTGCCGGCCATGGCCCTGGCCGGTCAGCCGGTGTCCACCATCAGGCTCATGCTCGGTGGGATCGCCGCGAACGCCTCGCCCATCCGGGCCTGGAGCGCTTCGCGGCCCGGATCGTCCCCGACCTCTGACCATTCCTTCAGCGCCCAGCGCCAGGCCGCCACCACGAGCTCCAGCGGCAGGTGAAGCGCGACGCGATCGGGGGCGTCCGGGCCGAGGCGCGCCGCTATGGTTTCGACGACCGTGCGGGTGACGTCGGCGCAGTACTGGAGACTGTGCGCGGTCAGTGACGGGGTGGCCTCCGCCAGGTGGCGGCTGGCCACGAACCGGCGCTCCCAGCCGTGGTCCATTCCGGCGAGCGTGACCGCCAGCACTTCCTGGTAGACCTCCAGGACCGGTCCGGTCAGCGGGCGCGTCTGTATCTCCACGACATAGCGGGACCACAACTGTTTCTCGGGAGCCAGCGCCACGTCCTCCTTCGAGCTGTAGTTGCGGAAGAACGTTCGCTTGGAGACCTCCACCGCGTTCACCAGCTCGTCCAGCGTGGTCGCGTCGAAACCCTTCGCGGTGAACAGCCGTAGCGCCGCGTCCGCCAGCGCCTCCCGTGTCCGCAGCTTCTTTCGCTCGCGCAGGGGCAGGTCAGGAGAGGGTCCGTCGGGCGGTGAGGTCACGACACCGAGTGTATGGCGACGCCCCCCATCGGCGAATGCCACTTGACAGCAAACGCCACTCAGGGGCAGATTCGCTCTCGTTGATCATGACGTCCATTCCGAGAGGGCCTAACGTGCGCGCTCAACTCATCGACCACTCCGCCCGGGGACACTTGAGGCTGGCCGAGACCCCGGACCCCGAGCCCGGCCCCGGCCAGGCTCTGGTCCGGATACACGCGATCTCGCTCAATCCTGGTGAGGTCACCCACGTGGTGCCGGGCTCCGCGGAGGGCAGCGTCCCGGGTTGGGACGCGGCGGGCGTCGTGCTGCGAGCCGCCGCCGACGGCACCGGCCCCAGCGAGGGCTCTGCCGTCGTCACCCTGGGCTGGAACGGCGCGTGGGCAGAGTTGCGCGCCGTGGACACTGACCTGCTCGGCAGCGTTCCGGACGGCGTCGACCACGGGACCGTCAGCACGCTCCCGGTCGCCGCGACGTCGGCCCTGCGCGCCCTCCGCCGGCTCGGCCCGATCCTCGGCCGCCGTGTGCTGGTCACCGGAGCAGGGGGAGCCGTCGGCCGATTCGCCGTACGGCTCGCCGCGCTCGGCGGCGCCGAGGTCATCGCCGCGACGAGCGACCCGGATCAGAGCAAGGAGTTGGGTGCGCTCGGCGCGACCCAGGTGATCAGCGATGGCCCCCGGTACGCGACCCAGCCCGTCCATGGTGTGATCGACACGGTCGGTGGTCCCTACCTGGTGGGCGCGTACGCTCTCCTCGCGGCCGGCGGGGTCCTCGTCGCCGTCGGCCATGCGGCCGGGCAGCCGGAGACGTTCACCTTCGGCGAACTGTTCGGTGACGGTGGCCGTCACGATCGGTCGCTGACGACATTCTTCCTCTTGGACGGCGCTCCCGGGATCGGCGCCGACCTCACCTGGCTGGCCGCCCGTGTCGCCGACGGAGACCTCGAGCCGCAGATCTCCTGGCGCGGATCGTGGACCCGCATCACCGAGGCGACCGACCTGATCGCCGGCGGTGGCCTGCGCGGCAAGGTCGTGCTCGACATCGACCACGAGCGCTGACGCGCCCTCCGCGCTACGGCACTGACCTGCTATTCGTGGCTTGGCGGCGCTCGTTTGGACCACGCCCGCTGGACGGCGCGGTAGTCGATGACGGTGATCCCCTCCTGCCGGAGGATTTCACGGGCCTCTGGCGAGGTCAGGAACGCATGGTCGGTACGGCGGACGCGCCAGCCGGGATCGAGTGCCCGTGACTCCTCGTCGTCCAGGGCGGGATGCACCGCCCACTCGCTCAGACCGGCCGGCAACCGCCGCAGCAGCTCGGCATAGCGGGCCGCCTTCCCCTCCAGGCCGAGGGAGAAGCTGTCCAGGAACGCGTGGTCGAGGACCGGCAGGCCCTTGCGGCGCAACCTCGCGCGGGCGGGCTCCAGCCAGACGCGCAGTGCCAGGCCGTACTCCGCCGCCAGTGCCGTCGTCAGGTCGAGGACGTCCTCGCGTCCGCCGTCGGCCAGACAGTGGAAGTCCAGATGGGTCGGCGTCAGCCCCGCGTCCGCGACCGCGTCGATCTGTGCCCGGAACTCGATCTCGATCTCCTCGGGACGTGCCTGGGCGAGGAGCCGGGCCCGGTCGGCGGGGGTGAAGAGCTCCCCGGCGCCGTCGAGCAGCGTGGGAACCTTCTCCTTCGGGGCCCGCGGACCCCATCGATGGCGGGTGGTGTCGCGGACCAGGGTCAGGTGGACGCCGAAGGAGATCTCCGGCCGCCGGCGGAGCCGGCTCATGGCGTCCGGCGCCGCCGGGCACGGAACCATGAGGCTGCACGAGCCGGCGATCCCGCGCTCGATCGCGTCGATGACCGCGGTGTTGATCGCCTGGTACATCCCGAGGTCGTCGCAGTTGACGATGAGCACCCGTGCGCCTTCGGGGAAACCCAGCAGCCGGCTCGACAGAGTGGTCACGTGCCCCAGGGAACCTCGGCGGGGATGCGCGAGTCAACGAGAGGCCGCGCGTCCGTACGGTCGTGCGGCTCGGCCCGGCCGCCGGAGCCTTC
>Ga0247774_1000884_pt1 | contig 15137 bp, 15 predicted proteins | sample UWRJL001104B6_FD_179933 | JGI IMG/M metagenome (GOLD analysis project Ga0247774, IMG submission 179933) | Plant litter microbial communities from Arlington Agricultural Research Station in Wisconsin, United States - UWRJ-L001-104B-6 | ecosystem: Environmental > Terrestrial > Plant litter >... | reverse complement strand
ACAGAAGCTGCCAACACTCAGTCAGCTAGAGCAGAGTAGTATTACTACTCTGCCCTCGTACAGACCCAAAAAGCGGAAATCTTTTACTGCTAAACATTTCAGGCTTTGCTACTTCAAGTCATTTTGTTTTATATTTACAAAACTTTACGTCATGTCCTATTTTGCGCGTATCTCGGCTATACCCCTATACATCGAAGTATAATCCGATCGAACATCGTTTGTTTCCTCACGTAACTAGAGCCTGTCAAGGAGTGATTTTTACTTCTCTTGAGTTAGTGAAAAAACTCATGGCAAAAACGCATACTAAAACCGGGCTTTCTGTCGTAGTAAATGTGATTGAGAAAATTTATGAAACTGGTCGAAAAGTAGCTAATGGATTTAAAGAAACAATAAAAATTATTTTTGATGAATATCTACCAAAATGGAATTATCGTGCAGTGCCGACTATTTAACAAACGCTAAAGTTATTAAATTTTCATTCCTAAGTTTGATACTCCCTCTCAGCAGTGGGGCAGCAACAAACCAGCGCTCCGCCACCGGAAAAATTACAACAGCCGAAGTTCGGGCAGTTATTGGCGAGGCACAATTTGACAAGTTTCAGCAGCTTGGGGCGAGTTGTCCCCGCTTTGCCTCGAAATCAAACTGATGTAGGCATCAAGAAACACGCTTACGCCCGATCGCCTGTTGCGCCATTGCACCCGATGGCGTCACAATCGTCGCAGGTGACACATCCGGCTGCCTATATTTCCTACGGCTAGAAGCGATAGAGCCAGTAACATAAATTTCTTACACGATTATTGGCGAGGTGCAATTTGTGGAGTACGAGCGACTAGCCGATAGTTGCTCACGCTTTGTCCTTGAACAAGCTTTGCCAGTCTAATGTTGAGCCGAGCGAGCAGCAGCAATTTCAGCAGCTACTGGCGTCGCAGCCGACAATCTAAAATTTAAAATTCGTGACTTTGCCTGCAATCCAAACGGGCGATCGGCTTGATGTAGTAGCTCCGATTGCTCATAATTACTCTTTATAAACTTTTCTCCAAAACTACACAAATCCCAATTCGCTCGGCGTAGCACACCTCATTTTACTCAGTCTTTTTGCCAATAATTCTTTTTGCTTGTATAGGCGTAATATTTCTCAACAACTGTTCAAGAACTTGGCTGCGAGAATCCCCAATCATTAACGCTAAATCTGTGAGTTTTTTAATCGCAGTTGGAGTCAGAGTAAGGGATATGGGCTGCTTCTTTTCATCGTAAAGAATCGGTACATTACGGAGACATTGCTGCCCCGGATGCGCTTGCTTTATTGAATATTCTGGTCGCTCAGTTTTTTGCTTTTTTCTTGGTTTCTTCATTGCCCAGACTCCTTGTAGTTAAACTCGTTTGTTTATACCCATAAACTAAATTAGTAGTTTTTTGAAATTACCCCGGCGTCAAATCCCTTATATAACCACTTAGCTTGAAAAAATACCAAAAGCTACAGTTATTGACTTACATAACTTTTGTTTATACATATAAACGCTGTAAAATTCGAGGTTAGATAGCTATATAACAATTACTATATAACTTTTTCGGAAATGGCAGCCTGTGTTCAGTCTCTACAAGTCAGTCAGAGAAAGATTTTTTAAGTCATTGTCCGACAGGATTAGTGCGCTCGCACCACATACTTCGCCGTCCATACCAAAATCAGGCACCTCCCAACAACCAGGATAAAGTTATATAATATATATAAGACTTTATCATCTGCAAACCTTACAGCATAACGAAGGAGTTCATATGGACAAACAAAAGTTACCAACAGGTCAAGACGCATCCTACAAAATTCTCCCTCATCAGGGTCATAGAGTTATCACTAATTCTAACCCAATTCCCACTCCTGTGGATGAGAAAGAATTACCAGAAGCGCCGCCCCAGAACTTACGAGAGTTCTGGCAGAAGTTTTTAAAGCAACTAGAGTCTAAGTCTCCTAGCTACATCCCGATGAGCTACACGGTGATCACCCGCGTAATCGCTCCATATTTAGGGGGGCCAGTTCCTCAGAAGAAGCGAGCTACCGAAGGGGAAAGGGCAAATGCGCTTTCTTTTCTCAAAAAACGACCGCTTTCCGATCTAAAAATTGTGTTGCAAAATGCGGAACATTTCTTTGACGAGCAAGGTTGGGAAGAAACTAACAAGCGAAAACAGCTCAAGTTTCACCTGAATAATATGGTAAAATTTGCCACTTCGCGAAAGTGGCTCCAATCAGATCCGGAAAATCTTGAACTTATTTACTGCCTCAAGGAAGCACCTGGAGGTAGAAAGCGCGAGGATATGAAAGATTTTCGTGCCGGATTGCGAACATCTAGCGAAACTGTACGGCTTGGATGTTGGGACTCCGATTTTGTCTCTATTCCTAAAGACCAAGTTGGAAAAATTTGGCTGAATTGGCGATGGATTTTATCCCCGGTTGGCTTATCCATGCTCCTGGTTGCTTTTGCTCAGGTGGAGCCAAATTGGTATTTAGCCAATCCCGAATTTGACCAAGAAATTATGGACTTTGCTGAGTTCATGGAGAAAAAGCTAAAACTTACACACCCAACATTGGAAGCAGACGTACAACACGTCTGTCGATTACTTGGCTGGATGTTCCGGAAGAAGAAGCTCATTTTAGCAGAGGTGAGGCTAGCCAAAGTTGTGCCTTTTATTCAAATGAAGTTCAAGCTTACCGATTGCTTAGAGGAGGGAAATTTGCAAGCTCACAGAGTAAAGATGTACAAAGAAGCAGTCGCCACTGAGACATCTGAGGAACTGGGTAAAGAAGCCAGTGATTTAATTGAGAAATACGTGGAGTGGGGAAATGTTAGTCATGCGTCGGTAGTTCAGAACTACAACGCCATTATTAACCTTGCCAAATTCACTTATTATCGTCAGGTCAGCTCCGAGGATTTGAAGAGTCGAGATGCTTTTGATAAAATTCCGTTAATTAATGTTCTCAAGGCTCGTCGTCGGATTCATGAAAGAGAGACTCGAACCCAAGCTAAAACAACAACTGAGAAGCTCTCTCTAGTTGTCCCTTATCCTAAAATTCTAGAGGTTTTAGAAAAAGCTCGCTTTGAAGCAACTCTTGAGGTGAAACATTATCAACGAAGTAACCGCTACAGGCGTGGACGGCCTCAAATCGACAAAATTCCCCGGATGGATACAGGGATTGCGAGCTCTTTTCAGAGATTTATTATTATTGCTCTGATGGTTTCCTGTCCTCCGCGACGACCCAAGGAATATTATGAGGCAGAAATCGGTAAAAGTTTGCTCAAAGGCGGATTTCAAGATGGGTTGTTCGTGTCAGTAGAAAAAATGAAAAACCCTAAAGAGGCTCAGTATTATCTCTATCCTGAAGACTACAAGACCATGAAAACCTACGGAGAACTTGCCATTCCTCTAACCAATTTCACTTTTCCCGATGACACCAAATTTTATGACTATCTTGAAATGTGGATTAATAAGTGGCGTAAGATTTTGGTTAAAGAGCAGAAACATAATTTTCTGTTTCTTCAAGATAAAAATGGCAAACTTCTGAATTCATCAAGTTTTGGGAGAAAAGTTAAACATATTTTTTGGCGCTTTGCCGGAATTTGTATGTCTCCTCAAAAATTGCGTCACTCGTTTGAAACTTACAGTCAAGAGCTTGGTCTATCAGACGCCGAAAAACAAGCTTCTGTTTTAGCGATGGGACACAGCCAGGAAACTAAAAGGAAACACTACGACTTACGCGAGAAGATTAAAATCATGCAACCAGCTCTCGATTTTAACCAGCGCATTGTTGAAAAAGAACTCCGGAGCTTTGACCGAAGCAAACTGGTGGAGGGGATGATTGATATTGATGAGGAGGACGACGACGAATAATCTATTAGCCCCAAGCATCGCTTGGGGCTTTTTTGTTAGAGGATGTTTTAAAAGCCGAAGCGAGTTAAAAACTATGCTAGTCGCCTGAACATGATACGGAGCATCGCAATATAAATAAAAGTCTCTGAAGTTTCGGGTAAGTGTTCGTAATCTTTGCTCAAATGTTTATATCAGTTAAGCGTTCTCATAAGTTGGCTCGGCAACCCAAGGTTTAGGTAAATGGACAAAATTCTTCTTTTCTCTCGTGTTTGAGGACAATCTCAACAATCCATCGAAATATCTCCATTATCCAGCACTTAAACTCATCTACCCCCGATAACCTTGCTTCATTGCCGCTACTCCTGTACTTGCTCGTCTTCCCTCCTCTGCAAGCTTACAAGGTCGTGCCACAAGTGCTTCTCACTCATTACTTCTACCCTTGTCTAGCAGTTAAGTCCAGTATTTCAGTAATGCAGTAATGAATGCAGTAAGTCCTTAAGGCATGAAGTTGTCAGGTTGGAGAAGTGCGCTAACAGCAGGGCTACCCTGAAGAATCAGATCGCTTCCTATGGTGCAACCCTGTTTTAATAGCAGGTACCCGAACAAGTGTTATAGTTACTGTATTAAGTATTTCAGTAATGCAGTAAACAAGGCAGTAAGTAAAATGGCAGCAATTATTGCTTTCGTAAATCAGAAAGGCGGGTGCGCCAAAAGCACTACAGCAGTGCATTACGCCCATTGGCTCGTGCAGCAGGGCAAGCAAGTGTTGGTAGTAGATGCCGACGCTCAGCGATCTAGTTCCCAGTGGTGCAGCAAGATGGATGCACCCATTTCGTGTCAAGTAATCCAAAGCCCGGATGACTTGTTGGAGCAATTGGGTGAGTTAGCAGTAGCGGTGGATTACTTAGTAGTAGATGGCCCTGCTGGTTTAAGCGAAGCAACCAGGGCAATCTTGATGAGAGCTGACTTAGCGGTGGTGCCAGTTCAACCGAGCGGTATTGATATCCAGTCAGCCGCCGATGTGGTGAGACTTATCAAACAAGCGCAATCGGTGAGACTTGGCCCGCCCCAAGCGGTGATGTTTCTCAGCCGTGCAGTAAAGGGGACAAAGCTTAAAACCGAAGCAATGGATTTGTTGGGGAAACTTGCACCCACGATCAAAGTGCTCAAATCAGTGGTTCACCAAAAACAAATAATTGCTGATTCTTCGGGCCAAGCAGCTACGGTATGGGATTTAGGTGGTCAACCAGCAAAGGATTCTGGCAAAGAATACAGTCGGCTATTTAAGGAAATTACAGGAGCGTTGAAATGAGTACCAAGAAACGCAAACCACTTGGCAGCGCAATGGAAGAGTTTGTCTTCGGTACCAAGGAAGCTGCATCACCACCAACACCACCGGAAGTTGTATCGCCAGCACCAACGCCCACAGCATCCCTAACACCGGAAACTGCATTGTCCGCAACACCACCACCAGAAGAGGTATTGGTCACTGCAACATCACCGCAGCCTGCAGTATCTGCACCAGAAACAGTTTCCATTCAATCAAAGGAGCCTAGTTTAATGAGCAAACTGCAAGCACCCGATAAAGAAGCGACGGTCAGGTTTACGGTGGATATGTCCGAAACTCTGCACCGTAAACTGTCGATGTTAGCCGCAAAGACGGGGCGCAAGAAGGTAGATATTGTGCGGATGTTACTGGAGGATGGCTTGAAGGAGGTGGATGGGTAAGGATTGTCTTGATATTATGCGATCGCTGTGCGGGCGAGCGTGGCGATCGCTTTTTCATCCTAGCGGGACTAAAATAAGTTTTAAGCCAAAACAAAGCCCAAATTGCCTTTACAGGGTGCAGTTTGCCGGCCCCTATTGTGTTGCAGCCCTCTCACAAATTTATGCCTTGCCGCATCACAAGTTTTTGAATAAAATCCGTGAAGCTTGGAGTAAAAAATACCGGATGCTGAATTTAAAAAAGTTCCTTAATTAAATGGCTGGAGCTCTTCACAACGGCTGCTCTGCTTGAAAAGGCGGCTCTTCTGGCAGCGGGATCAACTCTGTCTCTTGAGGAACCCCACCAAACCTTCCCTCCCTCCAATCGAGTTTGGCTCGTTCAATGCGCGAGTGGCGGCTCGAAACAAAATTCCACCACTTATGCCGCTCGCCCACAGGTTCGCCGCCAATCACAATACACCGAGCCGTGCCTGAAGCAGAAATGCTTGCCGGTGTGCCTGAAGTTAGAACTGCCAACCGATGCTGTGCTAAAGACATCCCATTGATCGCAAGCCCCTCTGTAACGCTGTAAACCGCCTGTTCGCTGTAATTGCCCGATAAGGTAAATTGCGAACCAGGAGGCAGTTGCACGTCCAGATAAATCATGGGTGAAAATATTTGAACTGGGGAAGAGCGACCGTAAGCCTCACCCGCAATCAGGGTGAACGAAACTCCTGCATCCTCCCAAGCGGGCAGCTCGGTTGCCGGATGGTGCCGAAACCAAGGTTCAGTTTCTTCGTATTCGTCGGGAAGCGCTAAGTAATTGGACAGAATTAATTACACACTAATTTTTTGCTAATTTTTTACTAGACAAGGCTTGTAGCAAAACTTTTGTGTAATTAATTGTGTCTTACTACTTATCCAAGTTTGGATGCCGTGCAGGATGGCTTCAAAGCTGCGCTCGTCCTGGGGGGTGCGTTCGGAGTGGACGATGCCTCGCCCTGCCGTCATCCAATTCACCGCGCCGGGACGGATTTCTTGAACGCTGCCGACACTATCGCGGTGCAGCAAAACCCCTTCAAACAGGTAAGTGACGGTTGCTAAGTTGATGTGCGGGTGCGGTCTGACATCCACGCCCCGACCGGGTGGAAACACCGCAGGGCCGAGATGGTCAAAAAAGATAAAGGGACCCACCAGTGTTAGAACGTCTGAGGGAAGCAGGCGGCGGGCTTGGAATCCACCCAAATCTTGAATGTGCGGTTCGATGAGATGCTGGATGCTATCCGTCATGATGGTGATGAAGTTGCGAACGTTAATCACCTGTGTCAAGAGTGCATTAGACCTCTTGCAAAATAATTTTGTGCTACTATGGAAAGTTTAGCCATTTTGCTAATGTAACGGGCTGGGCAAGTTTAAGGAGATGCCAATCCACACAATAATTCAAAGTTTGACCTAAACTTGAGCAAACCTTTAAGGATAACACATATTTTTTTTGCAAGAGGTCTATTATACAAAAAGCTATCTCTAGAGAGTTGTATCAATGACTTGTTTAAACTTTCCCAACGGGAAGCCGCTGTAGAGTGTCGAGTTCTCAACGAGCTTTCTGCCTACGAGACGATGGAGAGTTCGTCACTGACTTGAATCCGACCTTTGACCAGGGAGCGAATCAGGCGATCGAGCGAGCCGCGTTCTTCTTCGCTGATGGACTCATCGAGGATGGCGGCCATCATGCCGTAGCGGTCAGCTTTGGTAACGCGGTGAGTATCGGTGACAGTGGCAATTAATTCGTTGATAGCGCCGGGGAGAATGTTGAGTGGAGACATGGGATTGTTTTGAACTCGACACCTCAATCATCTCCTTGTTTCCCTTAAGAGCAAGTGACGGTGCTGCTATTTTTCCGTGATAATACCGAAGGTGTTGGGTAAGCCGCGTCCGTGTTACAAGTGATGGAAATCACAATAACCCAGCAGAAGTGCGGAGCAACTAGAACTTTGGGCGCTGCTGAATTTAGGTACGGTTGGGCCGGGGAGCAATTCATAAAAACAATTCAACCCAAGTCGTATTCAGCAATATTCGCCTCGCGCGATCGCAACAATCATGCCTAGATACACCAACGCCCGATGAGGCGTTGCTGATTTATGGTATGAACGACTCAATCTGCAAAAAATGAAACAAGCGCGTCAGAACATATTCGGAATTTCCAACTTATCTATTTTCATACCGTGATTCAGCAACGCCGAAAGAGGTGCCGGCCAGAACAAGTCAGAGGAGCGATCTCTTCACTTTTCATGCTTTCTAACACTGGAAAACGCTCGTTACCCCGTTGGCAGCGGTCTGCTAGTTTATGACGATCGCCCCCAACCGCCGCGATCGCTCCATCTCCGCCTACCAGTGCAGTAATGCAGTATATCTGACCCGACAGCGGAGTCGGTCAGATATACACCACATGGATCATCCCAACGGTCACATGAAGTATAGGTGGGTCGTGAGCTCTGTTTGCTTTCTCGATCGCTCGATAAAGAGTTTGTGATTGAGAAAATTGGCGTTAATTCAGATCGAACCGATCGGTATTTGTGATATGACTGAAATATAAGAAGTTTGCAAGCTAACTCACGACGAGGTTATGAAGGAATGAATGTTAACAGCGCCGCTCAACTTCTGCAAACAGGCTTTCGCACAGCATTAGGAGCAAGCAGCGCGATCGCGGAACTGCTCTATAACCCGCAAAAATTAGTAGACATCCTCGCAAAACCGCCACGCTCGCCAGATCAACTCCTCCAAGACCTTGCTACCAGAGGCGAAAGCATAGAACAAGAAGCACATAAATTTGGTGAGACATTTTTATCGGGCGGCAGTAATCATTCAAAACCTCCACAATATATTGAACGAGCTAACGAGCAATGTTTTCTACAACCCTACGACCTCAAAGGCACAAACCTTTATGGATTTGTGTTAGAAAGTTCTTTCCCTCAACTCCAGAATTTGTGCGACAAATACCTCAATAATTTAACCAGCGGACAAATCGAGTACCGCCCTGCCACACACTATATACTACTAACCTTTGGAAGTATAGATTCTCTGGCTTCTAGAGAAAAGCCCGATCGCGACAGAGGTTACATCGACGAGCAGGAAGTTGTGATTTGGGTCTTGACTGCGGTCGGTCAACAACGTGGCTCCATCTTTCAAATAAACCGCTTTGCTTGGTTCGTACCCTACATATTCGTCAGCAATTCACCAGCTTTAGCTTCAGGTCGAGAGGTTTACGGCATCCCGAAAGAGATTGCAAGCTTCAACATTCCCTCAATCGATCGGTTACAAGACCCCTTCAGTTTGCACACTTATACGTGGAAAACTTTAACTGCTCAAACAGAAGCAAAATGGGAACAGCTAATTAAAGTATCGCAAAAAAATGGAGGCAGCGAAAGCCAGCCACCTAAAATATGGACTAGCTATTCAGAAGCAGTTGCAGAAATCGCCCAACTATTTTTCGGTAGCGACAGCATCATGAAAATTCCGGGCTTAAGCCTGCCACTTAACCTGCTTGAATACCTACTGCAATATCGGCTAAATGCAGAAATTCCTGTAGTCATGCTCAAGCAGTTTCGCGATGAAAAAGACGGCAAACAAGCTTGCTATCAAGCGATCGTAGAAATTCCCATGAAAGTGTCCAAATATCACGCCGGGCGACTCCTAGGTTTCGGTTCGACTGGTTCTCAATTTGAGGTCACAATCTACAATTTTGCTAGCCACCCCATTGTCACAGAATTGGGCTTGCAAAAAGGCAAGCCAGAGCCAGAACAACCAGTAAACATACAGCCGAATCTGGCTTTCTGGCTCAACTTTGATTTCACAGTCGAAAATGGTACTACGGTTTGGAAAGCGCATTCTTAGGTTAGACTTTTTCTTTCTGAGTCAATTTGTATAGGAGCAGAAATTTGGATTCCTTTTTGTAATCTTAACTACTTGCCATCTCTCTTGTTGTAGGATACATTATTTACCAGGATTTACGACGGACTGAGATCTCTGGGAGGCAAAGGCGCTTCAGCAGTCAATATCTTAATACAATCAGGGGCACGAAGCATGATAACGTTTTATCTTTTGCACGAACAGAAGAAATACCTTGAAGAGTTCATGAATAAAGTTTCTCGGTCTTTTGCATTGGTAACTCCTTGTTTTGAAGAACCGTTAGATGCTTTTATGGCCACGGCATATCTGATTTTTCGCGTTGCTGACAACATTGAAGATTGCCAACATTCCTTTAGCTGGCAGCAGGCTCGTTTTGATGAATTTCAGCAACTGCTAAAGGAACCAGCTTTTGCCTCCAATATTTTATCTAGCTGGTCGTCCGAAAATTGGCCTGGACTCGATGCCGACCAAAAGCAATTAATGAATCTGGAAAATGGACTAATGCTATGGCAAATTTATGCACTAATACCAAACGATGCTAAAGCAATTATTCATTGCTGGGCTTCTGCAATGGTTGAGGGAATGAAACAAGTGCTAGATCACCAACAGGCTCCTGTTATGGTAACGCGCAATGGGATCAGTCTCCCAGCCCAAGAAAACGACTACAATCGTTATTGCTATTTTGTAGCTGGCATAGTTGGTCATATGGGGACAGAGTTAGCTATCAACCATTACCAATTCAATTTAGATGTTGCAGCTTGCCTTCTAGCAGGTTGTGAAACCTGTGGCGAAGCATTGCAAAAAACAAATATTATCAAGGATTTTCCTGAAGATTTGGCTAATGGTATATGCTATTTACCTGATGTATGGATACAAGAAGTTGATGATTCACCACTCTTGCTGAAGGGGGCTCCCAAGAGTTGGACGCAAAAAGTTATTATAAATGTGATGGTTGAGCTAAATAAGTCTGTCGGTTATATAATGAATATTCCCTATGAAGCTGTGGGCTATCGCTTGGCTAGCTTAATGTGCCTACTTCCTGCTTATCAGACGCTATTGTTTGCCGCGCAGCAACATGATAAATTATTCACAGCAGATCATTCCGTGAAAATTTCTCGTAGTTGCTTCTCGCAGTGTATTGAAGATGCTAAGTCGATGGTGCGTGATAATGATGCACTACTAAAATACAGTCAGGAATTGCAAAAATCTGTAGAATATGCGTTCAAATGAAAGACGACAGGATTTGAACAGGTTTTGGATGCAGCTAAATTAGAAGATTGATATACTACTTTTGCAGTGGAAAAAGAAATCATGGCTGAAACTATGAAAAAAAAGAAAATCGCAATTTTAGGAGGAGGTATGGCTTCTCTTACAGCAGCTTTTGAACTGACAAGTCAACCTGATTGGAAACAAAAATATGAGATTATACTCTATCAAATGGGGTGGCGTCTGGGTGGCAAAGGTGCGAGTGGACGCAATGTGAATGCCCAAGCTCGAATTGAGGAACATGGCCTACATATCTTGATGGGAGTTTACGAAAATACCTTTCGAGTTATGCGTCAGTGCTATCAAGAATTAGGACGGAGTGAAGACATCCCACTTGCTACCTGGCAGAATGCTTTCAAGCCACACAATTTCATTGCATTTCCTGAATATATCAACAAACAGTGGGTACTTTGGCCCTACGACTTCCCAACAAATAATTTACTGCCCGGAGAAAGTGATAAACTGCCTTCTGTTTGGGAGTCTGTTTGCTTGCTCGTCGAGTTTATGGTCGATCAATTTAAGAGTTCATCCTACTTATTTAGCACTCTGTCTGACGGCGAAAATTTATTGGATTTTACAGGGATTCCAGAGTCGATCAAATCTCTACTGAAAGAGATGAATATTCACTTAGAAATTCCTAATGTCCCTTCTGAAATTGGTTTATTATATATTGCCAAAAAAATAGTTCAGGAATTGCCGCAAGATCCTAAAACGCACCGATCTATACAACACCATGCTCTGCTTTGGTGTCTGGGTAAATTCAGAAATTGGCTTTTCCGAATTGTTGAGGAAATAATAGAGGCGCACCACAAGTTTCGTCGCCTGTGGATACTTGTAGATTTAGCATACACCATCATCCAGGGTGTAATTGTGGACGGTATTATTTTTGATGGCTTTAATGCTATTGATGACTATGATGTCCGGGAGTGGTTGAGTAAACATGGAGCTTCAGAACTTAGCGTCAATTCGGCACCAGTGCAGGGTCTCTACGACCTTGTCTTTAGTTACGAGAACGGTAATGTCAATCAACCAAATTTAGCGGCTGGAGCTGCGCTTCGTTGCTTTCTACGCATGACTCTTACCTATAAGGGTGCGTTTTTTTGGAAAATGCAATCTGGTATGGGAGATACAATCTTCGCACCACTTTACGAGGTACTCAAGCAACGGGGTGTTAAGTTTAAGTTTTTCCATCGTGTCAAAAATCTGAAGCTTTCTGAGGACAAAAAGACTATTAAAACGATCCAAATTAGTCGCCAAGTTACGCTGAAAAATAATGTTTACGAACCGCTTGTTGATGTTAAAAAACTGCCCTGTTGGCCGAGTTCTCCTCTCTACGATCAGCTTGTTGAAGGGGAAGAACTTAAATTCAGGAAAATTAATCTAGAATCTGCCTGGATGTCGTGGGACGATGTGGAGGATATCGAGCTCAATGTAGGAAAAGATTTTGATTCTGTGGTTCTGGGAATTTCTCTAGGAGCACTAAAATATATCTGCCAAGAGCTAATCGAAGCTCGCAAAGAATGGCAGCAGATGGTAGAGAAGGTCAAGACTGTTCAAACCCAGGCACTTCAGCTCTGGCTAAAACCTAGCTTACCAGAATTGGGCTGGATGATGCCTAATCCTGTTATAGATGCTTATGCACATCCCTTTAACACTTGGGCTGATATGAGCCATCTCAATGTCTCTGAGGGCTGGTCTTCAGAACATTATCCAGGTAGTATTGCTTATTTTTGTGGCCCTTTGGAAGAGATAAAGGAAATTCCAGCCTTTGTAGATTATTCGTTTCCTGACGAAGAAATGAAGCGGGTCAAAGAAACGGCTCTTAAGTGGTTTCAGCAAAATATTGCGATTTTATGGCCTAAAATAACCCTACCCAAAAGTTCAGATCTTCTGAATTGGAACTTACTTGTTGACTCAAAAAATGGTAATGGTTTAGAACGATTTAATTCTCAGTTTTGGCGGGCAAATATTGAGCCTTCTGAGCGTTATGTAATGTCTCTCAAAGGAACTACAAAATATCGCCTCAAACCTGACGCATCCGGCTTTAATAATCTTTACTTAGCTGGTGACTGGACACTTAATGGGATTAATATTAGCAGTCTTGAAGCAACTGTTACTTCAGGTATGCAGGCATCTAGGGCAATTTCTGGATTTCCTCAAAAAATTGTGGGTGAATCAGATTTTTAAATTTTGACTGGTAAAATGAAGAATCAGAATTAGATATAGGTAATACCTTGGGGTAGAATCATAATATTTTACTTCCAATCAAATGCTAAAAATTCCGGGCTTCACAAATTTTGAAAAAATTAATGAAGGCGTGAAAACAGTTGTTTATCAGGGCTGAAACTGCGGTTGCACAAAAAAGCCCCATATGTTCTGACGCGCTTGTTTCATTTTTTGCAGATAAAGTCGTTCATACCCTAAATCAGCAACGCCTAATTTCTGGCGTTGCTGATTTAGGGTATGAAAAGCTAAATATGCAAAAAATGAAACCAGTATCCACAAAACTTCGGGATTTTCAAGTTATTATTTTCATACCCTGATTAAGCAACGCCTAATTTAATTTCTCTCCTAAATCCAGAGAAATCCCAAAAACTGCATTTTCGATGTTCTCCTGTGAAGGCGGAAGTATTTCAAATCCATGCTTCTTGTACCATTTGACGAGGTTGGGATTATTGTTGATGTCTTTTTGAGTTAGAGAACCGCAGATTCGCTTAATTCCCCGCTGACGAGCTTTCTTTATCGCAAACTGCAACAGGTGAGTTCCCAGTCCCCTGCGACGGTAATCGATTGGCTTGGGTTCAACTAGCCGTCTCAAAAGAGCTGCCCATAAGTGCGGGGGAGCGTGAATTACATCGTCGCGAATCAAGATATCGCCTATCACCAACTTATCAGGCGGATACAAAACACATTCGAGCCTACCAACTTCGGTGTTGCGGTACAAGAGTTTGGCAAGAAAATATGAGTCTTCGTCCCCGTTTACTTGCAGGCGGTATTCTCGCCCTTGGCGATCGCAAATAATCATTCTATCGCTGTTTTCCGATGAACTTCCCAACATCATTTATTTTTAGAATACCCGATAGCGATTGTCGCTTACCGAATCTACGATGACCCTCCTTTCCCTTGACCCCACCATCGCTGCCACGTTAAGAAATACCCCCGACCGATGCAGCAATGCAGTAAGTGCGGCAAACTTTCTGGTATCGGGTCGAGTATACACCAAGTATGAAGATAGAACGGCACGGGCAAGCTAAGATACTCACACAACAGGAAATCGAACTTTTGTTTAACAAAGGTTTGCTTTCCTCACGCGATCGCACGCTCTTCGGAGTTTGTCTCTACACCGCCTGCCGTATTGCCGAAGCTTGTTCCCTGATGGTCAAGGATATCTACACAAACTCTGGCGCTGTCCGTTCTACAATCAACTTCCGCAAAGCCAACACCAAAGGAAAACTTCAAACCAGGACGATTCCGGTCATTGAAGATTTGCGATGTCTCCTAATATCTTGGCGTTCCCACGCCGGCGAGACTTATTTATTCCCCGGCCGACATTCTTCCCACCATTGGAAGCACCTGCACAGCAACTCAGCGGATCAGATTTTGAGAGAAGCCTGTGATCGCGCCGGCATCGAGGGAGCCTCCACGCACAGCTTCCGTCGCACCGCCCTGACTCAGATGAGCAACGCCGGAATTCCGCTGCGGATTATTCAACAAATCAGCGGTCACAGCAACCTCGAACAGTTACAGCGCTACTTAGATGTGAAGCCGGATCAAGTCAAAGGAGCGATCGCGAGTCTTTCCATGCTGTCCTACAGGGGGAAACACACATTTTCCCCTGTAGAGGATGAATTGTCTGCTGTGCCGTTACCAAGAGAGCAACTGTCACAAGGCCTATCAGACTCGGAGCCTGAAGAAATTCCCGATTGGTGACGAGTAATTTTAGATTTTAGATTTTAGATTTTGGTGGATGCAAGGATTAAAGTCACGCATCCCAAATGGAATGCCGATCGCTTTCTTTCCCAAGGCAGAAGCCCTAACCCCTAGATTTGTTGTTACAATTCTCGATCGTGTGGAGCAGGTGCATCTACAAAACCGGCTCAAAGGAGAATTGACAGACAATGTGGCTGAAATTTGGTGTTGCTCTCAGCGGTGAACTGACGGGCATTGATGAAGTTGCGCGCGGAAAAACGAATCTCGCTTGTCTTTACTGCGGTGGCGGATTGACAGCAAAAAAGGGTGCGGTGAAAGAACATCACTTCGCTCACACCGGAAAGACTTGCAAGCCCGTGTCACAGCGGATTAAAACTAAAGCTTTCCCATCGTTGCCCCTCTACGAGCATTTCAACATCGAACTCAAGGGTGAGGAACTAGAACAATTAAAAGTGCTGTGGAAAGAGTACGGT
>Ga0247774_1000883_pt1 | contig 15141 bp, 16 predicted proteins | sample UWRJL001104B6_FD_179933 | JGI IMG/M metagenome (GOLD analysis project Ga0247774, IMG submission 179933) | Plant litter microbial communities from Arlington Agricultural Research Station in Wisconsin, United States - UWRJ-L001-104B-6 | ecosystem: Environmental > Terrestrial > Plant litter >... | reverse complement strand
CCGGCTCCGGAGCAAGGGCCGAGGACGTGGTGGATCCTTTGGCCGCCGCCGACGTCTAGGGGAATGGTACCGGGAGATGAATCTGATACTTGTTTGAATAGGCAGCTCGGCAAGCAATTTGAGGTCCTATATGTAGCTGAACTGACCGAGCACTACCCTGTCCATTGCATCGACCCTCAAAGGTGTGTACACTGCACCGTTTCGCCAAGGATGATTTGTTCCTCCAGAAATTCCGGATTAGACAACTGGAACCGGTCCACCGAACACAGAGCACCACCAAGGCACGGCTCTCAGGCTTGCATCCTGCACCCGGGAAGTGGAACACAGGGCTTCCTCCGACTGGGCCCAGGATGCACACCAACCCTGATAGCTTCCACCATCGCCCTGACACACCTCAAGTTACCCAATCGTACAACACCCTTTTTGCTTGGCTACTTGGTTGATAGACTATAAAACCAACATTTCCGTTTCAGTTCAAATGGGCCTCGTTCACACGTCACCTCCGCCCCATCCAGGAAGGGTTGCTTCCTTTGCAGTTTGCCTTTCATTCTGGTCATCTAAATGCCCAAGCAAACCAAGATAGACAGACGATGCTGTTGAACGCTTTCTAATTGGGCGATGGGTTGGGGGTCAATTGGGAGCCCCACGAACCTACCCGTAAAACTATCACTCGAGATTTGGGCCAGCTTCCGAAAATGCGCCTGCTAAGATAGATGTTTCTTTCTTGGCCTTCATCTTGCTAGCCGTAGAAGGTTCAACTTACATGGCAATTTTTTTGCTGTGATTCACTGAACTTGATGTACACGGCACTCGCTGCCCCGGCGGGTGGATACATGCGGGTCACGGTCGATTGGCGTCCATGAAGTTTTTGGGATCACTTGATCAGGTGCGGACATGATCATCCCCAACCAAAGAGGGCTATAGCCAACTAGCAGAGGCTTGCTTGTCGACCTCTGCTTATTCGCGACCCCGCAGTCTAAGATACCACATGATGTGCAGCGACAGTAAATAAACTGCCATTGGGTTCTCGTACTGGTCACTCGCTGTGGACGACTCACATCATTGCTTCATCATAAAATGCAGGTGTCGTAGGATAATAAAACATGGCTCCTCCTTTCCCTCCTTTCCACAAAACCATTGAAGCCTGTCGAATTGTGCGTCCTCGCGTTCGCTCAATTGCTGTCCCCAATTGCATCCACCATGTCGGACCTACCGTCTGTAGTCGAGCTATATCCTCCCCAGCCTTCACTGTCCATTCCGACAACGGCCATGATGGCAAAGGCCTTGCTCGCAACACCGCCATCGTCCAAGGATCGACAAGAACAACGATACCAGAAGGCCGCCGCCACCACGCCTTCCACACTTCTGTCCCAACCATCATCCATCCTCCCCCACCAGCACCCCTTCTCCGTCACCCTCGACGGCACTGCCATCTTCCTCCTCCCGCTCGCCCTCCTCGTCACAATTCACGTCTTCGAGCCCCTCGTCACCGAGCTACTCATCTTCCTAACCCCCTTCCTCCTCTTCGTCCGCAACGACTACCAAAACTTTCTGTCCCTCGGCCCGGGAGGCACCCCCTCAACCTTCCAAGGCTACATCCGCATCGTCTACCTCCGCCTCTTCGCCCTGCGTGACCCCTTCACCCCGCCAGATTCCGACCCGACCTTGCTGCCCACCCGAGGCATCCTTGCTGCCCTCCCATCCTCGTCCTCTTCATATCCATCTTCCTCTCCGCCGCCACGCCACTCCGCCGCCAGTACTGGCACCTCTCGCCAATCCTCTCCCTCGGCCGCCCCTGCCTCCTCCTGCTGCACCTCTTCACTCCCCTACCGCCCCGGCCCCCGCCCCCTCGTGGCCGGCATCGCCCCCCAGCGCCAGCTCGACCAGCACGGCTGCGAGACGCAGTACCTCCGCCTCCGCGCCACCGTCGAGGCCCTGGCCGCCGCCCACGGCGCCCGGCTCGGCACGGCGCGGAGCTGCTTCGAGAAGCACGGCCTGGGCCTCTTTGCGCGCCGCCCCGTCAACAAGACGTGCCAGGGCGAGATCTTCCACGTGCACCCGAGCGACCGCTCCATGCACATGAACCTGCACCCGGACGACATTCGAGAGGTGCTCGAGAAAGGATGGGGCCAGCGCCACCCGCTCGCGAGGAAGGGGTGGTGGTTTTTCGGGTCCATGCCGGTACCGGAGGATTTTGTCATGATTTATGCGCCCAGAGGTGAGTTAACTCAACCCCGATATTGGCTTGGAGAGGGGGAACCCAAAAAGAGCAAGCCTTGGAAGCTGCCGGAATATGAAGCGTGAGCGAAGGCTAACATCGAGGTCTTGTTCAACCCAGATGAGCATGAGCTCGAGATTGTCGTCAGGATCATTGAAAGCGCTATATGGTTTGTCATGGCCGAGGAGATAAAAATTGATGTTGTCAAGACGTTGTGACGGGTAGGAGGGACGACGACCAATAGCGCCGGACTTCTGGGCGGCGTTAGTGGGCATTCAAATTGGAGTCATGGGCTTGCCGTATCGGTGGTAAAAGCATCCATCCATAGAGGATTTGAGACTACTATCCCATCCGTACTTCAATGCGGATATGGTTGACCGGTTGGGGCTAGATGGTTCATCGTTGGTCGCCCACTTAAAATATATTTCATTGCTGCGACGGTCTACCAGAGCTACTGTATAGGGCGAACAAGTAATTATACAGGGTAAGCAGAATTCACGTAAACGGTGGCCTGCCAGGGAGGCCGTATAGCTCTATCATTTCACATCACTGACCTTGAGTTGTCCTATTCTTCTTCCTCACTGCCGTCCTTCTTCCTAGACTCCCTAAACTTCTCCCGTCCTGCCGAAACATACGCCTCTACCACCTGCCCCGCAAAACTCCGCCCATTCATAACCTTCACGCACTGAGCCGCCTCCTCTGGGCTCGTAAACTTGACCGAGATGATGCCTTCGGGCTCGAGATCGTAGAGAACCACATTCGTGACGGCGCCGAGCTTCTCGCACTCCTCGCGAACGTCTTCCTTGATCTCGAGCAGGGCCTTCGGGTCCTCGTCCAGCTCCTGCAGCGTAAACATGTGCTTTAGAATCACCACCTTCTCCTTCTTGTGCAGTTCTTGCGCCGCCGCCGCCGCGTAGGGGTCCTCGTCGTCGTCATCCCAGTCGGCCAGCTTGGCTTCAAGCTTTTGCGTCTTCTTGATAACCTTTTGCCGGTCTCGCACGCGGTCCTTGTCGTTCTTGTTGAGTGGTTGCGACTTGGCGTTGGAATCGCCGTTGCCGCTGCTACCGGCAGCAGCACCGTCCTCGTACGTTGTTTTCTTGTAGCTAGAATCGGCCGCTTGTACTCTTATCTTCCCGCAGCCGAGGCCGGAAGGGCTTATGCGAAAGTCCGTCTCGTCGAGAAGCATGACAGCCAGACTGACGGACTGCGGCTTGAAGAACACTACCAGCGCGTCGCCCTTGAAGTTGCCGGCTGCGTCCGTATACATCTTGATGCGTGGATCTCCGCTATCTATTTCCTCGGCGATGATGCCGCCTTTCCGCGAGAAAAGCTCATATATCTCGTCCACCGTCGCATCGGGCGGCAGGCCCGTGACGTAGACAGCCGTATTTTGCTTGGGAGCCGGCAGGCTCTTGTTCTTAGGCTTCTTGGACGGCCGTTGCTTACTGCTACTGTCAAAGCTTGGCTCGCGATCGTTGTACGGGCCATCTTTTCTCTTCCTAGACTGTAGCGGTTCAGTAGGTTCGTCTTCGTCTCCGTCGTCCTCGGTGGGGAGCCATGTCCGTGTTTTGCCGTCGAATTCGTACTCGGAGCCGTCGTCGTGCACGGCAATGTACTTTTTGTCTAGCTTCGAGAATGAAATGCGCTCATCATCGGCAAATTCTTCCACATTCGTGGGGAACGAAAGCTTTGGTGCCGACATTTTGACTTGGATCGGCCAGTTGTTGTCAGAGCTACAGAGTTGGAAATGCCAAAAGCTGTGCTGGTATCGGCTGCCTGGAGCTGTATGAGTGGTCCGTGCGGAGATGTACAATCTTCAAGCTTCCTCGCACCGCTTCACCTTGATCTTGACATTCTTTTCACATTTCCTTTTACGTCCTCCTTCTTTTCTTTAGTAATTATTTACATTCCCCGCTCCTCCTGGGTGAATTATATTTTTGTAGTGGCTGGGCCAAGATGGCCATTTTTAATCCGCCCAAAATTTAGACACGCTTTGGTAACGATAATATCAGTGACATCATACTCCGAGGCTGTTGTCCGTTGCATGGAATGCTGTATTGAGGTCGTAACTGGGGAAAACAAGTGCTCTCTTACGTTTGCCTCTATGAATAACCCCTGTCTATCTCCAAGTCCTTAAACTTCTTGTCAGAAAATGACTAGTTGTCTCACCATTGGCATGGTCGACCCGCCCAACGCCTGCCCAAAGCCTGCCTACTCTTCCTCGACTGTCTTCTTAGCTCCCTCAACAAACGCCTGGATTGCGCCGCCTCCGCCGAGAGGCATGGCGCCACCTTTCATGTATCCCCCATTTTCAACTCTGATTCCAAGAGCGTCTGCGACACCTGGAAGACCACCATCCCTGAGAGCAAGGGAGAGGCTTGCGAGTGATTGGTGAAACTGCGGACTTCGTACGACTCTACGCAAGAGAGTCTTCTTGGTATCCAAATCCATCGACTCTCGCGCTACTTCGACCGCATCAGGAGCGGGCTCTCCACCTGATCCGGAGGCCCCAAACCCGGCGGCTAGCATGACAACTGTAGGGGGTAGTAGTCCTAGGAGGGTATCGACGTATTCCTCCGAAGCAACCTCGATCATAGGGAGTGTCGTTTCCGAAGGCAGGAGGTGGGTAAGGTGTGGATACTTTTCTTCCTTTGGCTCGGCTTGCTGCCCAAAGCCCTGGGCCTTCAGTGAATCCAGTAGGTTTTTCACAGCAGCAGCCGCAGCGTCGTTTGCGGAGGTTGAAGCTCTGAGAAGGCCAATTGTTAGCAAAATATATATTAACAAGCACGGGCAGCAGCTGCTCCGACCCCTGTGATCGACGTTTCCAACTCCATTTTCTTGACATCTTGTCATCTAAAATACATTATGGGACATCCCGATCCGGTCTAGGCTTTGAACAAACCCAACGCTAAGGGCAAAGGTCATGCAAGCTCTCTGAGGCCATCGGCGACAACTTTTTGTAGCGGCGAAAGACGATGGAGGAAGTCAAATACCTACGCTCTGGCGCCGTCAGCCCCGCCCTCTCGCGAGCTCTCTCCTTCTTGTCTAACGTCCCCTCCAGTGGCATCAGGACCCGCACCGCCGCTTCCTCCAGAATGGTGGTCATGAGGTCGCCGAGCCCCTTCAACATCTTCCATGGGTTCGTCATTGTCCTCGTCCTGGTCGTCATTATGGCTGACTAACGAGAGTTCTTGCTTCGGATCCACCTCCTCTCCCTGCAACAGACGGTCCACGATGTCGCCAATCTTCAGGTCTCGCGGGCTGAACCAGCTTGCATCTCCGTTGCGCGCTTGAGACTTGGCCTGCATCCAGAAGAGGTATCTTTGGGAGGATGACTGGAACTTGAGGACGAAGATGCGGCCGTTCGTCTTCGCTCCGGGTCGGGAGTCCTTGTACGGCACGAAGTGACCGTCTTCGGGAATCATGGTCAGGTCAAGGGTCCCGGCGGCATCATGAGACCTGTTTCGGGCTCGCCAGCAGAAGTGGACAAGCTCTGGTGGCGGTTAGCAGGCTGCAACGGTCGTGGCAATAGCCGTGGCGTCGCTTACCGTCGTCTCCTTTGAAAAGATATATGTATCCTTCCTCAGCCTTCGGTTTCACCTTGTACGGCTGCGATGAGTCCTGCCAGCCGTTAGCACTCGTAGAAGCGAGTTAAGCTTCAGCGCATACATCGACATTGCACATTCCAGCTCGGAAGCTGATGATGGGATCTTCGGCCATAGCTGCTGTGAGGTTGTCCGCGCAGGGAGGTATTGTTCTGGGCGATGGAGGAAGAAACGAGGATAATGTCGATACGAGTCAAATTAAAGATTCCAAAAGTATTGGAGGTGTTGTCTGCACCGTGCAGAATGAAAATGCTAGGAGTTGAAGGGAGCTTGTGCATTCGTTTGAATGCCTGCTTAGAGCTGTTAGAAAGGAAGACCCTGCGTCCGTGCTTTCCAAAGGTGGCAAGGGAATGACAGCTGGCTCCAGCTGGTCAGTCTTCAGACCTGCCGGCCAATGATGAGTCAAAGTTATGGGAGCTCAGCAGCCTGGTGGGGCTCTTGGTCGCCCCGTCCACCGCGACTAGAGCAAAACTCCGTGGCTTCTTCAGAAAATTTCGACCACAACCCCGCCGCCAACTTACAGCAAGTCTTCTTCGACATCAAAATCTCCACAGTCTCCCGTCCGAGCAAATCTAGCTTTACCAGACCTCGAGAGGGCTCAAACACATATCCACAAAGGAATTCTTCCGTTCTCGATCATAATGGGCTTCGCCGATCTTGTATCCGACGCTGGTCTTGCCGGTTAGTGCTTCTTCTACCCTACTCAAACGACCAGACTGCAGGGCTTGTCTAACTCAACGCAGTCCTCAATAGCTGGCTGACGACTCGATCGTACGTCACTGGGTAAGTTGGCTTCTTGGAGATTTTTCTCTTTTTCCCCGAAATATTCTTGCTCCTCCCCCGACATTATGATGATAGCAATTGGTCCGTGTTTCTGAGGCAGACTCAAGACCTGCCACCTGAACGACGCAACAAGCACATCGTGCACCTCTGATTTACTGTTGGCTTCCCACATCTTGCTTGTCTACGCATAGTCGTGATGTGGCATTAACTGACGGCGCTGGCTCTCAGCTATTCCCCCAGCCAGGCTGATGTCGCCTGTTTCAAGGCCCTGAAATCCGCACCCGGCGACAAGTACCCTCATGCCGCTCGGTGGTACAATCACATCGCCTCGTTCCAAAGCGACTTCGCTACTCTCCCTGGCGATGCCTCCAAGGCCTATACCACATATGGACCCGAGGCCAGCCAACTCACCGTGAACCCTGCCAAGGCTCCAGCCAAGGCGGAGGAAGATGATGACGACGTGGACCTGTTCGGTAGCGATGACGAGGAGGAGGATGCCGAAGCTGCTCGAGTCCGTGAAGAGCGTCTTGCCGAATACAGGAAGAAGAAGGAGGCAAAGCCCAAGGCAGCCGCCAAGTCTATCGTCACCATGGATGTGAAGCCTTGGGGTGCGTATTTTCGTCTCATGCGCAAATCAAGTCCACAACTAATCAGAATTGTAGATGATGAAACCGACATGGCAGCTCTCGAGGCTGCCGTCCGCGGCATCGAGAAGGACGGCTTGGTTTGGGGCGCTTCGAAGCTCGTTCCCGTTGGTTTCGGCATCAAGAAGCTCCAGATCAACCTGGTTGTCGAAGACGACAAAATCAGTCTCGATGAGCTTCAGGAGGACATCCAAGCCTTCGAAGAGTGGGTTCAGTCAAGCGACATTGTAAGTTCGCCATTGGTGCATCAAGATCAAGCTTCAGTACGGTTTACTGACAAACTTCTAGGCTGCTATGCAGAAGCTCTAAATTAATCCGCGGTATGATAACGACTTCAATTTACGGTAGTTGGGAAGGGACGTCTGTATGCCAGGCAGGAATAATGATTCCACATGTTGACCAAGGCTCACTACGACTGCTCTAAGGCTGAGGTCTTGGGCGACTCTGAACTGCCATAGACATTTATAAAAGACTGCATACAAGACATGTACTGAAGGTTGTCTTGTGCCGTTGTGCACCATGTTCGACTGGGAAAGTCAGCCACAGCTCTGCCATCTTTCTGACTATACCACCAAATCATGTAACGTATTCTTCAATTGCGATTGAGAAAAGGAATCTGCTAGCATTTTTGCGGAATTTTGAACAAAACCTGGGAAGGCGGTGAGAAACTCCGAGTCTTGTGGGGCACGCCTATTCGCTAGTCCCCACCGCAGGGCCGCTGGCGGGGCATCAGAGGAGTTGTGCCACCACCTCACACACGTGCATCTCGTAAGTAAAGACCCGGCTGCACCTCTTCTGCTACGCAGTGACCTCTATACTCAGCAGTCACTGTATTCCAGGATCCTGGAATTCGCGTCTCCTTTGCCTACATCTTGCGTTTCTTAAACGATTGCGGGCCAAAATGTTCGGAGACGCAGGAAACAAGCTCGTACGTCGCGTGCCATCGCCATTGTGGCCCTTCTACAACTGACGCGTCTTTTGGCAGGTCCAACATGCAAAACGCACGCAGAATCTCGCCCACCTTCCACCTTACCAGACCGATCTCGTCCGGGCCGTGACGCGCGAAGTACGCGATCTAGATCAGGACGTCCAGGCCATCATGGAGCCCTTCGGAGGCAGTTTCGACCCCTCGGCTAACCAGGCCACCGCCAGCACCCTCTTGGTGGACTACATGGCGATGCGAAGGAATAAGCGATGCCTCCTGGTGTACCACCGAACCCGGACGGACAAGCTGGAGGAGCTGGTATGGAAAGGGTACGATGTTGCCGATCTGTCCGGCCAGCAGGTAGCGGGGAATGGTGGTGGGGAAGGCGGGGGCAGCGGTGCCGCCGGGAAGAGCAGCCTCAGTCCCCAGGAGGAGGAGTACGTGAGGAGTTACGGCGATCTCTTGGCGGCGTACAAAGGTCAATGGACCGATATTGACCTGACGGGCAGTCTCGAGCCGCCAAGGGACTTGTTTGTGGACGTGAGGGTCTTGAAGGATGCGGGGGCTATTGAAACCGAATACGGGCAAGTTCGCTTCTATGCTCTGGCCCGATTCTGGGCAGATCGGCTGACCGTGGGATGCAGTGCCATCAACCTGACGAAGAACAGCCAGTTGAACGTTCGACACGGAGACGTGGAAAGATTAATCGCGCAGGGATACCTTCAGAAACTGAGTTGACTTTGCCATCCAGTCCCAAGCTCACTCAGTCTGGGCGGCACCGCTTCCGCACACACCAACTTGACTATGACCCGGACCGGCCCTGACCAGATGCACGAATGACCAAGATCCGGGGCTTGGCTATCACGGCCATGATTCGCAGGAATTAGTCGGCCGGGAGACTGGCCCGCGAAACTGACACGAGGCCATGTTAGCCTTGGGATCTCTGGACCAGTCAAATGCCCGAGAAAAGCCACAAGGACCCCTACTCCTCAAGGAGCCGCCATCGTGGGGGCATCAGGAAATGAACGTCGGATAGGAACTAGCATCGGAATCGGAAGAGTCCCGGGCTTCTCAGGCACCTCCAAATAGGCAGCGGCTGGTTGATGCAGTCTTTGCGCGGCGGCATAGTAGCTGACCCCAAAATCAGTCACATGCTAGGAAAAGTGAGTACGGTTTTGAAGTCATTCTCTTATGCACCCCGCTCTGGCTCGGTCTCAAATGGGAAATTTCAGGTACCACATGGGGCCCTCCGAGGACGGAGTAGAAACACTAGCCGAAGTTGTTACATGATGTGAGATTTTCCAGACAGCCCTGTTGATTGAAATCTCCACACTTCGAAGGGAGCTCTTCAACTCAGCAGAACCACAGAGACTTATCTCAATCTACTCAATTGACACAGCAATGCCAATTTGAAGGAATCCGCTTGTGAGACAGTGGCGAGAAGACGATGCGTTGCGGCTGTTGTCGGCATGGAATGCACGTCAGTGTGCTGCTTACAGGCCTTAGCCTGGCCCTGCCAAGCGGCAAACCCCCCATGCCCTCCCCTCCACATGGACGCTAAAATTCTAACGGCTCAGCGGCGCTAGGGGCTGCGGTCCCACTTTACCCCGCCGAACACCACCGTCAACATTGCAGTGGTGCGCAGTCGAGCGGGCGCCTTCGGCACTAGGAGACGGGGCACAGGTAGAGTACCCAAATTTTCAGAAGCTTGATGATCTAGTTTCCAGAGCCCATTGCATCATGGCTGCATCCCTGTTCCAAGGAAAAAATTTCCCATCATGCCCCAGACAGAGCCGATTTGCCATCACGTTCCTCACCTTGAGCCACTTCACGAGTCGCGGGGTGGATAAACGTTGGCTCACGCCACTTTCCTCGTGTATTACGTTTCTAGTCTGCGAAGTACATTGACTCAATTTTTGATAGACAACTGGTTTCCTATTAAACTTTACTCTTCAACGAGCTAGGCAGTTTCCATATTCTCCAGTTAGATCTGAGGTCATCTGCATGTGGAAATGCTCGTTCACCCAAGTCTTGGCACACTTTGAGCCTCAAGGGACCAGCATCAGCACCAGATTTGCCTCTCGATCGTCAACGCTACCACAGGAGCCCAAACTTGAGCGAAGCCTTACCTTAATTGGCATTGGGAGGAGAAGTGGTCATCAAATTTATCCTGCATTCGGGGCTAGAGTGCGGGCAACGTCGTGATCTAATCAGAATTATCCCTGCATCGACGCTCGGCGCAATGCATACTCCACACTTTCGTTGCAACTGAAGTCTAGCATGAAAAGGAGGAACGACACGACAGACAATAGGCAGGAAACGGAGGAGAGAAAACCGAAGCGCAGGTTGAGGACGAGTGCTCACCGATCAAGGTTCATCGAAAGGCAAGCGCGAAGTTCCCGAGCCGTTTCTCCACAGAAACAAACAGACCCCTTACCGTTCCGGTTCAAGGGCCATCGCTAGCGAATATCAAGCTCCGGCTCCTCGCTGACCGCGAACTTACCTCCACTAGCCCCAGTTTTAGGTGTCTTTCCGCAGGAGAGCTTCACGCGAGTCCATCTTCTCGAACTTCTCTTGACGGACCTGGTTTCACTTCTTGGTTCTTGCATCCGTATCTCCCACGGACCTTGACATACCCAGCGTCTTTCCGCGAGGTGCCCGTTTAGAGCCTGGAGGGGGCTTGGGAATTTGCTGGGTAGCGATCATAATTTTGGACAGGTCGAAGCAGCAGCAGGCGCACTGGTGGGCCAACCAATATGGCATCGCCAGGCTTGAGGGGCCCATCCTGGAGGAGACGAGCTGGATCTGCCGATTCCTCGGACGCCCTTCACGATGTTGCTGGGAGGACAATAAGTCCACCTCCTGCGAGTGGCCGACAGAGCATGGAGGAGGGGCGCCATCTGTCGAGTACACCTCATCGAGAGCCGATACGTTCCTTTGTGCCAGGACTTACAAGGGATAATCTGGGTACGTGCACTCGTGGTCGACTAGCCTCAACGGCGGCTGCGTTCTTGCTAACATACCCTCCCAGCTCCGATCGACAGTGGGCAATTCGCCCAGAACGTTCGCGAGGACACGGCCGAACTTGCTTCCTATCTCCTAAGCGAGGGTCAACCCCAGAAGAGCCTAACATTCTTGACTCGGCCACGATCTCGCTCGCCTGTTGTCGCTGCCGAAGGCGCATATTCTGAGATCGAAGAGGAATCCAGTTCCGATCAACGCTCACACTACTCTATACAAAGAACAAGTTCTCAAGTTGAATCAGGTCAGGATGACATCGAAGATGGCCCCTCCATGCTGAGCAATATGCTCAGGAGGTCTCCACCAGAAACTCCCTCGCAAGCTCCACCCTCTCGTGGATACGGCAGTGCCGTCCAGACGTCTCCATATGAAGATAACGATGTAACTGCCGGAGCTCTTCTTGCCCGGGTTAATTCCTCGTTGGAAGCGGTGCCCGAGATGGACGAGACCAGCCCGTTGCTAACCCGGGTCAATTCTAAAACGACAATTTCGATCGGCGAGGATACTCTACGGATAATGGCGGAGAGATCGAGGCGCAAAAGGCAGGTCCTCGGAGGCCATTATTCGGCAGTCTATCAGACATAGGACGTCATATTACGGTCAATGTGACTGCATACTCTAATATGGTCATGAATCCGAGGAGTTGGGATGGCCGGAAGGTTTGGAATGCGGCTGTTGTGACACCTGTGTCTGCTCTGCCGGCCGTAATCGTAGGTTTGCTGTTGAACATCTTAGATGCTTTGTCATACGGTACGTTGCCGGTTGGGTTCTTTGGATCGAGTCATGCTGCTGCTAATATGCTACTTAGGCATGATTCTATTCCCGCTGGGAAATCCGATATTCGCCGACCTTGGATCAGCCGGCATCTCCATGTTTTATGTCAGCACCATCGTTTCGCAGTTGATATTCTCTTTTGGCAGTGTCTTCAAAGGGGGTATTGGATCGGAACTTGTAAGTCGTCCCCTCTTCCAGGCTATACGGAAGCGTACCGGAGTAAATACATATTCACACGAACTCAGATCGAAGTGGTGCCATTCTTCCACAGCATGACGCAAACCATTATCAAAAAGATGGGAACCGAGAACCCAGACGCAGTGATTGCAACAACCATCGTGTCGTATGCATTAAGCTCGATGCTAACGGGACTGGCGTTTTACCTGATGGGCAAGTTCAAGTTTGGCTACGTCGTTGGCTTTATCCCCCGGCACATCCTGATCGGGTGTATTGGCGGAGTTGGCTTCTTCTTGATCGTCACAGGGTTTGAAGTGTCGGCACGCATGGACGGTAGCGTCGAATACGATTTGGACACGCTGAGGCGCCTGATGAGCCATGATACGCTTCCGCTCTGGGTCGTTCCTTTTGCGCTCGCCATCATTCTTTTTGTGTCGCAGTCGACGATTAAGTCCAAGTACTTCCTCCCCATTTACATCCTCACCATACCCGCCATCTTCTACTTGTTTGTCTTCGCTCTAGACGAACTCGAGGTGGACAATTTGAGGTCACTGGGCTGGATCTTCGAAGGGCCTCCAGCAGGCGAGCCGTGGTGGTACTTTTACACGCTCTACAGTAAGCTAAATACCTGGACTGGATTTGCCCTGACTTTCTATGCTGACAAGAAACCAGAGTTCAAGCTTGTGCGCTGGGATGCAGTGGCGGAAACGATTCCGGCCATGTTGGCGTTGACCTTCTTTGGCATTCTCCACGTCCCAATCAACGTCCCCGCCCTGGCCCTCAATACGGGAGAGGACAACGCCGACCTTGACAAGGAGCTCAAGCTCCATGGCTACTCGAACTTCCTCTCGGGCTGCTTCGGCAGCATACAGAACTACCTGGTGTACGCGAATACCGTCTTATTCATGAGGTCCGGCGGTGACAGTCGACTTGCAGGAGCTTTGCTTGCATTGTTGACATTCCTCGTCATGATGATCGGACCTTCTATCATCGGCTTCATCCCGGTCATGATGGTCGGAACCCTGATATTCGTGCTCGGCCTCGAGCTGCTGCTTGAGGCGGTGTGGCATCCGAGAAAGAAACTCAACATGTCCGAGTACCTCACGGTCATTGTGATTGTTCTTATCATGGGCATCCATGATTTCGTCGTGGGCATCGGCGTAGGCATTTTGCTCGCTTTTGTGACGCTCATCTTCCAAACAGCAGGCGTGCCAGCAATCAGGAGCGTCAGCTCGGGCGAGAGCGTTACGTCAACTGTCAGGCGGAACTTCTCGCAGCGCCACTACATCCAGCAAGTGGGACAGCAGATATGCATCATCAAGCTGGGAGGGTATCTCTTTTTCGGAACCATCGTGAGCGTTGAGGACCAAATTAGGGCCCTTATTGACGAAAAGGCATTTACGCAGCGGCCCATTAGGTATCTAATACTCGACCTGTGGCACGTTACGGGACTTGATTACTCGGCAGGCGAAGCCTTCAACACCATCAGCCGCATTCTACACTCCAAGGGCGTAGAACTGGTCCTCAGCGGCGTCGAGCCTGAAAGCAACCTCGGCAGGAGCTTGAGAGCTGTAGGGGTGGGCGAAGACGGTATCGAGGTCCTACTGCTCCCTAGTCTCAACTCAGCCTTGGAAAATTGCGAGAACTCACTCCTCAAGACCTTCTACGCAAACCAGGAGTGCGCAGCAAAGCAGCAGACGGCGCCAACACCGGTGCCCGAGGTCGCTGCCGCACATTCACCACCCGGCGGACTCATCGTAGACGCTATGCCGCTGGACTTGCAACACAGCTCACCCCGGCGGAGCCACCTCCACGCGGCAGCCCAGAAATCGCTCGCCTATCCCGGGCACGGACGGCCTCCACGGTGGCAGAACTTTAAACAACCACTACCTCTCCTGCTACAAATTTTTCAGGGCCTCAGTGACAAGAATGAGGACTTTTGGTTCCGCGCAACTGCCTATTTCACAAGAAAGGAACACCCGGCAGGGACGATGCTCTTCCGCCGCGGCGAGGCTGCTAGGCAATTCTTCCTAGTGGAGAAGGGCATCCTACGTGCAGACTACTACATGCCCCACGCGCAGCTCCACGAGAGCATCGTGGCAGGGACCGTTTGCGGAGAGCTACCTTTTTTCTCGCAGACGCAACGCACCGCCGATGTCCTTGTTGACCGTGCGCCGTGCGTCTTGTGGGAAATGGACGAAGAATCTTGGGAGAAGCTCCAAAAGGATGAGTCAGAGGTGGCGAGGGAGTTGCTGGTCATGTCTCTGAAGTTCACGAGCGAGAGGATGACGAGTATTACGGCTTACACGCTCACCACCGCTGGGTAGTTGATAGATGGGGTGAATCCTACGATTTGTATTAACTGGGCAAAGACCATAGAGAGATTCATATTTTGGTATTGCTATTTGGTGCCGTAGGGAGGTTCCTGGATATCAAAAAGCGCCATTGCCTTTTCTATAGACTAGCATGAAGCGAGGTGGAGTTGGGTTTGTTCGTGGCGTACGAGGCGGCTTTCTGTCCCATGGAGGCCTTTTATGTACAAAGAGGCGTCGGTTGTGAAATGTTCTATTCGGTGGGTATGAGTATCGACTTCACGGCCCACAAGTAGAATGAGTTAACTCGTACTTATTTATTTTCAAATCTCGTGGCATGTTTCCCTCTTTACCGTACTACCATATGAAACCAAAAGCCACCACAAATTCCCACATGTAGCCCTTGAAATCTTGACTGGCCTAGCTAGGTTCTTCCTCCTAGCATCGGGGCTATCTTTAGCGTGCCAAAACGAAACAGTGAAACATTGGAAACCCTCCCGCTCTATTGGCAAACAAAAGTGTGTTGCCTATTTCCACAACCCTTTTAATAGCATACAGAGCCTCCTTCTTCTTCCTTGAGCCAAAAACCTCCCAAAACCTCTCCTACAACCTAGCCTTCTCTTCTCCCCCTTTTCCGTCCCCTCCCTCCTCCTGCGCCTGCTTGACCAGCTCCCACGCAACC
>Ga0247774_1000882_pt1 | contig 15149 bp, 11 predicted proteins | sample UWRJL001104B6_FD_179933 | JGI IMG/M metagenome (GOLD analysis project Ga0247774, IMG submission 179933) | Plant litter microbial communities from Arlington Agricultural Research Station in Wisconsin, United States - UWRJ-L001-104B-6 | ecosystem: Environmental > Terrestrial > Plant litter >... | reverse complement strand
CACTAGCCAATCATGTTGGCGCATGCAACAAGACACTTGCCGCTCGCTGCAATAATATTTACTGGGAGGAAACTAGGCCCGGAGCCAGAAACTGCGGGGCTGCTGCGATCCCGCACGCGACAATAGTTTGGGAGGAATTAGAAACTGGGGTGCTAGGCAGGCACACCCACAATTTCAATATCCGGGATCCGGATTCGAACAGGTGTCTGCGGTCCGGGACCTCTGCATTTACCACCTGATCTTCTCGCCGTTTTGCCGAATTTCAACCTTCGCTAGAGGCATGCAACCAGCATCGAAAATTAATCTTCAGCTTGAAATACGTTTGTTATATTAGCATCAATAGGAGATCTAGCTTAAACTGGAGAGTATACTTTTTGCGTGGAGAAATGGAGAGTTGAAATTCGGCAAAACAGCGAGAAGATCAGGTAGTTAGCAACCAAGAGTCGAGATATTGGTCGGTCCTTGTGGACTGTGGCTATTAACTGCTGCGAGCTAGCTTTTACCCCCAGCAATAACTAACATGATCTTTTGGTACCATTTTTTTGTATAACTAGACATCAATTTTTTTCAAGCATCGCCTTGCTTACTACCAGGTACATTACCTTCATACAAGCGTATAAAAAACAGATCTATAGCCCGGGTATCAAAACTTGACAGTATCTGCACAATTCCTCACCGAACTTCACACGTTTTCCTGATCTCGATCCCCAACATCCACCTCCCCCCTAGCCACCGCGTTCAATCGTTCCCTAACCCCTCCATCCTTTTCTAGTTCTTGCCAAATCTCCACCTCCCACTCTGTCTCTCGATCCCGATCCCCTTCCCCTTCCAGCCCACCGCCGCCACTATTCCTACTCTTCTTCCAAAACAGCCAACTCTCGACGTTATAGAGGCCAAACCCAATCAACCGCCTCTTCAAAATCTTCAGCACCATCTCCACCAAGCCCATCATGGCGAGGACACCAAACACGGTGGCCCACCACAACGGATCCGGGCCGAAGGTCTCGGTAAACCCATCGCGAACCTTGTAGATGGGATTCGATCGCGCGTACACACCGCAGAGAAAGGCATTCCAGCCCCACCACCCGATGGTGGTGACGAAGAAGGAGATGAGGACGATATTTGTTTTGTAGTGTGTTTCAAACATGCTTTTCCCGCCGGCCGCGTTAGCCTATCGCCATTTTGGAAAGAGCGAGGAGGAGGAGAACGAGGGGGGGGGGAAGAAGGGAGCGGAAAAGGTACGAAGGGAGTAAAGGTGAGAAGAGACTTACAACAACTTCCAATTAATCCACAACACACCCACGGTAAAGCTCAAGTCTCCAATAGCAAAGTTGTTCTGGTCGCTGTGCCTCGCCATCCACCCATACCCAGCCCAAACTCCAAACCACGCAATGACCCCTTCGGTAGCCCCCAAGATCATCCACCGCAGATACTTCCACATGTTGAGGCCCATGTCCCGCTGCCCAAAGATGTACAGCTCGGGGACTGCCAGCAAGGTATCGGCGCTGAGGTCCTGCTCCCAAATGCCCATGCAGATGACGCACAAGCTCGTAAACAGCGTGTTGAAGACTGTCAAGCTCGCATATTCGTACAGCGACGTGCCCGTGTACCCGTTGTACCGCTGGTAGAGCGCCGTGGGGAGGTAGAAGAAGAGTTCCTTCCAGAACGTCGCGATGATGAAGCGGGCTGTCCGCACGTAATTCCACCGCCCGTGGACGAGAAGGAGACGTTGGAGGAAGCGGAATTGGGCGATGGCGTAGTCCGCTACGCGTGCGGCTTGGAGGCCCTCTTTCCCCGAGATGCCGACCCCGACGTGGCTTGATTGGATCATTGCGAGGTCATTTGCCCCGTCGCCGATGGCGAGCGTAAGTCCCCTGTTCTTGTTGCCCTTTGCCCGTCTCAAACGGGTCCGCACCGTGCGGACAAGAAGAGACTTTTGGGCCGGGGAGGCGCGACAGCAGATGACCGAGTCGACGAGGGGCATGACATTATAAAACTGTGCCGATAGCTCCGCCGACTTTTCGACCACCCCGAGAGTATGTCCATCTATAACTACGACACTATGCACCGACTCGTTCTGAATGTCTTCGGTGACGGTCTGGAGCTGCGAGTCGAGGGATCCCATGGTCGCGTCGAGGACGTATAAGTCCGACCCCGGTTGGCAGATGCGAGCTGAGTGCGCGATATTGATGGCCGTCTCGCGCTTGTCTCCTGTGAGCATCCAGATTTTGATATTTGCGCGGCGCAGCTTGTCGATCGTCTCGGGGACCCCTTCCTGGAGTTTGTCTTCTATCGCCGACGCGCCGACCAGATCCAGCTGCTGCTCGATGAGCTCCCCAGCCGCCTCGATGCGGTCCTGGCGGTCGATGAGACTCGTAGTAGCGGCCTGGTACGTCTGCTTCCACACCTTGTAATCCGCCTCGGGGACAAAGCGCTGCGCGAAGACGAGGGTCCGTAGGCCCTCGGTCGCGAAGTCGTCAAGGTGCTTGAAGCACCGACTGAACACAGCCGACTCGTCGATGACAGCCGGATCCTCTAGGAAAGCAAACCGCTCGGCGTCTTGCTGCTGCGTCGGGGTCTGGAGGTAGCTGGATTTGGGGCTGTCGAAAGACACGCCGCGGGTGCTGAGGGAGAGGGGGGGTCGCTGCTGTTGTTCGGGGATAAGTTTCCCGACTTCGAAGGATTTGCTCCTTGCTGGATTGGGTCGGTTGAGGAGTGCAGGTGATGAGGGCTCCGGTCGGGAAAGCGGCCCGCGCCGTGCTGTAAGGCTGGGCCGTCCACCAAAGCTGGTTTGGGGCTCCTGGAGACTTTGTCGGAGCATCTCGTGCTCGAGGTCGGCGCTCTTGCGCACGCCCGCCACCTTTTGCATGGCGAGGCCCGCCATTTTCAGGCGTGGGAGGATAACGGAGTCGGCGCCTTTGCACATGACGCAGATTCGGCCATCGGGGAACCGAAGGATGATGGACATTCGCTTGCGCTTGCTGCTGAACTCGATGACGTCGAGGATTTCGTACGTTTGGAGACTTTCCTCGCCGTGCTCGTCTACAACCTGTAAGGTGATGGATTGAGATGAGCGTTGAACCACCGTGTGGCCCAGCTCGCGAGCGGCGGCAACGAGAGCCAGCTCGTCAGGGGATGAAGCTTGGTAGTCGAGCTTGCCGTCACGCATCTCAGGCAAGCAGGTATGGCACAGGGCCATCACGAGGATGTATTGCTTCGCCTTCCGCGAGAAAAAGGCGTGGGGTCGTAGTCGTATGTATTCGAGAAGATCCGCCGTGGTGACGTCTGGTTGAAGACGGTCCGGTCTCGCCGTCGAGCGCCATTGCGACGACGATCTCCGTTCAAACGAGGGGCGGTGTGGCGAGGTTGCTGCGGCTCGAGGCGAAGGAGGCGGAGGGGGTTCTGGGATGATCAAGGCTGGAACTGCACTTCTCCTTGTGGAGGGCATCTGCCGCCTCAACGACGCCTTTTCGATGGCCTCCGAGTCGAGAGAGCCAACATCCTCGGCGGAATTCTGGTCCAAATCGGTCTCGTGGAGCCATGAAGTCCCCGCGATGCTCACCTTCCTGAAGTTCATTACGTTTTCGGTCAAGGTGCCAGTCTTGTCTGAGAAGATGTAACCAATCTGTCCCAGATTTTCTAAAATGGTATTCGTGTTGCACTTAGCGGGGGTATCGGACGCCTCGTCGTACATCTCCAGATCGGAATTCAGCAGCAGCATTTGCCCAATCTTGACAATCTCCAAGCTGACGTAAAGAGACAGCGGAATGACGTTGTTGAATTGGATCACGTAGGCGATGAAAATTTGATAAAATGGGACTCTGGCGTGGTCCAGGTACCAGCTGTCGTTCTCGACCGTCTTCTGCCAATTGACGTAGCCCATGGAGCACCCGAGCGACAGCGTGACGACATAAACAGCGAGCGTGAGAACAATCTTGTTGACGACGTGTTCCAGTTCCGGTCTTTTGGCCTTGGGGTGCTGGTTCGCGTTCATCCCTAGCGAAGTTAGAAAGCGCTCAAGATGTATGGGCAAGCTACATACGGATCTTGCACTCGTCGCCAGTATTGACGACAAGTCCAACAACGCTTTGCGTATTCCTGAGAATGCTGCCTCTGTATATCATCTCGTTCAATGTTAGAGGAAGCGTCTCGTCGCCCACCGTCACCCGCCCATCGAACTTGTAGAGATCAGGATTTGGGTCTTCGGTCACAAAAAGGGCCGAGCACTTGGTGAGCCCCTCAATAGTGCCGCAGTCCTTGATTGCGTCGGACACCTGTTTGCTCTTTAAGTTCGTCTCGCCATCCAACGCCATCGTCTCGATGTAGGCGAGGTTGTTTTCGCCCTCCGTGTGCAGCAAGATGATGTCGGCCGGGACGGGCTCATCACGCTGAAGCTTGATAATATCCCCCACGCCAAGGTCGCTCCATTTTGTCGGAACCCACTTCAATCCATCAAACTCTTCAGGAAACTCGCGCGGCGGCTTCCAAATCTTCTTCGTATGGAAGGGTATTCGGCTCTGCCGCTCCCGCACATACGTCGTGTGGACATGAGAGTCAGCCCGCTTCAGAACCATGGCGACGTTGGCATTCTCGACCATATCTAGTCGGTGCCGCTTGTAGTCGTCGTAGCCCTCCTTCACAATGGTGAGCAATACGAAGAACATGAGCGGCAGGATGGTGGTGTAGTTGCCGGTGGTGCTTAGCCCTGGTATCGTCTGGGGCACGCCAACACAGAGGAAGTAGAAGTTGCCGATACGGCTGAACTGGAAGATGAGCTGCTTCGGAATAAAATCGTACACCGTGTACCGCGACGTCCGGATTGAGTTGTTGATGTGGATGTGACCGCGCCGCTCGTCTGTCAACGGCTTCTCGCGCCGCGCGTCGACGGGGATGTGTCGGCCATCTTTGGACGGCGCCAGCGGCTTCTCCCGGAGTATGAACTCGAGAAAAACTCGCTTGTAGACCTTGTAGACGCCATGCCTGAAGGTCTGCGCGACGGTTGTTGTCTTTAGCAATCCTGGCTTCGCTTGGCCATCGTTGGGACCGGCTTCCCGATCCGCGTGCGCCTCCACAACCATCCTGCCGTGAATCTCATGAAACCAGAAAGCGAGACCGGAAATATTCTATAAGTCAAACTTGAATCAAATCAAAATTCCAACATGATTGAACGAGCGGATGTTGAACGAGAGAAATTGCGAGCAAAGCTCACGCCCTCATTTCCGAGCCTCCCGAATGCCCCAACATCTACTAATCAGTGACAGTGTCTGTACTGACTCTCATCTGTGACAGGGCATGAACCGCTCAATCGCCGGCTAGGAGTAGCGACGCGGGAGGCTTGTGGCGGAATTGTCGACGGGTCACGAATCGCAATGAATCACAAAGATGGAAAACGAGAGCAGACTGGCAAAAAAATGTTCATGTTCTCGCGCGTGCCAAGTTCACTTGCCCAACAATCAGCAACGACATCAGCCAATGACGGTGACACGCGGGCCCCACAGTAGTCTCTGTATGGCCTTTGCGCAGTCTCACCCCGCTGATGACGCTATCCCCCGTCGGGACCAGCGCTCAAGCCTCCTGACATCAACTGCCCAGTAATCAGGCTCATGCCATAAAATAACCTGGCACCTGCCGGACATCGAAATTTCCAATTGCCCTTCCATGAGACTCGTGACTCTACAACGGTGAGCTGCTGGACTTGTTGTTTCTATCCCTCCAGAATACCCCTTTGAAATCCGGGGTTGCAGAGTGTTTCCCGTGAAACGCGACCGTCATGTGCATGAGGATCATTAGGCCCCACATTCCTGGTGATCATCCCCAGCTGGACAAACAGAATCGGCTCCGGGTTTACCGTTCACCTGGCAAACAAGCGCGCCCGGCCAATCCCCACTTCGCGTGAGATGAGAACCATCATTTTTCAGCTGGCAAGAGAAAGCGAGATTTGACGAGCGGACAATAAACACGCGAGGTGGGGCAAGGATGAAGGCAGCTGGCAGCATTATAAAAATTGGTAATTTGAATGTAGGAGAGTTTTCGTACACTGATGTCCAGCAAGCAATCCACCTCTCTGCAAGCCCCGGTGTCCGGCGTGCCATGCACCTTGCCGTGTCCGCCCAGGCTAGCCCGGCCTAACCCGAACTCGGTCTCCCGCCCCGTTGTGCGTCCCGTCTCCGGTCACCGTTAGTTGAATTATGACATTGCAGCCCTCATTTTCCCCCCAGATTCTAACAGATTCGTCTGTGTGTATTTTATTTATTGGTAATTTCCATTCTCTTTTCCTCTTGCGAAAAGTACAGCACATTACCAGTCTAGTCGTGTTTTTGACAGTCGTTATGACATTCAGGTTGGATGTGTCACCTAGCGGAAGAGGCCAACAAGCGCCCGCTGTGGTGGTGTACGAGGTGCTGATGGAGACGTGGCGGGTTGCCATTGCAGGTAGGATTTTGGATGAGAGGGAAGGAGGGCTAGTGCTGCGTAGGAATGGATCTTGCCTAGTACACGATGGAATCGACAGGTTAGCCTTTTGGCGATGAATGGAACGATAGTTGGGGTCGACCGCGGGGAAAGCTAGGCTGAGGACAAGTGTCGAGGCGCGGCTAGTGACGCATGTCTTAGTTGTGCAGATTCGCATCCTCAGCTGCCCAGCCTGGTCATGGAATCGAGATATGTTTATCTTCAGCCTGGTCTTCCCATGGCCTCGGCAATAGCTGGTCAATTTCGGCTCTATTCGATCCCTTTCCGAACGAGATCCTTGTGCAATCGTTGAGGGAGGAGAATGGGATGTTTCAGCTCAAAAGGGTCAAATTCAGAACACCATCAAGACCAACCCGATTCCGTTGCCATCGACACCACGGCCATGACTTCTAAACACGAGTCCGCATCCGGAGGGCCAACGAGACAGGCTCAGTCTCTCGTTCAGATGTCTTCTACTCCCTCCTAATCCTCCCGGATGAAGCTCCACGAGCGACCGGTTGCGGCGTGGGCCATCCACGCCAGGGACATCGACCCACGGAAAAGCAGCTTCCTCTCGGCAAAGCATCCGAACCAGCCTTCTGTCGCGGGATCGATTGCCAAGATGGAGGCCGATAGAAAGGGGTCGGCATCCAAGTTGTCGTATAGGAAAGAGCAGAGGATACCTCAGGTGGCCGGGAGTAACTCCTCCGGGAATTCACGACCTACAGGACTGACAATGGTCCAACAGCCCACCGCTGTCGTCGCTGGGGGTATGAAGGAATACAACAGTCTTATTATGAGTCGAGGGATGCAGGCTCCGAACGCGACACTACCTAGTAGTCAGTCGAATACATCAACGGCTCCGATCTATGCGCCGCCGGTTCACTCTGTTCCCCCAGAGCAGCAGCCCAACACGATACCATTCCATCCGATATGGCAGCCTCCGAAAACGAGCCCTCCCGCCTCGTCGAGTCTGTCCACGTGCATCTATTCCCCGGCGGCCAATCCCATGTATACAGTGCCCCTCACGAATGGACGCTCGGGGTTGAACGGCCAGCTGCAGGAGAAAGAGCAGAGACTATTGCAGTTGGAAGCTAGTAGGCAAACACTATTTTTAGAGCTCAAGAGGATTCAAGACGAAGAGGGAAGGATCCGGGAGGAGATCATGTTGCTTAGGCAAGGGAAAGGTGTGAGTTAAATGACATTTCTTTATTAAATTGTCCAGTATCTGGAAACTACTTCCCCCGGTTCCAGCATTCCCGTTCTCGGGTCCTCGTGTAGAGGAAGTGCAAAACGGTGGAGCTAAATTCATGTGCCATGCTCCACGGCCAAAAGGTCCAGAACTCCCAGCGAGTTAGAGGAATGAAGCATTACAAAATCATCTATTGAACCCCGGCTCTCCAGTCCTCTGGCAAAGTCTATATGTGCAGGTGACCCAGCCCCTCCACAGCTCTCTAGAAAGCTCCCAGTCCGGGCCGGCTCTGCTCTTGAAGTCTCAAACATTATGACGAGGTACTGGATAGCATCTTCAACGAGAGTACCCAAAGTGAGTCACAAGCTCTTCTTGGGTTCAATTTCGTCCGGAAGCTGTCCTTATATGAGCCGATTGAGAATGCAGCCACTCTTCCGCCATGAACTGGTGTAACTCACGAAAGTCGTCCTAGAAGGCCATTCCCGGTACCGATTTTCGGGGAATGGGTGGTTGGGAACGAGGATCTTGAAGACATCGAACTCTTCGTAACAGATAGGGTAGTGATTAGCTGTGCAGTAGCGGACAAGATGTTGCTTCATCTTCGTGATCGATCGATCTTAGGATCTTATGGTGCAGTCGCGGTGGTTTAGGGGTTCCACTTGTTGAACGGACGGACTAATAGTCGGAATTCAAGATTGTGCTGAGGACCGTTGGGGCTGATGATTATCTTCGCCAGGGTGTTAAACGAGTTTCTATGCATCTTAATCAGGGAGTGCGTGGGCCGGCCGACGATGGGAGATATGGTAGGATATGCAGCAGCCACCATTGGTTGTATTCGTGTCCATTGTTTCAGTCTATTCCAAATAAGATATCCTTGTTTTGCACTTGCCATCTTTGAAATAGTGCACCCGGCAGCATTACAAAAATGGCAGACCTGAGGTGTATAACAATACGCTGATGATGCCTAGCAAGCAATATTCCGCTGTTCCCCAGGCCGAACTTCTCCGCCGTGTTGCCCCGTCTTCACTCACGGACATTATATTATTTTGCATTACAGCCTTTGCTATTTCCAAAACCCAGTTGACAAGTACAATGAAAGTTCGCAAAGCGAGGTAAAAGAAAGTAATACGTACAACACCGGGGATTCCTACGTGGTCACCCACCATCGTACTGGCCCGGCGGTTGTGAGCATATCAACGGAAGAGCCGACAGTATTCCGTGTTTTCTTATGAGTCTGGCACTTTGGTGCAAAGGATGCCGAAGATGGGGGGCCCGTGAGCCTAGAAAATAGGATATAACGTCTAGAAAATGGGGTGCTCGCTTTTCGGTAGCCATGGAGCGGGATAGAGTAAGCATTGATCTCGGCCTGATAAACCCAGATGACGGATCTAGATCTGGGCAAATCTAGATAACGGAGCTACCCCTGGTCCCGGATCCGGGCGGACCCTGAGCGTACTTGGTTCGTGCCTCCTAGTTTTAGGACTAGTACACATCTTGGGTTGTCAGAATCCTGGCCTCTGGCAACTCAGCCAGCAGAGCGGAGAAAAACTGAATCCCCAGTCCGGATCTCGGTAGAATGAGTCAACATAAGGCTCTGGTTTCCGCGTCGCTCGAGGTAGCAGCTAGTGAGACCACGAATTGAGGATCCCTACTCGCAATCCACCCTCGACAACAGAAATTCATACCGTACCGAGGCGTCTTGAATTCTGTCGTCCATATCACCAGGATTTCACACCGCCCAGTGCTCCACACAAAAATTTTCTGTTATCAAAGGGTTCCGACCCTCCAAGTAGGATTCTCATTTCCTCCCTACTCGGCCGTTCATTGGGCACCTGTAATAATGCATGTATTGCTATCGAGCGTTTTCATGGTTACCGTCATTGCCCCACCTGGCCCTAGGGCCCGCGTACCAACTGCTCGACCTCTGGGAGGAATGCTCACGATGAATACTTTCCACGCCGAAGTCCTGCGTCGCTGCTGAGGATGCCGTTTGTGGATGGCTAGCAAATGCCGGGTTTGGTACCGTAAGCATCCGATTGAAAGACACGGGCTTATGTACGGAAGTCCCGAGTAGTATTGGGAAGCAACGTAAGGTATGTCTTTAGGAAGCCTGGTCACTACATCAACACATGACAAACATATCACGTTGAATATCATCACGATATCCGCACAAGTAAAAGGTCATCATTTGATCGAAAGATCAAGCTATCAACGCTCTACACCGATACGCTCCTACACCTCCATGACAACGATAGAATTCTTTCTATATCACCCACCTGGTCGTAGTGGCTCATCTGGAATTCCAGGTCCTCCCGGTCTTATCGGCCCTCCAGGCTGTATCGGTTGCACGGGCTGCACGGGCTGCATAGGTCCTCCCGGGTTTACAGGCCATATCGGCTCATCTGGTATTCCAGGCCCCACAGGTCCTCCCGGTCCTACAGGTTGTACAGGCTGTACAGGCTGCACAGGCTGCACAGGCCCCGAAGGTCCTCCAGGTTGTACTGGTTGGGCAGGTCCTCCTGGTCCACCAGGTGGGAAAGGCCCTGACGGCCCCGACGGCCCTACAGGTCCCGGTCCAGTCCCCTGTCCACCGGTCCAGTCAGGCCGAATGCCCAACGGGCTGTAAAACATCTCATCCGGGTCCAGCTCCCCTTTCAACCACCTCAACCTGGGCAGGCTACTCCGCCAATAAACCCTCATAGCCTCGTCCTGACCCAGCTGCGCATCCGCATAGTTGATGTACATGCCCCAGTCATCCTCCGGCAGACGACTCGAAATAGTGTTGACAAAGCCCTGTAGGAAGCTAAAGCCGTCGCGCGGGTAGCCTCCGGTGACGGCGCGGTCGTAGAACTGGAAGAGCAAGAGCTTGTCGCGGTGGGCGTACGACGACGTGTATTCAGGCTGAGATGCGATGTAGCTGTTGCGACCGCCGTGGATGTCGATGAGGATCCACCAGTTGCGGCCGCCAGCGCGGGAGCCCGCGCTGGAGGCGTAATCGAGGAAGGAGGAGACAACGTCGCGGGGGAGTGCCTTGGTAGCGAGAGACTTGGCGTAGAAGGTTTCGTGCTGGAGTGGTGTTAGATACTCTTCGACTTCCTCTCCTCTCTTCCTTCTGGCCGTTGAACGGAAGAGAATCCCTTGAGGAATCAAGGCAGAACTTACAATGTTGTAAGGGTGCGTCTGGTCCATCGTCTGCCCATTCCCATAAGCCCTCAACGCCCCCATCCAGTCATACTCCCCCCTAGCCGAAAAGCTCCCACCCCCCAGCCTCTGCAGCAACGGATTCATAACCGCCTGCATTCGGTCCCAACTCCCGTGATAAAGCCCATCCAGGTGGATCCCCCGTCCGTCCACCCCGAACCGAAGATTCATCTCTCTCGGCATCTCCTCCTGGCCCCACCTCTGCAGCTCCATCCACCCATCAGCAGTAGCACTCCTCGAGTTCCCGAAATTGAGCTGCACCTCGAAGTGCGAGAAAGTGCCTTGGGGCGCGAACGTGTCGACCTCGAACTCGACAACGACGGCAAAGGACGCGCCGGCGCCACGGAGGGCCCAGAATAGATTATCGTTTTCAACAGGCGAGCAGTGCACGACGGTGCCGTTGGCGAGGATTGCCGTCATGGCGCGGATGGCGTCTAGGGCAAGGCCGTGTGTGAAAGAGCTCATGCCGAAGCCGCCGTGTAGGGCATGACCGGCGATGCCCACGCTGGGAAGCATGTTAGCATGCATTCTTCATCCCTGGGGGTAAGGAGTAGCAAGAGCAGAGAGGAGCTACCCCGCTTCCAAGCACAGAGCATCTTGCTAGGGAACTCACCCCGGGCAGGTCCCATGCGGCATCGCCCTCCTTCCCTGCTGCCACAACTCCGCCGCGATGTGTCCCAGCCTCGCCCCCGCCTGAATGACCGCCGTGTTATCCTGCCGCAGGGTCACTTCATCCATGCGATCCAGCTCAATAACCAGATGTCCATTCTCTCCGCCCAGCCCCAGCGATGCGTAGCTGTGCCCGCCCGACTTGGGTGTCACCTTCACGCCGGCCTGGCGCGCACAGAAGATTGCGGCCTGTATGTGGCCGATAGACCGCGGCACCGCGATGGCGGCAGGCTGGTAAGGCAGCCGCTCGTTGAACGGAGCTACGTCTTCGCGCCACGCCTGGCTGCCCTGGGCATCCAAAGGGACGCCAACTGCTGAGAGGCATTGTTGGAGGGAGTCCTGGCGGGGAAGGGCAGTGGAGTGGCTGCCCGGGAGCAGGACGGCGAGCCAGAGGCCGAGGTTGAAAGACGAGGCCGGCTTCCAGTGCATCTCTTCTGTTCAAACGGTATCATACCCCAAGTTTCTGGAACTGCAGAGACCTACGATCTTGGTCGAGATTGTCACTGGGTGGCTCCCGTCTTCATTTTATCTACAGACACGAGGTCTCGAGCCGTAAGTAAGCCGAGTCACCATAGCGGTAGAGGACGCGAATCTGCAGGTGTTTCTCCAGGCTCATCCCGGCTATTCTTATTTAGAGCTTTTTTTTCGGATTGTTTCCTCTTTTTCCCGTCCCGCCCGGGTTATTCTGAACAATCTGCCATGTGGCGGCCGAGACGGGCATTGGGGATCGCCGCCTAGCCGACGCGATTGAACTGGCTCCCTGGTAGCGAAAGATGCAATATAGGCGTCGGGTGGGAGTTCTATTTCTTCCCCTGGCCATTAATGCTCCATCGACAGTGACAACTGACAACTGCCCGCAAAGCCGGTGATAATAACCACGAACCCTAACCCTACGAGAGCCTTCAAATTGGAGAACCGAAAATCACAACATCGACTCTAGGAATGTATTATTTAGGACCTGTGTGTTCCTACTAATCTGGTTGCCGAAGAAGCTCTACTTTTGGACCCCTATGCTCGAGTAGAGCTTGACATCTGCCAACACTTGTATGCAGCTGGCATTCTTTGACGCTTATCTTCTAGGGGTTTCTCGTAAGGGTATATACAAAGCGCGGTCGAAGCGGATGGCTGTCTTGCGTTTAACACGGCGATACCTGCGCCAATTTGTCTACTCCGTATTTGCTTATTCCTATTCCTTACTGAAGTTCCTGCTCCTTTTGCCTATCTTAGAGCTTGCCATCATCAGACCCTAGTGTGCTGCCTTTAACGCCAGACGCCGCGAGAGTGCAATCACCGTTTTCGGGCAACTCCTGCCGAAGAGAAACCACCAGCCGGGGGAATTTCTTTCGAAAGATAGCTGCAAAAGCTTCGCCACATCCACCTGAGCTCAGGTCAACTTCCCGTAGAGAGATGGCGGCAGATATCAGCATTATTGTCGTCCATGGCCCTGGATACGAAGACGCCCGACAAGTGGATATAGCGATACGACCGCAAACCTATCAAGTCCCAGGACTTACAATGCAATGACCATCTTATACGTAACGCCTCGCTAACCCGTGCCGTAGAGCATCGAGCCTACATCAAAGACCTCACCCTATCTAGATAACATGAATCCAACGGTGGCGGCAAAATCCGGCACGCGGCAGCAGTGAGACTACTAATTAGGACCTGTGTTGACCCGAATATCAGGGATAACAATGGCCGGACGCCAGTTTCGTTGGCAGCAGAAAATGGCCACGGAGCCGTTGCTAAGCTGCTTATCGATACTGGCAACATTCATTGTGACTAGAACGATAGGAAGAGTTGGACGCCCCTAGCGTACGCGAGCCGAAGCGGCCACAAAGCTGTTGTTAAGTTACTGCTCGATGCCGGCCGAGTGAATGCACACTCGAGAGGCGCAGCTAGTCAGACGCCGTTGTTACGTGCCGCCGAGAACGGCCATATAGCCAATGTAGGGCTATTAATTATGCCTACAAAGTCGATGTCAACTCCAGAGATAGGGATTACCAGACACCACTCTCATAGTCAGTCAGAAACGGACATAAAGCCATCACTCACCTTTCTCCTTGCCACTAGCAAAGTTAATATCGACTCTGCCGACGATAGTGGCCGGACACCATTCTCTTGAGTAACTGGAAACGGGCAGGAAGCTACCATATGCCTCCTCCTTACTGGAAAGGTTAAAGTCGACTCGAAAGACAAGCATGGCCGGTTGCTGCTTTCATGGGCAGCCGGGACGGACATTCGATCGTAGCTAGACACCTCCTCAACACGGGGCATGTTCTTATTTTCTGGAAGATGGCGGTGGTCGGACGCCATTTTCGTGGGCGCAGATCAATTAGCAGAAAGAGACTCTCGAGTTCTTCATCAAGTGGCGCATGGGTGACCCCTAGGCCAAGGAGGTTAAGTTATCATGGCATTATGCGGCAGGGGTAAAGCCACTACGGCGTTCTGAAGACAGAATAGCCGTCCGAAGAAATGCGTTGAATGCAAGGACATGCTGCGGTGCGAATTATGTCCAATTCGTTGAAAGCGCAACACAAGCATACTTATTACTGCGACACTCCTAGTGTATGCCCGTCTCAGCTAGCTATGCCGCGCGGCGTCCAATACTCTGGCCCCTCTCCCGCAGTTGTGCTTGGCTTCGTCAGTTTTTAGTGATACCCGGCTTCGGAATCCAGAACACGAATTTCTCCTCTCGCCGTCCCGCTCCTATCTATCCTCTCAATCCACTCATACCGCGATCCCATCCCCCGAATCCTTCTACGCATCTCGTGGGTCCCCAGGCCTGACAAACCCTCCCCGAGAGAAGCCGTCAGGTTGTCCGAAGCCGCCGCAACCGTCATGTAGCCTGCCACGGGCGCCTCCCGGAGCACTGAGGCCCGGCCCGCCAGCGCGGTGCCCCAGCGGGCGCCGTGGCGTGAGAGTTGCACCAGCAAGGCGACGGCTACAGCGGCCATGAAGGCGAGGATGCCGATGCTGAAACGCATGCACCACTCCAGGGTGGTGATTGTCGAGACGCGGTCGAAGGGCACGTTGGCCAACAGAAGTGGCAGAAAGTCGCCGAGAACCGTCGTCGCGGCCACGCCGGCGATTATGGTGCTGCGGTGGCGTGCGGCCGTCCCCAGGGCTGTGTATGGGTCCGTGCCGTAGGGGAGGAGAATCGACGCGTCGGCCGTGGCGGATCCCTTAGCAAGGTTCAGGTATGGCATTGTGAGGAGAGTGACTGCAATTGTAAAGTTAGCTTGCCCTCCTCCCTGTTTTTTTTCTTTACTCGAATTGTTATCGAAATGCAACGAGAGGGACAGACTCACGCTGGAAGATGGCTGTCCAGGCAAAGCCGATGATGACTCCGACCGCGGTGAAGAGAAAGTTGACGCCGAACCCCTGGCTTTGCATAAACTTCTCGAAGGGCGCGTTTTGATTATCGTTGAGATAATAAACAAGAATTAGGGCATCGAACCCGATGAGGAGAAGAGAAAATGCACCTAGTTTCACAAGAGTAGACATGAGACTTTTGGGCTTGGTCCCTTTACCTTTACTCCGGGAATGCAGCCTATTTCGCAAACGATCCTCGAGCCGTCCTAGAAACCAAACATGCCTACTATTTTCGGGTCTTAGCATACGGATGCGAACTACT
>Ga0247774_1000881_pt1 | contig 15159 bp, 13 predicted proteins | sample UWRJL001104B6_FD_179933 | JGI IMG/M metagenome (GOLD analysis project Ga0247774, IMG submission 179933) | Plant litter microbial communities from Arlington Agricultural Research Station in Wisconsin, United States - UWRJ-L001-104B-6 | ecosystem: Environmental > Terrestrial > Plant litter >... | reverse complement strand
CTTCACGAGTCGTATGGGGTATCCTATATGAATTGGAGAAATGACATCTCCATCTTCTGCGAGGGCCGAGGGCCCCCTTGTCGATGGCCTCTCATCTACAACCCGGCCTGGTGGTGGTGAGGAGATGGGGGATGTCGACTCTACTCTCCGGGGATTGGTAGAGATCAAGGATCAGCGAGATCTCGAACGAGATGTCTCGTCCGAAGTGAAGGCGGCGACATTTGAGGACGAAAACAAGAAAGATGAAGATCGTATCACCAATCTTCGGACCAAGATCAGCGGTATCCAAGAAAGGAAGGAGGCCCTGTTGAAGGAAATCTTGGCGAAGCAGAACTCTCGAGCACCGCCTCGACAGGTCGATAACATTCGGAGCAAGATTCTTGCATTGGACACGAATATTGCCGATCTCTCCGACGAGATTGTGGCCTTCGAAGAGCGCATCGAGCACCGAAAGCAGGCAGCAGCAGCTGATGCAAAGGCCCAGCAGAGGCAAACGGAGAAACGACCACACCAAACAGGTCCGACTCAGCAAGATGGCGAGGATCGCCGGGCGTTTCTGATTCGGACGGGAAAAATAACTCCATTCGCCCCTACTGGCGAGCCTGAAGATGACTCCGATGATGAGTTAAACCATCAGGCCGCCAACCAAGATGACAGCTATCACCAATCTCATGATGCCACCGCCCTGTATGAGCCGGGCTTTGGCTTGCAGCTTCACCGAGATCCCATTCTGGTCGACGAGTCATCTGGGGACCCTCTGGCAAGCAACCTCGAGTCTGAGTTTGGTCTTCGACCCCGGAAGCGAAAACACACGCAGGTGGTTAGGGGTAACCTTGAGTCAGACGAAGAGCCAGCCCAACGACGAGCTACGCGACGGTCTCGGAAGCGGCCGGACGATGATGACGATGGCGACTATAGTGAGGCCGAATCCGGCTCTGGCCACGAGCAAGCTGAGCATTCACCAGAGCTAGTTGTCGTCGACGACGCCAATGAGAGAAGGTACAAGGCCCGTCTCACAAGATGGGTTAAGGAGCGCAGAAAACTTCGCCAGGATCTGGAGGGAACAGATGGATTTGACCCGGATGAGAATGGAGAAGAGTGGCTCAAGCCAACCCCGGGAAAGCCGGATTTGCTCATCATGGATGACTACAGGCTTCCTCAGGAAGTTGGGGCATTCCTGTTTCCGTTCCAACGTGTCGGCATTCAGTGGCTGTCCGAGTTACACAAGCGAAAGGAGGGGGGCATTCTCTGTGACGAAATGGGCCTCGGAAAGACAGGTAAGCTTCGAATTCAAGCCTCAGCTTAGTCAAGCCTCTAATCTGTTATCAGTCCAAGTGATTGCTATGATTGCGGCCTTGCAATACAGCGAAAAGCTTGATGGTCCGGTCCTCATTGTCTCGCCTACTACACTTATGCCGCAGTGGGTCAAGCATCTCCACACGTGGTGGCCGCCTCTGCGAGTATCACTGCTACACTCGACCGGCAGCGGAATGATCAACCCTGACCTCGAAGACTCGGGTGTTTTGCATCGCGAAAAGACTCTCAAGAAATCATCGGCGGCGGAGAAGATTATTAACAACGTTGTCAATCACCATGGGGTTCTCATCACAACCTACCGAGGTCTTGCGACGTACATTGATGATCTCGCGACTATCAACTGGGGCTATGCCGTCCTTGACGAGGGTCACACAATTCGCAACAGAGAAACCGATGCAGCCAAGGCGTGTAAGCGTCTATTCACGTTCCATCGAATCATTCTCTCGGGCACGCCGGTCCAGAACAATCTTCGAGAATTGTTTTCGCTCTTCGAGTTTGTCTATCCTGGCCTTCTCGGCTCCGAACTGCAGGACTTCGCCCAGCATTTTGAGCGTCCCATCCGTGAGGGACATCATCGAGGCGCCAGCAGTCTTGCTATTGCGACAGCGGATAGAACGTCGAAAACACTGCGAGACTGCGTCAAGCCGTACATGCTGCGCAGAGTCAAAGCTGATGTGGCCGACAGCCTGCCGTCCAAGTCTGAGCAGGTATTCTTTTGCAAGTTGACGGATCGCCAAGAATCCATCTACCGAATGGCCCTGGGCTCTGCTGAAGTTCAAGGCATCTTCAAAGGCAAGAATTATTCCCGCTCGGCCGAGGTGTTTTCTGCCATCGACACGCTGCGCAAGATCTGCTCTCACCCGGACTTGTGCGAGAGGGACAACAAGGCCAAACTGCCCGACTGGGGCAACGCTGACCGATCGGTCAAGATGCAAGTTCTCGTGAATCTCATCAGAATCTTCAAGAAGTTTGGCCACAAGGCCTTGGTATTCAGCCAGAGACTCGACATCCTGGACATGGTGGAGAGATTCCTCCGACAAGAGAAAATCTCCTTTGCCCGCATGGACGGGAGGACCAACCAGATGAACCGACAGCCATTAGTTGACAAGTTCAACAAGTCGGCCAATCTCGATGTCTTCCTACTGACCCCACAGACCGGAGGACTTGGCCTGAACCTCACTGGCGCCGACCGAGTGGTTTTGTTTGACCCCTCATGGAATCCTGCCACAGACCGGCAGGCCATTGAACGGGCTTGGAGACTGGGCCAGACAAAGCCCGTCAAGATCTACCGACTGCTGACGACGGGAACGATCGAGGAAAAGATCTACCGCAAGCAGCTCTACAAGCAGTTCGTGTCTGATCGGGTCATGACAGATACCGAGTTTCACCAATTTACCGACACCACGACTTTGCAGGACCTTTTTATGTATGGGAGCGAGGACGCAAGCGAGAGAGTGTTTGACGACGTTGATCCAAGCATCAGTCACGCCTCCCGGGAATCGCATCACTCTGGACCCCAGATTGAGCCTCCATCTAGTATTATACCCAATGACGCAGAGGCATCCAACGCCACGAGTATCGACCGCGTGAACCGCGTCGAGGCATTCCAGGAAGACACAGTCGACGAGAGGGACATGCTAGATGCTGTCTGCAACTTGTCTGTCGAAAGTGCCTACGAACACGACAAGGTCGTCAACGCTAAGAAGGTAAAGGCTGACCGACACATGACAGAGTTCGAGGCCGACCGGCTGAATGAGCGCACCGTCAAATTTTTGCGGGAGCAGGCCGCCAAGGCGTACTTTGAGCGCCACGGGGGCAACGTATCTCAGCCCAAGGAGGCAGCAGGCATTCTGGGCAAAAGAAAGCACACCTGGACATTGAGCTCGGTGAAAACTCTCATTGTACGCTATCTCAAGAGAGCCGGGGGCAAGGCTCGGTCGGTCATGCTGGTAGAGCACTTCAACAGGGAATATAGTACCATCCCTTCGGAGCTGTTCACTAGGGCCCTCAAGCAGGTGGCGACCATGCAGCAAATGCCGAGAAGGGGAGGCTCGATTTGGCACTTGAAGCCCGGCCAGGAAGCTGGCTCGTGACCAAACCGGAATGATCCTAGACTCGGGTCTACGATATATGAGCATAGATAGAATGGGTTGAAGGTGCGTGTTAGCTTTGTGGTGGTCATTAATGGGCTAAATTTATGAACAAATTCCCAGGCTGTCCTAAATATTCTCCCAGAAGCGCATTAGACAGGTAGTTAGGAATGATACCCATGGCTTTCGTAGACTTTGCTCAGCCCCAGGAATGGAGGTGCAGTATTCTATTTGATTAGCTACCCAAACGTCAGGCATTCAGTTCACAACGATGGAGAGGAAATCGTAATGGCCCGCAATGCAGAGTTCATTCGGTTTCTCTATAAAACCAGGAGACGAAGCATCAGCAATGCAGAATTGGAGACCAGGCATAAAGCCGTTCTCCGCGTACTATCTCTCCCTGATGAAAAGTTTTGACCACCATCCCCAAACACCTGAAGAGTTGTGAACCCCGTCCTTGCAATGCACAACCAAATGGCGCCAGAAAATCACAGACGACGACCACGGCGACCACCCTTCCTGCGCGTCGAGTCAGACGGCGTCGGCGTGACGTCCTCGATGCGGCCGATCTTCATGCCTGAACGGGCGAGGGCGCGGAGAGCCGACTGGGCGCCGGGACCAGGGGTCTTTGTGCCGGTACCTATTGATTTGAAAATTAGCAATTTGGTTCTCTCTATAGACCCGATTATCCAGACTATTCATGTTGAGGCTCTGTACTTACCACCGGTAGCTCGGATCTTGATGTGGAGAGCCGTGATACCGAGTTCCTTGCAGCGAGCTGCGACGTCCTGAGCCGCCAACATGGCGGCGTAGGGTGAGGACTCGTCACGATCGGCCTTGACTTTCATACCGCCCGTCACTCGGCATAGGGTCTCGCGGCCACTGGAATCACCCATGTTAGCCCCTGAACCACTTGAGTGAGATCTTCATTTTCGAGCTGCCATGATCCGGATATATCTCCGCCAGAAAACTAGAATGTCTCGAAGATGCCGTTCAAGATGGCCCGTTCATATATGTACGTACGAAAGATCGGTAACATGAACAAAGGTGTCGTTGCTGTGAAGATACAAGTCAGTCTCTACTTAAGTTTCTGGTTAAGCGTCATCGTAGGAGGATATAGGACATACAAAGAAGCGAAAATACGAGCGACACCGAAGACAAGCTCGCCTGGCAAACGGAGCAAGTTAGCGTTGTGATTATATACTTTAGGGGAGCTGCAAAAACGGTATTTCTTACCTTCCCGGACCTGAGGGCCGAGCGAGATGTTCTCCTGAGCAGGCTTCTGGGACTTCTTGGGAGGCATTTTGGCTGTGATGTGTTTGGTCTCCTTCTCGTGGTGGAATTGAGGAAGCCCAAGATTGATTGATGATGATTTTGCGCCAGGGTTCTTGTGGCCCTGGTGGGAGAGAGCAAAATGAACGGGTCCCGAACTGGAAGGCGGTGAGCGGAAAGCCTGGCGGGGCAGGTTTTGTGTGCGTGTCTTCTGCGGGGCACGTAGCAGCGAAACCCTTAGGTTAAATTTTTGTCACGTGGATCCGCCCGTCGTGCTGCAATTTCTGTGGTGTGCAAAACTACCGACTGCCAAAAAAAATCCTCTGCCTCTCAGTTCAAGCTCGACCTTACACGACAGAACCACCACCGACACATTGCCATAACCGACATCGACAAAAATGGCACCGAAGAAGACTTCGACGTAAGGATTTCCTCTGTTCTTCGGTGGTTTAGACGCCCGAAGTCGAATGAATTGCAGATTGTCGTGGTCCTCTCGCTGCAGCCAATGCTCCTTCCGGTCAGGGATGAGCAGCGGCTACCAGCTCGATCTCTCCTGCGCTTCTCCCTCAGTATTTGTTATTCCTGCAATATGGAATGCCAATTGAGAGATGTTGCGAGGGTGTTGGAGATGAAGAATCACCTTCTCTCTTAAATATATTGCCGCTGGCGGGACATGGAGGCTGGAAACGCCGCCTGTCCGGCATCTAGGCGAGCATTCTTTTCTTGGACTTCGTGTCCAAGGTGTTGTCGGATGAGTGTCAGGATTGGATGCGGTTTCAAGGCGTCGGCCATGTCGGCTGCTTTGAGTCTATCATTTTCAATCATCTCACCGGTGAAATGCATTTCGAGTAGCCAAAGCGGAGAATGTCGCCCAAGCTACACTTCTCGCATCGGCGCTCTTTCATACTTCGGTATGCTGGACTGTGCACTAATCTGACCGCCTAATTCATAGGACCGTCCCCACCGCCGACGATGTTCTCATCCCGGAGACTCTCCTGAAGAAGAGGAAGAGCCAGGAGAAGGCCCGCGCCGAGCGCACTGCCGACCTCGCGACGAAGAAGAAGGTCAGTAGATATTGTCGCACAAAATCTTCCGGGGTGATGAAATGATGTACAACTATGCCTATCGACTAGACTTCGGTCAATGTTGTTGATAATTATACCTTCTTTCGGGTCTGAGCAATTGCCGTAGAGGATTTTCTTCTTTCAGAACTGCAGATTTGATTTCGAGCAGCTGCTGACCAAGTCCTCAGGCCAACAAGGAGAAGCGTGGCGTCATCTTCAAGCGTGCCGAGAAGTACGTGAAGGAGTACCGCGATGCCGAGCGGGAGAAGGTCCGCCTTACCCGTGTCGCCAAGGACAATGGCGAGGCCTATATCCCGGCGGAGGCCAAACTGATCTTCGTCATCCGCATCAAGGGGTATGTCCACTCCTCCAACTTGTGTGCACAAGCATCTCTAACAGCCCCTGCAGTGTCAGCAAGGTCCCTCCTAAGCCTCGCAAGATTCTTCAGCTTCTCCGTCTCCTTCAGATCAACAACGGCGTCTTTGTCAGGATCACCAAGGCGACAGCCGAGATGATCAAGGTGGTCGAGCCTTGGGTTGCCTATGGCTATCCCAACCTTAAGTCCGTCAAGGAGCTCGTTTATAAGCGAGGATACGGCAAGGTCAACAAGCAGCGTGTTCCCCTCACGGACAACGCCATCATTGAGGACAACCTCGGCAAATTCGGCATTGTCTGCATGGAAGACTTGATTCATGAGATCATCACAGTCGGCCCCAACTTTAAGCAGGCCTCTAACTTCCTCTGGCCCTTCAAGCTCAGCAACCCCACTGGCGGCTTCCGGCCCCGCAAGTTCAAGCACTTCATTGAGGGTGGTGACCTTGGCAACCGGGAGGAAAAGATCAACGCTCTCATTCGCCAGATGAACTAGAGATGGCGGCGGGTTTAGCTTAAAGTTCTGTCATGCTACGGCATCATCGTTCATATTGGTCATGAGGCACGGCCGGCGTTAATAAATAGGGGAATCCGTTCATGAGACATTCCACGTTTGCGTAATCCTCTTGACGTGACACGTGACAATCTATGCTGTTCAATACTTCGAAAATAATCTCATAAAGACCGATGTTTGGAATCTCGAAACCGGCGTAAGGTTATGTTGCGCATATGAAGGATCACAGCATCTGGCGCGAGCATATTCTAAGGGCGGCCAGGAGTGCCTCGAACAGGGACTCAGGACAACACGACCAGGAGAACGGGCGCGAGACATTCTTGGTCGTCCCTCGACCCACCAGAGATCCTCTCCAGCTATCATCGGTATACACCCCTTCCGCATCTCAATTCTCCAATCTGTCAAACGTACACGCTGGTGCGATAAATAGAGTCCCTCGGTGTTAGTTATGAAGAGCCGGCCACCAAATCGCAACTACTATTTCCAAAGAACTTGAAGACGAGGCTCTGTAGCACTGGCGGCTGTCACGCAACGACGAAGCTCCAAGCCATGTAATATCCTTAATTATGTAAGTTGGTCATTGATGCACATGATCCCCCCATGCCCATCTATTCTATAAACCCAGGTGGGAAGCCTATTTACAGAGTGAAACCCAGTTGCTAGTTATAACTTAAGACTAAAACTGCTCCCACACCCACAGCTATTCTCCGCACCGGGGTTGTCCACGACCTCGAATTTGGACCCGATCAACTCCTGGATAAAGTCCACCTTGCTCCCCTGTAATGAGAGCAACGACGCGTCGTCCATGATAACCTTTGGGCCCTCAAACCCCTGCGCGGTCGAACCCGTTCGCGCTCCTCCCGCATGGTCCTCCTCGACATAGCGAAACACGCAGTCTTCCTCTGCAACGCTCGACGGGTCGGGCGGTAATGTTTCGTTTGCAGTGATGTATTGGAATCCATGGCAGCCGCCGCTCTGGACGCGGATTCGGAGGGCGAAGGAGGGGTTATTTGTTTCTTTGATAATGGACGAGAGTTGCTGAGAAGGTGGTTTTTGTTGGTTAGTGCTTGTCGGGTACGTTATAACGCAGGCGGAAGATAATTAAGGGGAGAGAGGGAGAGAAGGGAGGAAGTTACCTGGCCTGCACGGGGTGTGATTTCTATGCTCATCTCGTGCCCACCCATATCTAGCTTCGGCTTCGTGAGGGAGACGGTCTTGCGCCGCGCCGCCGATGCGGTGAAGGCTTGTCTTTGCTCTGCAGGCAGACGAGTCCATAATCTGCTAGAAGGTACGAGTGATCGGTGGATCCTGGTCGCAGAGTGTAGGACTGGCCCTGAAGGGTATGATGCAGCGGAGCGTAGGAGCCCCAGCGTTGCTTTCTCGCAGGAGGGTAGGAGTGTAGAAAGGGCTGTCCGGACGGCCATTATGTCCTCGGATTGGAACAGGCCGGTTCCGCAATGCCTATTAGTGCTATGGAGTGGGAGGGTGAATATTGAAGCAACTCGCGAAATCCATTGTAACTTCAACGTCGTCGTGCGTCCTGTGGAGGCAAACGCTCAAGACCAACAGAGGCGATTTTAAATCAAGATGGATCCTGCCCCAACTACGTAGCTCGGTGACTGCCAATCTTTCACACCTGCTAGCAGCCGGCAGGCGTAACTCTGCCTGACTCACCTTCAAGCCCTCCCCACCAAAAACAATTTTGACCCCGCCAGAAACGGCATCTTCGCGAACGTCAGGATTTGGACAAGTTCGACATCTCGATTATCGAGCGGTTTTCTCGACTGCGACTCCCCTAATAGCAGAAACATCTCATAGATTAGCCAACCCGACTAGCAGCTATGTCTCGATTCTTCCGCGCCGCTGGAGACAGCTCCAGCGAAAGCTCCGACGAGGAGGAGCTGTACTCTGAGGAGGAAGAGGAGGACGCCGTCCCAAAGGCAGACTCCGACGAAGATGAAGAATCCGACGAGGACGAGGACGCGTCCTCCAGCGATTCTGACGAAGGACGAACTGGCGCCGATCGGTTCTTGAAGGGAGCGGACTCGTCGGATAGCGACGACAGCGACGACGAGGTCCGCAAAAAGGTCAGGAGTGCCAAGGACAAGCGACACGAGGAGCTCGAGGCCACAATTAAGCATATCGAGAATGCGCAAAAAATTGACGACTGGGGTTCCATTGCAGCAGGTACGAAGCCACAGCTTTCCTCGACACGAGTCTCGTTTCCACAGTCTAGCATGTGATTCTAACTCGGAGCAGAATATGACAAGCTCAATCGCCAGGCCCTCAGGTTGCTGGAAGGCAACAAGGCGCCAAAGACATACATCCGGGCAGTGGCCGTTCTCGAGGACTACATGAACGAGACGATCGCCAAGCAAAAGGTCACCCCGAAGAAGATGAATGCGACAAGTGCCCGTGGTCTGAATGCCGTCAAACAGAAGATCAAGAAGCAAAACAAGGAACACCAGGAACAGATCGACGCTTATCGGGCTGACAACGATGAATTCATGGCTTCAGACGACGAGGAGGATGAGGAGGATATCAGGCCGTCAAGGACCACTCGGTTCCTGGACGAAACGACGACGCTGGCTCAGGACGACGACGAAGGTTTTGCTCCTGTCGACAAGCGTGGCAAGGCTGTCCAGTACACCCCGGAAAGCATATTTAAGCACCTCCGCGCCATTATGGAGTCTCGAGGCAAGAAGAACACGGACAAGGTTGAGCAGATCAAGATTATGGAAAAGCTCAACGACATTGCTGTCACGCCATACCAGAAGATTCGCGTCCTCCTGACCATTATATCTGCTCGCTTTGATCTCGGCTCTGGAACGTCGGCGGCCATGCCCCTCGATCACTGGAAGTCGGCTGAACGGGAATTCTCGTCTCTTTTGCAGATTCTCAACACTAGCCGGGAATTCGTTGTCGTAGAGAATGCTGAAGAATGGGATGATGATGAGAAAGCCCCAACGCTTCCAGAAGGCGAAAAGTACATCAAGGTGCCAGGAAGCATCGTCTCGTACGTGGAGCGGCTCGATGACGAGCTTATCCGGTCGCTGCAAAGCATCGATCCGCACACGCCCGAGTACATCGAGCGGCTCCAGGACGAGGGTGCCCTCTACGACGCCATCTTCCGCGGCCTTCTGTACTACGAATATCTTCGGAAAGAAACAACCCTCGACATTCCCCAGGATAGTATCAATCGAATCGTGATGCGGAGACTGGATCACATCTACTTCAAGGTATGTAGCATCGACTAGAAGCTGTGTCATCCGGTTGCTAATTGTTCGCAGCCTGCCCAAGTCGTCAAGATTTTCGAGGAGAACTGCTGGAAGGCAGCTGGCGAAGGAGTTGAGTCGGGCATTACGCCTTCTGCTAAGGCTGCCGATCCCCACACGCTCGTTCAGACTCTCTCCAATTACCTCTTCGACAACAGCGAAGGAATTTTGAGGGCCCGAGCCATGTTGTGTCACGTCTACTTCTTAGCTCTTCATGGAAAGTACTACGAGGCCAGAGACCAGTCTCTCATGTCACATCTGCAGGAGACAATCCCCAACTTCGACGTCCAGACTCAGATCCTGTACAACCGCACCATCGTCCAGGTTGGTCTCTGTGCTTTCCGCAAGGGCCTGATCTACGACGCCCAAAATACCCTGCAGGAGGTGTGCGGCAGCGGACGGCAGAAGGAGCTCCTTGCACAGGGTGTCATGATGCAGCGCTACAACCAGGTCTCTCCGGAGCAAGAACGGCTCGAGAAGCAGCGGCAACTGCCTTTCCACATGCACATCAACCTCGAGCTCCTTGAGTGCGTGTATCTTACTTGCAGCATGCTTCTCGAGATTCCCCTCCTTGCACAAACTGGCTCATCGCCGGACATCAGGAAGCGCGTCATCAGCAAGACGTACCGGCGCATGCTTGAGTATCACGAACGGCAAATTTTCACCGGCCCGCCCGAGAACACGAGAGACCACGTCATGCAAGCCTCCAAGGCTCTCGCTCAGGGTGAGTGGAAGAAGTCAATCGATTTCATCCACGCCATCAAGATCTGGGACCTCATGCCTCATGCAGAGGACATCAAGGTCATGCTTTCAAAGCAGATCCAAGAGGAGGGCCTCCGGACATACCTGTTCACGTACGCCCCGTACTATGACACTTTAGCCATTAAGATTCTGAGCGACATGTTTGATCTCGCCGACAGCAAGGTACTGGCCGTGGTGATGAAGATGATGAGCCACGAAGAGCTTTCGGCTTCGCTAGACAACACCGGCTCAACTATCATCTTCCACAAGGGCGTCGAGCTCAGTCGTCTCCAGGGTCTGTCGCTAGCACTGTCGGACAAGGCTAGCGCATTGATCGAGACGAACGAACGGACACTCGAGCAGCGCACGCAAGGATCCGCCAATGCCTTTGACCGGCCGGGTGGCAGGGGCGGTCGGGGTGGTCCCCGGACGGGTCAGCGAGGTGGTCGAGGTGGTGCACGAGGGGGCGGCCATACGCAGCGGCAACAGGGCGGCACTCAGTTTACGGGGGGTGCACTCGGTAATGCCGTTAGGGGTTAGATGCTGGAGCCTATGGCGCTACCTATCGAGTCGCATTCCTCGTAGGAGCCAGATTCCTGGCTGTCTACTCCGTCCGATGATCGGATTTCCGAGCTTCGGTACCGGACGTCGACAATGAGCGGCGAGCATCGGGAACAGGAGTCGAGCGTTTGCGCAAATGTGGTGGGCCACTCCCAATGTCTGCATATGGGGATGGCGTCGAGCAGTGGCGATCGCACATCCAGCCCCCTGACAAATTCGTCGAGGGTTGCTAGCGGGAATTACTTCATGCCAGTGTCATTTTGACCCAGGCGCGCAGACGCATCTAGATGAAGGTGGCATTGGTGTTTTAGTCGAGGTTTTCTAGCGGAGAGGCTCACGCTGGGAAGATTTGCCCTTTTGAGGGCCGGTTTGACTTGCTAGGATTGCACTAGGTTGAGAAATAAAATGGTATAGATTAAGGCTGCTCTGTTCTCTCCCGTGTCTCTCATGTTCCCGTACCGATTGTAACTTAACCCAGTCCTGAGTTCATGTGCTTGACAGAGACAGAGCAACTGCACTATGGTGAGATGCAAGCCGTTTTTGAGAAATAACGTGCAAGCGTTATGACGATTTCAAGCTCATAGTCCTCAGCATAATGCTGGAGGGGCATCATGACTGTCAGTATCGATGTCAAGTAATGATTCAGATGTAGTTGCGAAGTGATGATAGATTGATTATTTCTCCAGTCTCTCTTTCCCTGTCTCTCTCTCCCTCTCTCCCTCTCTCTCTCTCTCTCTCTCTCTCTCTCTCTCTCTCTTTCTCTGTCTTGCGTGACTGTACTAGATATGTTACGATGGTTTCATGCCCATTGCAAACCTCAGCAATAGGCTTTAGCAGGGGGTTAGGAAGGCTATCATTACTATAGCTACAAAATCCTATAAAGGTTACTAGGGTAAAATCGAACCTTTTTATTAGGTGTAGAGAGTGAAAAAGGTAAGTCCTGTAATTTCATTGGTGCTGCTGGGCGACCGCATCCGAGAACCTGGTTCCAGGCATCACGCTTTGTCAGATCGAGCAAGCGGCGAGTTCGCGGACGCGGGTAGTTAAGTTGTAGGCCTGTGCGTCCTATATGTTGCCCTCTTCTGTGTACGCCTCCTTGCCTCTCAGAGAATTTGGAGGGATCATCTATCACCATCACACCTAACGCCTACACTCAGGTCGTGATACCTTACTAGCATACCGCTGAGCCCCGATAAGACTAAAAATCGTCGTAACACATGGGGCCATTATAGTAGGCCTCAAACCGCTGTATCGTACAGGTGTCCTGCCAAAATGACAATACTGCTGAGAAATAGATATGCGTCACATATCACTCATGGGCCGGATAGGGGCATCGGCCGAATGATTTCTATTTGACAAAGACCTCAACCTTGAAGTGAGAGACTACTTACAGCAGGGCCGCTGTAGCCGCTGCAGCACTTGAAAAGCAGAGGTCGCGAGCAGTCTTACAGTGTCATGTTATAGATCACGTGACGCTCAAGCACCTCATTTGGGAACCATGAACAACAGGACCACCTAATAGAATCGGGATATTGCGGTAGCTGAACTTGGCCTTCCCCGTGCCGTCTTCAATTTCGTGAAATATCGCCTCATCATCGCCCCACGTGTGAGAAAGGGAGGTGTACGGTGGAACATGGTTAAGCTCCGATGGCGCCCCTATGCTAGTATTCCGGCTGCAACAGGTTAACAACAGATTCGTGGCCGTCCTCGGCGGTCCAGATAAGCGAAGTCCGGCCGTCCTCTTCCTTAGGGTCGGCATCGACCTCGCCCGTAGCGAGAAACAGCTTAACAATAGTTTCGTAAGCGTACCCGGCGGCCCAGCCAAGCGGCGTCCGGCCGTCGCTGTTCTTCTAATAGACCTCGCCTACGGCGAGAAGTCGCTTCACCATTACGTTATCGCTATCTTTAGTGGCCCGATGTAGCAACGTTAAGATAGTCTTATCCCTCAACTCGTGGTTAGCAAAAGGGCTATTATCGGCAAAACCCTACGGTATTGACACAGGGTTGTCCTATGCTAGTGAGAGTCGCCACAGAGAGGAGCAGGGAATGTCATTGAGGGTTAGGAGTCAGTGATCACTGGGGCCACTTAGCTAGTTATTAGTCTCCTTTGTTATCGTGCCTCCAAGGGAGCTTTGGTTAAGCATCACCATACACTAACTCAACCAGATTCCAGGACAAAGAACATTTTCGTGTCACAGAGATCACCAACGCCCAAACAGAGATTAGACGTCCCGGTGATATCTGAACCTGTTGAGGAACAGCAGCGAAGACGACGGTGAGGTGGAGAATACTCCATCGCCGTCTTCGGGTACCGCAGGAACTCCGGATGATTGAGGATTCAATTCTCTTTGCGAAAGACATTAGGTTGCGATTCGGACTACCTTGCCGTTTTCAATCCCTATATCGTCCGGATGCGATCGAGTAGACAAAGTTGCTCCAAGGGGAAATTTAGGTCTTGGCTACCTTAAAGGACTCCCCGTTTAGTAGAATACTTATGTGGGCATTATGCTTCCCTAGCAGTAGCTTAGGGCCTATGCTCGCAAGCATCCCACGTCGTTGCTTCGAGTTGACACACGACAGGACTCCTTCCAAAGTCGTTGGATGGCGGGATCCGAATGACTCGGATGCTTCCGCTCTTATTTAGAGATTCATACACGGCTGCAGGCATGTTGAGTTGCAATAGTCACTCAATTTCTAGCATAGATTGAAGTAGATGGATTCAAAAGCCAATGCGTGCCCATGGTGCTACCACGTTCAGCCGCGACCGCCGGTGGCGCTAGCCGCCCCCATGGGGGTCTAGAATGGTACACTACGCCAAAATGAAAATGAAAATCAAGGGGAGGGAGACCCTATGAGGTGCAACGAGCTGGAAAATCAAGAAAAGACGTCAAAAGAGAGAGGAGGGGCCAATGATAGAAAATAAAGCATTGATTAGGAACTCTAGAGACAGATTGAGCTGGGAATGACGAATTCCTACTGCAATAGCTGAGTCTCTCAATGTGTCATGTCTGGTCTAAAAACTACTGGGGTGCTGATGGTGGTAGAAACAATCTACTTACTCCACAAACACACCCTGTCGCCTAACCCTTGACAAACCCGGCCGTTAGGGGCAAGTACCTCAAATACGGCAAGGGGGCTTGGTTATCGTTCAGAACGGGGAGCGTGGACGGCCGGCCCCCACTAGGGGGCGGTCCCGGAGCCGGGAACCCCGGGAACCACAGGAACCACAGCAAAGCAGGGTAGCCTCTGGCTCTGAAGTCATGGATTTCTAATTTCTCTAGTTTCATCACGTGCGTGGCAGTGCGCTGCGCCTTATCTTAGCGAGGTCGAGGATGGTCATGAGGAGTGCCGCCGCCTACACAACGTAGCCCCTCTACTCGGCTTCACTCATCGGTTCTAGGAGACTAGAGTTCTATTTCTGGAACTGGGACTTCCGAACACCATGTTTTGACGTGGAATAACCCACATCAATCTGGGATCCGACTTTGACCACACCATCAAACTCAGATATGGCTTGCTTTTTCTCAACAACCCAATCATAACGGTCTCAACGCTATATCTGCTTTGGCCGCAGCCTCCAGCAAGCACGTCGGATATTGCTTGAAAAGGTAGTACGGCAAAAGCAGCAAGCTTTCTTGAGATGTCCGGTGTCAGTAGCTGGCGTCTACATCCTCTGCATCAATGCCAACGTCCTCTCGGCCCCCCCCTCTGCCCAGTCATCCCAACAGAGCGCCAACACCACCGTATCCCTCCAAAGATCATGCTCCTCCGACCCTGCCGGCAAACCTCCAGCCCCGTTTCCCTGCTTGCCCTTCAACCTCCCGTCCTTGAACGGCATATGCCACCGCAGCAACGCCTCCCGCCGGAACCCAAACCGTTCCGCCACCCGTAGTGACGCTACGTTGGCCGAGCTCGTCTGCCAGGCCACGCGCACTAGGTCCAGCCCGCCTTCA
>Ga0247774_1000880_pt1 | contig 15164 bp, 14 predicted proteins | sample UWRJL001104B6_FD_179933 | JGI IMG/M metagenome (GOLD analysis project Ga0247774, IMG submission 179933) | Plant litter microbial communities from Arlington Agricultural Research Station in Wisconsin, United States - UWRJ-L001-104B-6 | ecosystem: Environmental > Terrestrial > Plant litter >... | reverse complement strand
GGCGCCACCTGCACCCCGCGTTTTTGAGAATGCACCCCGCGTGAGTGGCAATGATCCCAGGTTTCTTAATTGCTCTGGGGCTGTGATAGAGAGAGTGCCGTCTTCCGTGACTCCCACAGGGAGCGACATCCTCCATATGAACTCCTCAGTTAAGACCCAGGGAGATTTTCCACCAGTTGCGTCTAGCAATGCGGCGGGAACGCTGAACACATATATAAACATCGAAGGTGCACTGAGTAAGATATCCATCGTTGTAAAGCCTTATCCCTGTGTCTCGTTCTGCCTCCAAGACTTTTCCCCAACCGTAAGAGATACTTGATATCACGAAGATGATTGGCCTTGGCCACCTCAGCCTCGCCTTTTGGGCAATTGCTGGAGCCTTTGCGGCACCCACCGCCGACCTCGACGCCCCTGATTTCATGCTTGGACCGCACAACCTCGCCCCCCGCCAGGACTACAACCAGAACTACAGAACTGGCGGCAGTGTCAACTTCTCACCCTCCAGCAACGGGTACTCAGTGACCTTCTCTGGCGCTGGAGACTTTGTTGTCGGCAAGGGCTGGAAGACTGGAACGACGAGGTGGGACAGCAGCAATGATCCCATTTGCCCTGCTAATGCTGACAGCCCAATCTGTTTAGAAACATTACCTACACGGGCTCGACAACTCGCTCGAGCGGCACAGTTCTCGTATCGGTATACGGGTGGTCGCGGAACCCGCTGGTGGAATATTACATCCAGGAGTACACGTCGGACGGCAAGGGTTCTGCCCAGGGGACCAAGGTTGGGACGGTGGAGAGCGACGGGTCCGTGTACGACGTCTGGAAGCACACGCAAGTCAACCAGCCATCCATCGCAGGCACCACCACCTTTACCCAGTACATCTCGAACCGACGAGACCAGCGGGTTGGGGGCGGCACAATTACGACCAAGAACCATTTCGATGCGTGGGCTCAGCTGGGACTAAAGTTGGGAGCTATGGATTATCAGGTCTTGGCAACCGAGGGCTGGGGTAATGCTGGTGGCAACTCCAAGTACACCTTTAGCACCTAGCATAGTCGATATATTGATGCGACAAGTTAAAGCATTATCCTGACTAGAATATGCGTCAACGTGGGGCTCTTTCGCGTAGGCGGTGATTAGCGAGACGGGAAGTGGGTCGCGGCTTGAGGTCCGGCAGCGCCCGCTCCTCTCAGCACGAGCCTGTCGATATACCCCGTCGTCTCCCACGCCGTGCCGCCAGGCAGCCGGCAAGCCCCACGCCCGTCGGGCCCGCAATCACAAGAGACCGGCGCACGCTAATCGGTGACTGCAGACTCTGGAGGGGGCGCAGAAGGCACAAAAAGAAGCAGAGGGTCTAGAATGAACATTTTTAGCACTTGGCTCGGAATTCGACGTTAAATATGAAGGTAGCCTACCTTTAATGCCCCCCGTGTATCCCAGAAAAAGGAGCCGCTAATTTGCGTCTGTCTCAACATAGGCAGAGCGAAGCTCAATCAGCTGCCGGTGCTTTCTTCTAAGACGCTAAATGGTCAACCAGTATAAGGCAAGATCAGGGGTTGTTCCTTTTCCCTTGCACAAGAGTAATTACTCTCTCCCTAGGCTAGAGGAGTAGCCGAGGGGGAGCAAGTGACAATTTTCGGGTTCCATAGGTCAGAGCCACGACGGAACACATTGCAGGAAAGCGACTACAGATTAAGATCCACCAATATCGGGGGAATATCATGATTTTTCCTCGGTCCTTGTTGCTGGTTCAATATGTCCCCCGTCTGTGTTAGAACACTCCATGATCGAGGGGCCAGACCTCAGAGCCGAGGGGCGGTAATTGTGTTGGTGTGAATTGTTGGTCAGCGCCTCTTGAATGGTATTCGGTATCTGGATCTGGCCCGTGTACGGCGCATGAGAGAGCGGTAAATTCAGAACCTAACGCACGATCCTCAAACAGGCCCCCTCCGTAGTATCTGTCCACCTACGACAGTTGGACATTAGAATATGGTTGTATATGCAGTAGCTGTCCTCCACTCGATGCCGAAAAGACCTGCAATTCCCGCGTACAGAAACGCCAAAATGTTCAAAGGACCAAATATAGCCATGGGCAGTATTGACAGCATGAAATGATCTGAAAAAAGTAAGTGGTTAGAAAATTGCGAGGAGGCTGTCATGATGGCATCCCAGAACTTGCCAAAGAACAATCGTCGACGCATCACCATCGTCCACACCTCCGAAACCATCATGTCCTCGGCAAATTCTGGCGACTTCCACGGACCCCGCAGGCGGAACTTGGTGTTGTAATTGGCGCCTAGTGCCCACGTAATGGGCAGTTTCCATCCTTGCTTCCCCCTCATCGTCATGCCCCACGACCGGCCGAGGACCTCGACGATGCCGGGAGCTGCGTCCATGTCCAAGGCCAGTTGGTATGCGTAGCTCTCATGATCGACGCCATAGTGTATCCGCGAACCCTTTGGATGGTGGAGCCGGTAGTGGGGCTCGTCTCGCGGAAGAAGAGGTTGTGAGATGCGCGCCGGTGCTACGAGCTTGAGAATCCATAGCTGTGCCTGGAATTCGGACAAAGGTGGGATAGCCCCGAGCGAGGGCCGCACAAAACCGATGAATGCCACCGTCGGATCATCGCTCTTCCAGATATTCCGAACATCGGCATCACTGGCCGAAGGGTAAGGATGTGTTTGGTATGGAGTGTCGGGGTCGGAATCCGTGAAGAAAGGAAACTCCTGCTTGTAGCCCGTGCAAAATACTATAACATCAGGCTTGATCTTCTCGTCTTTCATTCGCTCCCACTCCAGGCGACCATTGTTCGTGAAGTGTAGGATGCCATTCTCGTCGATGAAATCGGGCCACGGCGCAAGGTCGATAACCTTACCCTTTGTGTCCACGATTGGACTCTGGATGAGGGACGACCGGACACGATCGATGATCGACCGGTGCCGTGTCGCTCGGTACGGGGCGCTAATATAGGGCGCTGACTTGCTTGACTTGTTGAAGAAGACTTGACTAATTGTCAGTCCTGAGAACCCTCCCATTACCGGAATAGAAAATCATGTATTCGAATAAGACGTACTTTTGCTGACGTGGTTCTTCTCAGCGCTCGGCTCACCAACCAACTGGTCCAGACCGCCAGGGGTTCCAGTATTTAGCCAGAGGATGGACTTGACATAAATATCGTAAAAGGTCCACAACGCACTACCATTCCTCAAAATCGGATGCACGTACGAAGTGTCGAACAGGCTCGCCCTCGCATTGTCCAGTGGCACCGTGTCTTGCGGCTTGTGCTTACCTCCGAGAAGCGGCAGGATGACGGGATTCAGGTTTCGCTAAGACAATCTCGTTAGCATGTCCGAACCGAGTTTCGCAAAGGCCAATCCGATACCTTTGGGGCAAAGTGGAAGCCGGTGCGGTGGCAGATAACGACCCGCTTGGTCGGCGCAGTGACGGCTAGGTAGGCCACATCCGAGCCGGTCTCCCCACTGCCGAGAACCAAGACAGTTTTGTCGACGCCAAACTGCCTCCGTTCCTTAAATTGGGAAGAGTGCATCGTAACAGGAACCTTGTTGACGCCCCGGATGTGCGGAATGTTGGGTATGACGTGAAGGCCCGAGCAGACTGCGATTGCGTCGCACTCCCACGTTTGACTCTCTCCGGTAGCGTCGGGAACATACGTGACCAGATGCTTTCCAGAAGGAGTCCTTCGGATGGACCGTACCATGGTGGAAAGGTGGATGTGCGGCCACAAGTTGAACTTGCTGGCATAGTCTTTTAGATACCGAATGTAGCGCTTTGCGCTGAGAAAGTCTGGTTCGTCGTCGCTGAGACGAAGGTCGGAGAAGGTCGTCAATTGCTTTGACGAAACGAGCTAAAAGAGAGACAGTTAGGAATCGATGTAAAATAGGCTAATGGGTCTCAAACCTCAGCATCTTCATAAGTTCGAGCCAAAAAGGTGCCGCCAATATCAGGTTCGGCCTCGAATAACTTTGCCTCGATTGGTTCGGTCCCAAGAAATCCATGAGCGGTAAGGAGATACTTTAGGGTGACAAGACCGGACGGGCCCCCGCCAATGACAGCAACCCTCATTGTGGCCTCTCTTGGTCAGAGTACAGATAAAGTATGAGCATGCTAACTATATGCAGAAGTAAAGTGTGTTTGCCGATCACCAACACGTCTAGCGAGAAGATCGCACACACTCGGGTCCAGGGATAGGGGCCCAGGAAACCGAATAGTGTTGCAGGAAATAATGAATCTGCATGTCCCGGGTACTTATAGTTAAAGCTGGATACCACCTTCCCAAAGCGCAACCAAGCAACTCCACGTTCCATGCTTTGGTTGCCGGAGCATGGTCCATTTTTCTCACGCATTCGCCCAATAGCGTCCCCGGCGCGATTGTTGACAGCGACACGCCTGTGTCGTGCGGAGACCGCTGCGCAAGCTTATGCACAATCGCCGGTCTTGTATACCTGCCTCGTGGCACCAGCAAATCACTGCGTTCCAGCGGCTGCTCGGGCGGCCCAGCCCGCAGTAGTACAAATTCCCCTAGCCAAACAGATCGGCGTGTTGGAGAACTGTTCCGAAGCGAGGGAATCTGCGGAAGTGTGAGGATGCACTGCATGTGTACTTGGCGAATCGTGGTGGCCCGGCTAGAGAGTCTCCACCATGGATGCAGAATCTGCAGTGGACAAAATCTGGATCTACTCTGCTCTGGGCTCTCGCATTTTTCGGCCTTCGATTTAAATTCTTGGAAATATCCTGCTCCAACTCACTGGCAGACAGGCCAGGAGTTATCTTCCGACTGGCGGGGACGGATACGTTCTTGTAGATGTACGTAAATCGCCGTTTTTACTCTTCAAGAGTCGGAGATGAGTATTTGAGGTTCCTTATCGATTCTTCAGCCACGTTTTGGTGACCAATCGCATTCAGTCTCTGTCCGCCGCCACACCACGTGATACTCTCCACTGCCTCCCAACATCTGAGCTGCACGGGAAACAAGCAGAACCAAGCAAAAGTCAAAAGTTGATACTCATGGCATACAAAATAAAGAACATAAAGATCTACACCCCACTCAATTGGTTTTTGGCCTATTAGACGAGGCCTAGCTCATTTAATTCGGCAATTTGAGCTTGTTTTGACGTTTCGGGAAGCTACAATAACCCGAACCCTATGACACCCCATCATTGCGACTAATGACAAGTGCGGCCGCGCTACTGGATACACCGCAGACTCGTTGATATCAGATTGAGTACGGGCTAGTACTTGAATTCTTGTATTCAATATGCGGGCTTTTATGTAACCTTCGGTAGTTCTACATTTGGTTAGAGCGCCGCGCCTAAATCTGTGGTAAGGATCTCAACGTCGCTAGATCTGGTAACCTCCGGCACCCACACCCACAGTACGTACCCTAACAGTAGATTATGAGTCAGATGCCGGAATATCCTCGGATCGCACAACACGACGCGTCGAATCGAAACAATTGAAAACTTCTCGCTTGCCTTTGTCATTCCATCCGCAGCCAATCCTGATCAATCCGACGACAATACGATCCTGTCACCATGCGTTACGTCCTCGTTTCAGGTGGCGTTATTTCGGGTATGCCCCTGAGCTGTGCACACAGATTTGATGGTCACTGACAACATTGCCAGGAGTTGGAAAAGGCATTATTGCCTCGTCCACCGGCCTGGTTTGCCCTGACAACTCTTCTGGTTCATGGTCGTGATAGATTCTGATTGTTTCTCTATAGATTCTCAAGACGCTCGGATTGCGTGTCAGCTACATCAAAGTAAGGGCAAGCTATCATTTTTCTAATACATATTTTGAACTAAGAAAAGGTTAGATCGATCCCTATGTGTCGATCGACGCTGGACTCATGGCTCCGGCCGAACATGGCGAGTGCTTTGTGCTGAGCTCTGGCGAGGAGGTCGATTTGGATCTTGGAAATTTCGAGAGGTATCTTTCTGTTCGCCTGAAGGGCGACAACAACATCACCACCGGCAAGATCTATCTCCAAGTCCTGCAGAAGGAGAGGCGAGGGGGGTATCTTGGTGTTACGGTGCAGATCGTACCACACGTTGTTGACGCTATCATTGACTGGATCAAACGCGTGGCTGCGATTTCGGTCGATGGCTTGCCAGGAGAGCCTGACGTGTGCATCATCGAGCTTGGGTAGGTATTTCCGCGCCCGGCGCTTCCTCATGGTCTCATTTGCAGAGTCTCCAAGCGCCAGCTCAACGCATATTAGAGGCTACCTCTCCGAAGCGGATACTGACTGTGACCAGAGGCACCGTGGGTGATATTGAAAATGTACGCAGCCCATTTGTCCGCCTCTGGCCAGGCGCCTCGTCTTGCTGACACCATAATAGATGCCTTTTCTCCAGGCACTGACCCAATGTATGCACCCCGGAAGCTCTTCCACGCCTTCATCCATTTCCCCGCCTGGGTGCGACTCTTTCCTACCAATATCTTCTGGTAAGGATTTGATCCCGAGATCTAACTCGTTTTGTGAATAGTACGCCATGAGGCTGGCAGCGCGAACTTTCTGACTATCCACGTATCATACGTTCCTACTGTTCATGGTGAACAGAAGACGAAACCAACACAACATGCTGTGAGGAACATTCGCAGTTACGGCCTGATTCCAGACCTGGTATGTATGAGGCTAGCTCGCAAGTTACAATCTTTCACTGATGAAACCGAAGATTGCCTGCCGCTGCGAACGGCCTCTCGCAAAGGGGACCGTGAACAAAATCGCACTCCACTGTCAGGTTGAAGTGGAACAGGTAGTCGTCGTGCGGGACATGCCGACTATCTACCAGGTCCCACTCCTTCTGAGAGAACAAAATCTTGTTCCATTACTTCAGTCCAAGCTCAATCTCGACGCTCTTTCCATTCCGCCATCTTTAGTAGCCAGTGGCGCTGAACTCTGGGATGTATGGCAGTCCGTCACCACAGAGACATTCGAGACCATTATCGACATTGCACTTGTGGGTAAATATGTACAAACTCCCGATGCCTACATGAGCGTCACCAAGGCCCTCGAGCATTCATCGATGCGCATAGGACGTAAACTCAATCTGCGCTGGATCGATTCTGAGCACCTCGAACCTAAGACGCAAGCCGCAGAGCCAGAAAAGTACCAGGCAGCTTGGGATGCACTTAGAACTGCATCGGGTATAAGTAAGTTACCTTCTTTGCATATAGAGTCGTATAAAACGGCTAACAATGGTTTGCAGTCGTTCCCGGCGGGTTTGGAGTTCGGGGCGTTGAGGGTATGATGCTAGCGTCTAAGTGGGCGAGGGAGAATGGCACACCTTTCTTTGGGGTACGTGAGCGCTGAATATTCCACCCGTTTCGGAGCTGACCCCGGACACCAGGTGTGCCTCGGTTTCCAGGTTGCAGTCGTCCAATTTGCTCGGGACATGTGCTCCCTGGCCGAAGCCAATTCCGAAGAGTTCAATGCTCTCGCAAAAGACCGCGTAGTCATTCATATGCCGGAACTGGATCGCGAGAACATGGGCGGCACGATGCGTTTAGGATTACACAGGACGATATTCGAGCCAGGCAGCGAGTGGTCGAAGCTCCGTGCTTTGTATAGTGGCGCCGAAGTTATCGAGGAGAGACATCGGCATAGATACGAGGTAAATCCTCTATATGTTGAGATTCTGATCAATGCAGGCTTGAACTTTATCGGCAAAGACTCGACCGGTGATCGCATGGGTGTTTTCGAGTTGAAGGATCACCCTTACTTTATCGGTTCGTACCCGGAACCACCATTATCAGGAGCATGGCTAACAATGAAATAGGAACCCAGTTTCATGCCGAGTACCAATCGCAAGTCCTCAATCCAAGTGTAGGTCCCGTCGGCCCTCGTCGTAGGAATACAGAGTGGAAACTGACCCCAAGACAGAAACCATATCTCGGCTTTGTAGCTGCCAGCGCTGGCTGCCTGGATGAAGTCGTCCGGGAGCATCAGCAGGTTGTGGCGTCGAAACCCGTGAATGTTGTCAAGGCATAGAATCATTCCTGACAGTCGACGTTCTCGGCTGAGCTCTGCCCCTTTTAGAAGTTGCCCTAAGCACTGAGAACTGGTTGGAGAATGCCTAAGGTTCGGTATGGCTGGTAGACCTTCAATAGAAATTATTCGGCACATAGATGGCTGTTAGAGATATTAAGGTAGCCACTTTTGTGAGGATTCAAAGATATGCCAAGCAAGAGGGATGACGGCCTCGGCCCCTAATTTTCTGGCCGAGGCCGTTGACCAACGGAAAACGACTGGCAGTACCTCAGTCATTGATCCGCCACCCACCGGCTATCGTGTGGCAACCGGCAGGTCATATAGATTCATGAAAGTAGAATGAGGTTGAAGTAAGTAGATGTCTCTTGTATTGGAGGTGTATGTTCCTCGGCGGGAATCCGATTCGCATTCGCGTTGATGCATTTCCTCAGTTTGTCAATTCTTTGTCCAAACGCGCTATCGGGGGTTTGATGATTCAGTAATTCTGCAAAGTCTGGCTAAACTTGACACCTGTATTGAGGAGAGTTCTCGCTAGGTCCGGGTATATTCCCGCTGAAAGGGCTATGCATTGTCGGCCGATGGTTATCATCGGCGTAAAATAACGTATATTATCATATTTCTTTTGCATGGAAAAAAACTTCCCACGTTTCGAGGTAGTTCTTCTATATCAGATAAATGGTCCCCGTATTTTTAATTATATTATCTGCGAGAGCAGAGGAAGCCTCTCCGTCCATGATACCGTGGATATATGCATCTCCTATCAGTGTGAAGCAATTCTCATGCACGGCCGTGCAGAGGCCCCCTTGAGATCGCAAATTTCCTTTGGCTTGGGAACCAGCCGCAAAGAAGCCCGGTTGCGGCAGCCCAATAAGTTCTTGAAGCGACTCCCGCCTGCATACTGTGGGCGTGGTGCTTTTCAAGATCAAGGGAACCCGACACCCATGGATGATGAAAACCCTATCTCCGGCAACAGTGTCTCGCGGACCTGACCCGATAAAACCTTGTTTCGTGATGAAGAATGTCCTCCCTACTGATGCGCACTCGACGGCGCGGTGAAAGGCGTTCCGGGTTTCGGTGGCGTCGTCTATCTCCCCGCCATTCTCTTGCCAATAGCCTGCAATGATAGAAGTTCTTCTTTTCCTGCTCGTATCGAACGTCTTCCACTCTGTGTAAACCGGGGCTAGTGACTCCCTGACGCGACGGAAGTCTGTTTGCCCGGAATTGATAGTGTGGTGGTGCTCAATGTCTCCACATAGCGTTCGCCGGAATGCATCCGCGATAGTCCCACCGCCGGCATACTCGTCTTCCTCGTCTCCCAGTTGTGCTAAAAATTGTTCCCATTTCTCGATAACCGCGCGTAGCGACCCCGCATTTCCGTCCTCGACAAGCGGAATTTGTGATGCAACATGGGCCACGTAGTCAAAGCCGTATCCCTGGACTTCCAGTATGGAGTGTCCGTGGACCACGACAGGCTTCGGAGGCACCTGCCTTGCAGCATCGTAGAACCGGGCTAAACTAAGTCTAGTGTTCTCGTTGACGTCCGGACGGCAGCTCCAGTCCGTAATCCACGAAGCATTGACATGGGGAGATATCGCTCCATCGCTCCTGCTCACCGTCCCTGTCAAGATGTCTAGATTTCTCGTCATCTTGATCATGGTGATGGCCGTGTGCCGGAACACAAGCCTAGGGCTCATGGTATAATCGGCCACAATCTTCGGAACCCCGCCCCAGTATTGCGCCAATCCGAGGAGCGCAAAGACTTTGTCTCTTGGGTCGGTGGCAATTCGCGGCCTGAACAGACGGAGAAGTGGCAGGAGAGTGGTCAGTCGATTCGGGTCCTTCCAGGTCCGACCTGTTCCCTCGATTTCTGTTATCGTCCTGGAAAAATTGACCAGGGGTTGCAGATACGGGTAGACGGAGTCAACGCTCGTTGCCAGTCTCCCCGTGCTGTAGGCTATGGCAGCCTGTGCAAACATTGCCCAAGGAGCGGAGAGGTTGGCAAAGTAGACTGTTGCCCCGGATGCGACAACCGTCTCTTGCACGACCCATGTTCGTCGCCACTGATGACGGTCCGTACTGGTTAGTGTGCCCGAATTTGAGCCATCGGATGCGGATGAAAGCTCATACCCATGATTGCTCCATGATCTTATGCAACCCATTGATGAGGCCGGCTGACTCGGAGATGTGCCGCAGGTGGACTATCTCTGATGCTTTCACTCCAACCGCGAGTAGCCAGAGAACGCAGAAAGCCCCAAAGACGTCATTCCGGACGTCAAAAGATTTCTGTCGATTCTTCTGCCTTGCGACAAATGCCTCCCATTTATCTCTGTCCCTATCATCACCCCACCAATCAATCCCGCTTGGCAGCTGGCCATCTTCCTCGCCCAAGTCGTCATTAGTGCCCCTGGCGCCAAGCCAGATAACAACCTCAGAGCTTAACCGATAAATATCGCGCATGCGGCTTACCTGGTCCGACCGCTCGTGAAGGTCCTTTTGGTTGATGCAGATGGAATCGACCCATAGCTGCACCTCTTGGCGCGGGTCCCGCAGCCGCAGCAGTGCCGCATGAAGATTCGCGCTGACGAGCATGTTCACGCCATTGCATCGAATAGTCTCGAGCTGTGGTTGTTCCGAGCTGGTCGGCGATGTGTTCCCGCTGTTGATCCACGCATACGAGAGCGCTTTGTAGGGCGGCGCGTCGTCAAGATAAACCTCATGGAGATGACCCGTCAGTGGCTCATCACCGGTGCCCCGGTGCAGTCGGAGCAGTCGGATGCGACCGAGGCCTCGACTAAGCGGGACGCTCGTGTAGAGGACCTGACTTAGCCGATTGTCGAGTTGTAAGGACATCTGGGACCGGAATTTGATGAGACTTGAAATCTGGACTAGGAGCGGTGGAAGTAGGTTAAGTGGGGACGAGTGCCAAAATCCCGTGCGAACGTCTGTACAGTGTCAAATACCTGTCGCGAACGAGAAAATTTAAGGTTCGGGTAGGGTTTGGGCCAACTTGCAATTCGGCCGAATGAATGGAGAGACACGTCGCCACCAGGTTGCGTCATAGTACGGAAAAGAGTATTATGTCAATGGTTAGAGATTGAATAGTTTCGCTATCAGGTTACTTTAGTTTCGTGTCGTTCGCCTCGAACTTCGGAATGATTGGGCGGAGCGCAGGAAATGCTTTTGACGCCCGCTCAGGGAGGGACTCCATGTACTTCTTCCAATCATCTTTGCAGTTCCCGCAGAGCTCTGCTCCGCCAAAGCAACCGATTGTCTGAGCTCCATACGACAGCCTATACTCACAGTTGTTGCAACGGCCATGACCATTCGCCTCGAGAATATCCGCCATCCCCTCAAACAGCAAATAAGATTCCCGAGTAACAGCATCCTTGTACCGTTTCTCATCTTCGGCGTACGTTTCATTCGCATCCACTCGATGCCAAAGCTTGAAGTGCTTCCTCGTCCGGTTGACAACGTCTTCCGTCTCGGCCTTTCCGATGGCAAGTCCGTCCTCGACGAACCGATACCGCCTCATGGTCAGGTGAATAGGACCACCGAACGGACGCAAGAAGTTGAGTACGCAGCGCCGGGCAGGATCTCTCGCCCAGGCCACGTCCAAGGCCCACAGAACTTCGCGGCAGCGCCGGAAGGTCTCGGTTCGAAACTCGTCGTCGCCCACGTACGCAAAGGTGCTGTTCGTCTCCCCCTCGGCGCGGTGTTTGTAGAAGGCCACGGCGTCGTAGAGGGCATCCCCAATCTCGGCCAGGACCTGCCACTCATCCTCGGAAAACCAGACGTCGTCAAAGTCGTTGCATCGGAGCGCCGCCGCCATGGTGAAGCGCGCCAGCGCGTCGCAGTCCCGCAGCCGGAACCACGTCTTGGCGGACGATGCGAGGGAGTTGACGTAGCGTCGGAAGAGCTCCGCGTCCCGCCGCTTGCTGCACTTGTCCGAGGAAATGAGCAGGAAGGCTCGGTACTCCCGGCACATGGCGTCGTACCCGGCCGTTCCGTGGAAGAGAATGTCGAGCTGCTCCTGGACGTTGTAGCCCAGGGCCTCGTCTGATTTCATAATGTCGACGAGGTGACCGTGCACTTCGGCGAGGATGCCCATGCATATAATGCGACAAAATGCAATATAGCGCGGCCAGTTGGTGAAGTGAGGAATGATGCTACGCGTGTATTCCCAAGAGCAGGCCAGGGTTTCCTCGACGACGCTTCGAGGAAGTGGGACGGACTGCATGTCGTTTGCAATGTCGGGTGGATAATACCAAATGTCTGCCTGACTTGGTGGGCCTTTAGCGGAGCCTTCAGGCCTGTCGCTCAGCTTGACTCTCCGGGCCGGGGCCGGTGCAGAGGCAGTCGCGTCGTTCAACCTCCTTTTCCTGCCATTGATAGGCAGAAGAGCAGCCATATGCATGGCGGACGACTGCGACATGTTTGACTAAGGGGGGGACACGGATCACAGAAAACTCAATGAACTTCTCTGCAGGAGTGTGCACGATTGGACTTACGGCTAAGAACAACAATCTGCGGTTCATCGCTACAACGAAGGGGATATCGGCTTGCAGGCCATTTATATCTATCTGTCAAGAAATGCATAGAGCCAATGCGCGCTTCGCATTCGAACCCGTAGCTTAGAATGCGGCTTAGGGCTAATGACACCCAAGTCAGATTGATGACTTGGAAGTTAGGTGGCGAGAGAAAGCCGGACAAACGAAGACACTGAACCTTGGTTTCCTCAAAAGCCGAATATCCCATTGGCTTCCTCCTCGTGAAACTACTGTTCCATGCCTCTTCGTAATGAAGATTTTTTTCATCTGAGCCGCCCCCGCATCGCCGCCATGTCACCTTTCATTGCACAAAGTGGATACTGGTACCTTACCCGGGGCGGCCGCCTTATCCACCGCCCGACTCCCCCAATCCAATCCCTTGCGTTAATCCTCTGCCGGCTGTGCCATTCCACGAGTTTTGGTAGCGATACCACCCAAGGACCAAGCTACTTGTACTAGCTGGGCGCCGTAGCATGGCCAGAAACGCCGAGCCGTGCCCGCGATGTCCGACTTGGCTTCCAAATGGATGCGACGCAGCTTACTGGAAACGGGAATTCGTATCGGTTGATGGCAAAATTTCTCCAATAGCCGAGATTCTGATGCTCTCAGATTGCCATGTCGCCGGCATATTTGGCGATGCTTGCCCAAATGTGCAACCTTCTCCGTGTACAAATGGGGATATAGAATCGACTCTTTTAGACGTCCTGCTACTCCGAGCACTCAATACCTCCCTGGAATACCGAAATTATGGCCGTTATTCATTTAGTTCCTGTCTCTTTTACAATGTGGTCGGCCGTAGCCGTCTGCCTCGTCCTTACCTGGTACCTCACCACCAGCGTCTACGCGTATTTCAAACTCCGACACTTTCGCGGGCCGTTTCTCGCTTCCTTCTCGTACATCTGGCTCCTCAGGGCCACTTTGTCCGGCCGAGCGTACCAAGTCCATGTCGACACTCGAAAGCGACATGGCGGCCCCGGGAGGCTGATCCGGATCGGCCCGGACATGCTCATTACTGACGATGCCGCCATATTGCAACGTATAAATGCCGTGCGCAGCAACTACGGGAAGCCAAGCTGGTACTCGGTCCAGCGGCTTGATCCGTACATCCACAACATGATCAGCTCGCCGGATCTTGCGTTCCACGACGACATCAAGATGCGGACGGCCGCGGGATATACAGGCCGCGATGTCCCGACAATGGAACTGGACGTTGACAGCCAGATTGAGGGGCTTAAAAGTCTTATAAGACGCAAGTATCTCAGTACTAGCACCGAGGTGAAGCCCTTTGACTGGGGCTTTATTGCACAGTACTTTACGATAGACTCCCTCACAAAAGTGGCGTATGGAGAAGAGTTCGGATGCCTCGCTGCAGATGCTGATGTTAATGAGTACATCAAGACGGTGGAGGAAATGGGCTTCTACTTTGCGTTGTGCAGCGATGTTCCCTGGATGGGCAAGATTTTCCTGGCTCCATGGGTCCTGAAGCTCTTCGGGCCTAAGGTAGCAGACAAGACGGGCCTTGGCGTAACAATGGCGTACGTCTAGCCTATCCCGAATCCCACTTGGAAGATGTAAGACTGACCGGCATACCTATCAGGCTTGCCCAACGTATCGTAAAAGAAAGATTTGGCCATGACGCGAAACAACAGCCCGACATGCTCGGGTCCTTCATCCGCCACGGGCTGTCCCCAAAGCAGTGCGAGTCCGAGATTCTTGCTCAGCTCGTGGCTGGCTCAGACACCACGGCCAACTATCTCCGCATGACCCTAGTCCTGCTCGCCACCACGCCAAGTGTCTATTCCAAGCTCCGAGCCGAGATTGATGCGGGGGCGGCAGATGGAAGCATCTCCCGTCCCATGACTCTCGCAGAGGCAAGAAAGCTGCCCTACTTGGAAGTGAGTAACAGTGGTTTTCTTGGGGGTTCTCCATTGATTGTATGTTGGCGCGTGCCATGCTTACTCTCCATCCTAAAAGGCCTTCGTTTGGGAAGCATTGCGTTTCCGCCCACCCGTCTGGATGCTCTTTCCCCGTACCGTCCCAAAAGGCGGCGACACTCTCGATGGAAAGTTTGTCCCGGAAGGCACGCAGATCTGCTTTGATTCGTGGTCCTTTGGTAGGCGTAAGGACGTCTACGGAATGGATGCCGAAGTTTTCCGTCCCGAGCGATTCACGGAGGCATCGGCCGAAAAACGACAGCAGATGATAAGCCACAGCGACCTCATCTTCAGCGCAGGGCGATTCAAGTGTGCTGGCCAGGTGATGGCCCACTTGGAGATTTATAAAGTCATAGCGGAGGTGAGATTGTGGCCAATGGCAGAAAAGAATAACGAAATCGTAACTGACAAAATATTTAGCTTCTCAGAGACTTTGACTTTCAAGTCATCGATCCAGAGAGGACCTTTGACCTGGCGCATCGGTCGATGTTTGTCATTCGAAACATATGGCTCCGGGTGAGTCTTAGAGAGAAATGAAAGTAGTAATTATTTTAACGGTCTTGGTCGCTGGCCTATTGTCTCGGACTCGATATTTACATGCTTAAAGTGAACTGGGTAATAAACTGACAAACGTCAAATCTGCCTTGGAAAGTATTGCCTCATGCTCCATA